>VFQN01006251.1_pt1 | contig 13778 bp, 12 predicted proteins | sample 3512371 | NCBI WGS metagenome assembly VFQN01 (sample SAMN10412370, study PRJNA504923) | tailings metagenome | isolation source: Replicate 2 from Balatoc abandoned mine | place: Philippines: Itogon, Benguet | collected 2017-08-28
TGACTCCACCGGGTCGGCTGTTTTGGACGGCGCCCTACGCAAGTACGTCGAGGCTCATGACGACTTAGCATTCATCACCACGGCACTGCCCAACTGCGCTATACGTGAGCGTTTGTCAGTCGCGGTTCAGACTGGCAAGCCCGCACCGAAGCACAAACGTTGTTCGGAACTGTTGCCGCAAGTCATTAAAGCAGCACTAAGTTCTTACTCGGTGGAACGTGTCATTGTCGCGTCGGTGTCCGATGGGCTCCCATTTTTGACAAAGAACGGCGAGATTCTCCGGAGTGGCGATGCCCGCTGGAAAGCAGAGGCGATAGCTGGCACCGTATCAGCGCTCTCGCCACTTCAAGACGTAGGCATCCCGATCACGTTCGTCATGGTACCTCAACGGGTGCCCCTCCCCGACTGCCTAGCCGGTGCATCATGCGAATCCAACCGCGATGCCCGGCGTGAAAGGGTCTTGGATGTCTATCGGGGTGTTTCGACACCCAGAGACCGCATTGTCGATCTCAACGATGTCTTTTGTGACGGCAACCGATGCCCTCTAATAATCGACGGTATGATCACCCGCTATGATGGAGTGCACTTCACTCGAGCTGCGTCCGAACATTTCAGCTCAACGATCGTCGGGACACTCGGCATCGACTAGCCAGGGTGGGCTCACCTTTTAAGACCAGACAGGGGAGACGCTTTGGACGATGGCGTTCGAGAGCAAGCCTCGGCGCCAGACCGGCGTGAGTTTTGGCGAAGTCTCAAATATGGTGCGCGCAACGACGACCTCGCCGGCGACGAATCGCCATATCGAAGACATGGGCCATGAATACCATCAGATTGAGCATCGTCACTCGCACACGCAACCGGCTAATGTTTCTGAGCCGGGCAGCAGAGAAGATCATGGTGGCAGCGCCGCAAGACTCGGAGTGGATCATCGTAAACGATGGAGGAGAGCCGTCTGAGATCGAAGCATTCGTCCAGGCTCTCGAAGTCCGCGCGAGAATCGCGATCCGCTTGGTATCGACGACGCACCAAGGTCGCGGGGCCGCCGCCAACACGGGACTTGCCCAGGCACGTGGGACGTTCTTTCATCTCCATGACGACGACGATACTGTCGATCCGGACTTCTATCGGGAGACGATCGCGTTTCTCGAACGCAACGCTACGTTCGGCGGAGTCTGCGCACTCACCGCGCGCATCGAAGAAAAAGTGGAGGACGGCCGTATCGAGCAAGTCAGCCGCGTCCCGCACAATCCCGACCTGACAGTGATCACGTTCGCCAAACTCGCGACCGCCTTTCTGTTTCCCCCGATCGGCTTCCTGGCTCGCACAGACTGTTGCCGCCAAGTGGGCGAATTCGACACTGCGCCGCATATCCCGGAGGATTACGACTTCGATCTGCGGTTCCTGGAGAAATTCGACATTGGCGTCGTTGGCCGAGAATTGAGTTTCGTCCACCAAAGGCGGGGCAGCCGGGACAAAGGCCCGACCGACTGGGCGCATGCACCCGCCAGCCTCGAGTATCAGGCTTACAACGCCGCACTCCGCAACAAGTACTTTCGCCGCGATTTGCAGAACGGCACTGTCGGGCTTGGCTGGCTCCTCGCGTTGGGCGAGATGGCGGAGCCGGCGAGAAGGATCGACATCGTGCTCAAAGCCCTTGGCAACAACCGCCCCCTTCGTTGGCTTGCGGGTAAACTCAGATGACAAACAGGCGTATCGTAACGCAGACTGGGAGATCAAGACCATCTGCCCCCAAAAAAGGCGCAGATCCAAACACGGCATTGGCTCCGTTATCAGGTGCAGGAGCTTGCCATCAATGATAGATAGTCACGTCTCGCGCAAACGGACTCCAACACGGCTCCAACCGCATCGCGCAATGAGGTGCACATGTCGGGAAAGATCGAACTGAACCAACAGTACTGGGCCATCCTCAAGGATAAGTCTGCGCTAGCGGGCATCACCCTCGACGACAAGATCTCCCAGGAGGATTTTCGTGTATATGGCGACAGGCTTGCGGAACGCCAGATAAGTATGTTCGAGCGCTTCGGTGCTTCGCCATTGGCGACGTCAACGATTGTCGACGTCGGCTGCGGTCTCGGTCGGATCAGCTTGCCATTCTCGAAACGCTTCAAGAAAGTCACAGGAATAGACATCAACAGGCGAATCCTTGATGCTGGCGAAATATACTGCAAAGAAGCAAGTAATATCGAATTCATAGAGAACGATGGAAAGACGATTCCGCTACCCGATGCCTCAGTCGAATATTCTTACAGCGGGGGCGTCCTTCAGCACATCAAGGAAATCGACGTCATCCTCGGGTATTTTCGGGAGGGACTCCGGGTTCTAAAACCGGGCGGCACGCTCAATTTCTCTATTCAAACCTGGATGGATGACGTGATCGTCGGCCACAATATCGGGAAGAAGGTCACAGTCGGCAACCTCGAGACTGTTCTTTCCGAGTTTGATTGCCAGGTTCTTGCCTTGATCGTGGACCCTCGCGATCCCGTGCCGCACATGAACGTGATCGTCAGGCGCATCGCCATGGACGGCGCCCGTCCTGTAAAAGTGGATCAGTCACTTCTACAGGAACAGCCTGTTCGCACGGGCATATGGGAGGATCTTCCCAGTTACGCGAACTTCAAAGCCCTTTGGGCCCGCCCACCCAGGGCGGTGACGTTCTGGGATCGCTGACCGCCATAGGTCGACGTCCGGCGCCGCAACGTCTTGCTGGCCGACTAACTTAACTGCCTGGCTCCCTAACGCCCTAACAGAGCGGTGCAGGATGTTACTTGCTTGAAAACGTGGGGTATGACTGAACTTCGGCCGCCGATCTTGGGCTGGGTTTCGTCCCCGCGGACTTGCACTGGTCAACCGCACCGTTTGCAGCCAGAGCAGCGACGATCTCGCGCTCGATGACTTTTGCCTTTGCCTTGAATTCGGATGCCTTGGCGGCATCGCCAGCGGCATGCAGGTAAAGATTAGCTCGCACCTCGGCCGACACGTCGACGACCCAGAGCGGCCATTCCGAGTTTGCCGGCAGTTCGGCAAGGCAGCGGGCAACTCCAACCTCATCGCCATTTGCCCTTGCCAATGTCGCTCCACGGATCAGCCGGCGGACACGACCGAGTTCGCCGATGTAGTAGCCGAGCGGCTCGTGAAAGAAGGGTTTCGATTGATCCATGCTGGCCGGGGAATAGGCGCGTGCCAGCAGCGCCGCAGCCGTCAGACTATGTCTTGCCGCCTTCTCCAGTCGCATCGAACCGGGACGCATGCGATATGCACCGCCGATCGAGTTCGTTGACAGGAACCGATAGCCGTCGCGCAGTATCCTCTGCCAAAGGTCCCAATCCTCGCAGCCGCCATCCATCGTTTCATCGAAGCCGCCGAACTGTCGGAAGATTTCAGTTCGGATCAGCGGCGCGTGGGCAGGGAACGGACACTCTCCCGCTCGTGACAGGAAGGTGACCGTTTCCTGTCGATGAACGAGATACGGTGCCAGGCTCTCCCACCAGAGCCCTTTCTCAGGAACCGACTGGATGCCCATGAAGCTGCCACCCACACGAATGTCGTCGTTTCCTTCGAGTGCAGCAACACGGTCAAAAAGAGCATTCTGATAAAGATAGTCGTCGCCATCGAGAAATGTCAGCAAGCTACCCTTAGCGACATCGGCTCCCGAGTTTCTCGCGGCAGACAAACCCCTGTTCAGTCTGTGCGAAACCAAGCGAAATCGCGTGTCCTCCTGCGCATAGCCCTCGACCAGCTCAGCGGTGCGGTCGCTCGAAGCATCGTCAACCACGATGCATTCGAAGGCCTCGTGGTTCTGCATGGCGACGGAGTCGAGGCATTGGCGGAGGTAGCGCTCTTCGTTATGGGCCGGCACGACGACGGAGATCAGCGGTGCTTTTCCGGGCGACTTGGCGCGGGCCGAAGTAACCCGTCTCCGCGCCAGGAAGTTCGTGGTCAGTCTGTTCACCCGATCGAGCATTCGCATGTTCATCTTACCACTGGCGGACACGGTAGCTCGCCGCAAATCGGCCTGCCCACCTCTATTGCCGCGACGCATCAGGACGCACCGGCCCGATGCAGCATCAGGCGTAGCGCCCCGAGAAATCATCATCCCTTGGGCCGCCGAAACCGGCGGCACCCTGCGCCGGACCAGCGCCACACCCGCACGGGCTCAGTTGACGCCGGCCAATCCAGTCTCGTTCTACACGGAAATCCGGCTAAACGCGGGCTCCCTTGGATTTCAAGGCAACCTGCGAACGATCGCCGACCTGAAGCCCGTCACGACAATCTCGAAGGCTGGGTCCTTGCTGACCACCTCGTCGACAAAACGTTTCACGTCCGGCCATTCCTTAACACCGTAGTCGTCGAACACGATCAAGCCACCGGGACGAATCCGTGGCGCGTAGTTGAGGAAGTCCCGTTCCACCCCTTCGTAAAGGTGATCCCCATCGATGATCACGATATCCGCACTCTCCAGGGGAATTGCCTCGAGCGTCGCGTGGGCTTCGCTGAGGTCCTGGATCAGAACCGAGTTCTTCGCGCATTCCATGCGCTTGAGGTTTTCCTCCAGATTCGCCCTGGTCACGGCCATACCCGTAACGGGATCCGGTTCGCCGTTTCCATAGTAGCCGAATAGCGGGTCGATAAGCGTCAGACGCAGAGTTCCGTCGAGATGGCGGCAACTGAGGTCGATCGCTCCCGCCGCAATAGCGAACAACGATCCGATCTCGATCAATTCCACGTGGCGCCCCGGGTGGTCGAAGAGGCTTTGCGTAGCCAGTACCCGCACCATCGCGGTTTCGATCGATGTACCGAGCCGGCCGATACAGTTGTCTTCCATCACGCAGATCTTATGCGCGAGGTAGGCGAGCGACTGTCGATTATGGTGGAGGCCAAGAGCTGGGCAGAACCGACCGACAAGGTCATCGGCAATGGCATGCGACAACAGTCGGTTGTGGTTCTGGAAGTTGCTGGAATTTGCCGCGCTGTTCTTCGAGAACAGTGCGTTCACCCTGACGTCCAGTCGCTTGATGCCTAGATCGTGGCTTCCGACATGTTGATCGAGTGCCTTCAGGTTCTCAGCTATTCTCTTGGTAAGGTTGGGGTCGTCTCGGAGGCCGCTTTCGACGTCCGGCGCACCGGCTTTTGCCCCACTCTCCGCGGCTTGCGGCTCGTCCTGGGTCTCTGTCAACGAAGAGACCTCTTCCTGCAAGATGCGCATTGCCGCCTGCAACTCGGCCAGGGCTTTCGTCAACGCGGAGACCTCTCCCTGCGACGTGCTCGCGGCCGCCTGCAACCCGCTCTGAACCGCCCTGAACTCGGCGCGAGATGCTTGCAATTCGGCCTGCAATGACTTCTGTCTATCGCCCACACGCTTTAACGCGAAGCCGACAAACAGCACAACCAAGGCTAGCAAAAGATACACAGGGAACATGGAGCCGATCATCTAAGCTGCTTCTCTAACTGCGCGCCCAACCACGAGCGATCTCTCGCTAGAACAGGGAATCGTACAATTCTCGTCTGAATACTTCCAGACTTCCTCCGCTTGTCGCATTTATTATCTCGCGACCAGAAGAGGAAAAAATATCCCGCGATATTTCATAGTTCAGCTTCACCCTGTGGAGCTTTGGGTCCTTCCAGCTTTTCCCAGCTCCGAAATACGAAGAATGGAAGTGATTTGGATCATCTTCGGTCGATATGATCAAATCACCTTTCACAATCGCCGACTTTGGAATGACGTAGGAAAAATCCATGCCGATCAGATACACTTTCGAGAATCCGAAATAGTAGGCAAGCTGCAGGTTGATATGCGTTACGGATTGACCGCAGAAGACGCGCCTGGCGGCATCGGTGGAGAACCGCGGCACGCAGAATGATGCACCGTCGCGCTCGTAGAAGCCACGGTTCATCAGGAAGAACTGAACGTTCTCCTCTGCGGGATGTAGCGATCGGTAGATTGTTGGGAAGAACTTGTTCTCCGCCTCGTAGGACCTGATGGCATCGAGATTCTCCTTCATCACCGACGAATCCTCGACGACATAGAAGGTAGGATCGAAACCCATCTCCTCCTTTTTGTAGAAGATACCGTTCACGGCGAAGGTGTATTCGTTCTTCAGCTTTGTCAGATCGAGAGTGTTTAGCGATGGGCCGTTGCCGATGATGAAGCAACGTTCGCCCTTGTAGCGATCCTTGAAGGCCAGCATACGCTCGTAGTCGGGCGCCAGATCGAGCCGCTCCTCCTTGTGCAGCACGAAAGGGGCGAGCGTCCCTGCCCTCTTGGGCGTAAGCACCGGATCGGTCCTGGCCGGATCTGGTGTCACCTGGTCGGGCCCGGCTTGCAACAGCCTCCTGATTGCCCCCTTGGCTTCCTCTACCGTGGCGACGGCATGCGGCTCTGCAGGAAGGTTCTCGTCCGGTAGATCCACGGGAGCAGTCGGATCGACCAGTTCGACAACCGGCTTGCCTCCGGGCACAATCAACCGCTTGATCGTGTCGTCGTAAGGGCGCATCACCACCGCTACCGCTGGCGTTAGCCGCCACTCGCGCAGCACGAAGGTGTTGTAGGTTGCGTAGGGCAAGCTGCGAGATGCCCAGGCACTCTCCACGCCTTGATCGCCGGCCACAGTCTCGACACTGACGAGGACCGCCCTGATGCCCTCTTCTCGCAGTTCTACGAACAGTTCCGCCATCATCGCCGCCTGCTTGGCGTTGGCTGCAAAGAATGCGACATCGGGATTCGGCCGAACGGGCTCGACCTGGTCTGCCCTGCGATTACGGAGCGCAGCCTCGGAATAGTGCCCGAAGACCGCGTCGCGGGCCGCGACCAGGTCCTTCTCAAAGCTCTCGCCTTCCGCCTCATCCACCGCGAGGTAGCGCTTCAGACCCTGTGTGATCACATAGGGCACGTTGAAATGCCTTACCCCGTAAGGCCACATGTCCCCAGGTATGGTCGCCAAGAACTCCTCGAATTGCTTCTCGCTATGCATGTACGCCATGGCACCGTATTGAACGGTTCGTTGCAGGAACGTGTCTTCGCGGCGATATGCGTCTAGGCTTTGGGTGAAAACGAACGGAGTACCGGGGACGATCTCCTCCGGCGGCAGTGGAGCGTGCACCCAATCGAAGATGCGTTGCCCCGAGCGCATATGCTCGACCGGCATCGAGCGCACCATGCTTCCTGCCTTCCGTCGATACACGGCCGCGATCAGATGCACCGGCTCGAACCAATAGCCATGGCGCATCGTACGTTGCCAAAGGTCCCAATCCTCGCATCCGAACTTCAATGTCTCGTCGAAACCGCCCATCATACGTAACAGGTCAGTGCGCAAGAGCGGCGCATGAGCATTGAACGGGCACTCCCCCGCGATAGATACAAACGTGTGCACGCGCCCCTTGAAAGCACGGCTCTTCGGAACGAAGTCGGCTTTGACGTGTTCGGGCGCGGAGACGACCCCGCAAAAGACACCCGCAACCCGGTCATCATCGAGTTGGCCTATTCTGCGAAGCCTGATTTCCAGCGCATCCTTGAGCAAGAAGTCGTCCGAGTCCAGGAATGTGATGTAAGGTGTCTGCGCAAGGCGTAGCCCCGTATTTCGGGAGGCGCTCAGGCCCGAGTTCCGCAAATGTCTGACGAGCTTGAACCGACTATCGGTTCCAACCGCCTTGAGCGCCACGGCCGCGGAATTGTCGGTGCTCGCGTCATCGACGATGAATACCTCGAAGTTGCGCACCGTCTGAGCTTTCAGGCTCCGTATGGTATCGCCGACAAAACGCTCTTCGTTCCAAAGCGGCACCACGACCGTCACACAAGGAACATCCGAGCCGAAATCGGGAACGGGATATGTGCGCGGACGAGGTGCCGACGGCTGCGGTGGCGGCAGCCTGTCGATCGCATCACGCAAGAGCTGGTGTCTGGCGCGCGCCTCGACAGGAGAGCGGGTATCTTGTCGCATACTCGTATCGGCGCTGAGCGCGACAGGTTCCTGCTGCCGCGCCGGCTTGGACGCCGCTTCGTTCTTGGGCGCATCCCGAACTGCGGCTGGCAGCGGCGATGGCGGAGCTTCGGATGCCGCCTCGGCCTTGGGCGCCTGCAGAACTGCGGCGGGCAGCGGCGACGGCCGAACTTCAGGCGCCGCCTCGGCCTTGGACAGCTGCCGAACTGCGGCGGGCAGTGGCGATGGCCGAAGTTCGGACCCCACCTCGACTTTTGACGCCTCCCGAACTGCTGCCGGGAACGGCGATGGCCAATCTTCAGCCGATTGCATCGCGAACACCGAGTCGCGGCTTAGATAATCGCGGAGGCGGAATCTGACCGATTCCGACAGGAGCATTCCAAGCAGGAGCATTACCGCGGCGTTGAGGGCCAACACGAGGACAAGGGTCGAGGCCGTAGCTACCGTTCCGTCGTGCCACTTGAGGTGCGCAACCAGAGCCAGCGCGTCCACGATCAGAACCAGCGCAGTAGCCGCGACAACCACTTTGCGCTTCTCGTAAGAAAGATACACGAAGAGTCTCTTGGCGGCACGCTTTGCGCCATCAATCACATTCATGAACAGGTCCCTGTATCAATGGCCGAGCGGGCGATCCTGAGGGACTTCGACGCCTTCGCAGCGACAAGCCCTTCGATCGCTCATGGAAATGGCGTGTTCTGCCAGATCGCCACGCCGGTAGTATACCATGACGTATAAGGCAGATTTATAAGCTGGCCGCCATACTGATTGCGAATGACCTCGAGCGCGCCGAAAACGCGTTGATCCTCCCCCGCGTCCGCAATGAGGTAAGTGTTGTCGAGGATGACTAGGCCATCCGGTTCCATCCGAGGATGGACCGTCGCGAACTCCTTCAATACGTGCTCCATCTCGTGGTTCCCATCCAAATAGGCCACGCGAATCGTCGGATGCCGCTCGGCAACCTCAGGAAGGAGCTTTGCCGAATCCCCGAGAAATGCGGTTACGTGCCCGGCAACGCCAGCCTCGGCAAAATGGGCTCTCGCTTTGTCCAGATTGGCTGGATCCAGCTCAATTGTCGCTACCTCCCCAGCCCGGCGGCTATCGATCAACGCTTGGGCCAACACAATTGTCGAAAGCCCCCAATTCGTGCCGGTCTCGACAATATAGTTGAAGCGGTCCGGATGAAGCGTCGTCAGCAGCAAATGATAAAGCAGCCCCCAGCTCGGATGACCTGGGGACAAACCAGTCGTCTTCACCCATTCCTGTCTCGTGGGCGAATTCATATCGAGGCGCGCCAACAACGGGTTGGGTAGCAGTCGCCGATCGTAGTCCACGATTCGATGGAATTGGGGCTTCTTCATAGGCTTCCCTGTTTCTGAATCTCGGACTCATGCACCGTCCACTCCTGGGCGACCGTAAAGTCGCCGAAATAGCGCGACGAACCGTCCGGCCTAACCGTGAGTGTCCCACCCCGCTGGCGATAGAGATATTCAGGGCCATCCACAATAGCCACGACCGCTTCGTATTGTCCGGGCACCAGTGAAAGCCGGGGAATGCGGATCGAGAGCTGTGTTAGCCGCCCCGGTTCCGCATCGATCTGCACCTGCATTTGCTCCGTGGAACAAGCCGTAACCATTCGCCCTTCGGCCGAGTAGATTGGAATCCCAACGATAAGGTTCTTTGGTCGGTACTTGGTCGTAAAGCTGAGCGTCAGACTGATCGGCTGGCCGCTGATCCCCTCGGAAACCGGCTTGCCCTCGTCATCGCACCAAGTGTGAGCAACGTCGGAGATGACACCGTTATTGGAGAACATATCACCATAAAACCCCTTCGGGCTGGAGGGCTTGGATCTTTCCGCTTCGATGCCAGCCTGCCGATGTTCGTAGAACGCAATCGCATCTGCCGGCTTGCCGCGGAAGACGACCTGCCCATGGTCCAGGACCAAGACTAGGTCGCAGAACCGTGAGATGTCACCCATCGAATGGGACACGAGCACGAATGCGCTGTTTTCGCGCAAGCGACGAACATATTCGAGGCACTTTTGTCGGAAGCGGAAATCGCCGACCGAGAGAACCTCGTCCACGATCAGTATGTCGGGCTTGGCAAAGATCGTGGTCGCGAACGCGAGGCGTAGTTTCATTCCTGCCGAATAGGTGGAAACCGGAGCGCCGATCGCTTCATCGAGCTCGGCAAAAGCGACGATATCGTCATAAAGACGTTCGGTATCGTTGCGGCTACGGCCGAGCATCGCTGAACGCAGAAAGATGTTCTCCCGACCGGAGAGGTTTTCCTGAAAGCCCGCGGTCAGGTCGACGAGCGCAGCCGACGTCCCCTCCAGGCGGACCTCGCCTGCGTCTGGCAAGATCTGCCCCGTGAGCATGCGCAGTAGCGTGGTCTTTCCGGCACCGTTGAAACCAATGATCCCGACCGCTTCGCCGCGTCCAACCTCGAATGAAACATCTTTCACGGCCCAGAAGTCTGTTCGACCGGGAACGAACTCCCCTCGACGCCAAGGGAAAAGCGCCGACTTGACTTCGGCGGCCACCCGAGTCTGCGTCTCGGAGGAACTGCGTGCGAAACGCTTGGCGATGCCACGCACCGAAATGAGCGGCGTGGCGATGGACTGACCGCTCACACTAGTCCCCTCAGCCGTAATTCCAACACGTAGAATGCCTTGAGCGAAGCCGCCCCGAGCACGAGGCCCACGAGCACAAAACCGAGCAGCGACGGCCAAGACGTCAGTGTCCCCTCGACAGCCAGCGTACGAGCACTTTCGATGAAGACATAAAACGGATTGAACGGCTCGAGAGCCCCCAGGACCGGAAGCCCTTTGACCGGGAACAGCACCCCGGAAAGAAACAGGCCATACTGCAGGGCCACTCTGATAACCTTGTTGACATCTCTGTAGGCGAGATTCAGCAGCGCGAGCGCCAGGCCTAGCGGGAAGAAGAACAGCGCGGCGCAAGCGAGCAGGAGGGGCAGAAAAACGACCCGCCAGTCCGGCCATCCCTGAAAAATCAAGAAAATGAGCGCAACCAGGGCAAGGCGAATTGCTGTATCGAAAAGGAGCGTGCCGAAGTTGCCGACAATTGCGGCCATAACTGGAAACTCAGTGCGGGAAAGCTCACGGAACCGCCCCTCCAGGGTCTGGATCGGCACCTGGACGAAACCGGCGAACAGGAACCAGAGCGTCACTCCGATTGCGACATACACTATGCCGCTGACCGCTCCGAAGGATGGGAACACACGCAATCCCATCAGCGCGATGTAGACCGTAATCGGCACGAGAGGGAGAAAGTAATTCCAGAGCGAGCCGAATCGGGTCAGCCTCGACACCATCAGAAAATCGCGCCGAAATTGAACCGATATCTGCCAGCGGCAGGCCCACACTGCTGCGAAGACATTCCGGACGGCGGTCCCGACGGTATCCGCTGAGCGGGAGCTTGGACTGTAGACTTTCAACTTCAACTCTCGATTAGCCTGAGCCAAGACGCCAGCGAAGGGTCCCGCTGCTACGCCCAGCGCGGTGGCGCTTTAGCCGATAGGGATTCGAAATGTAAAGTGCCTGCCGCACGCCGGATCGGTGTATGTGGAGGCCGGAGATTAAGCAAGCAACGCTCGCTCCAATGACATCCTCCGGAAGATTTGCAGTTTTCCGCCCTCGGTAGCATCGATGATCTCTCGACCATCCCTCTCGAAGGCCTCCCGAGCCATCTGGTAGGAGATCTCGGACAGAGCCAGGTCAGGCGCATGCCATTCGGTACCGGGACCGAAATAGTTCGGATCGAAGTGGTTGGGGTCGGCGTCCCGCGCCAGCAGTTTTTCGTTCGGCCTGCCTTCGAAGGTGAACGCATGGTCGACACCGATCAGCACGACGCGCCGGTAACCGACGTGATAGGCGATCTGCATCGCCGCAAAGGTCACGGTTCCTCCCACCCAAAGTCCGCGTCGTATGTCCCCATAGAATCCACGCCTCCACCGCAACGGCACGAACAGGCTGTCGGGATCGGAGAACGATCCAGCGTAATCCCAAGGCAGAAATCGTGTCGACGCGATGTCGGCGAGCTCGTGCGAGAACTGCTCTATGACGAGTTCGTTCGTCGCCACGACATACCGCGGAGAACGCCCGGCCGCATTCCACAAGAGGTAGCCGCGATTCAGACAGAAGGTATCGATGCCATCGAGGCGTGCAAGCTCGAAGCCCCGAATACTCGGCCCATTGCCCATGATGACGCAGACATTGTCGCGACGCGAGCCGTGCAGCCTGCCGAGCGAAGCGTTGTTGGAAGGGAAACGGGCATCCTGCCGGTACTGCATGTTAGCCAGATCCTGCAGATGCGTCGCGATCCGCGCACGCAGGCGCGCGGGCAGCAAGCGACTTCCAAGCCGGCGTAACGACGGCGAGAGATCGTCGGGATGGGGAATTTTCATGTGGCGCGCTGCCGCTTTCCGCCCCGGCAGCACTCGTCCCAAACACTGTTTCTGCTCCGCCTGTACATCGCCTGCCCGATACTTCTTCTCCAGCCGCTGTCAAACGGCGTCCGACACCCGGCCAAAGCGGGGCGGCGTCTTCGTTGCTGCTCCAATCGAACTGTCCGGCCTGTTCGAAAGCTGGCGCAAGGGGCGGCCGATGCTGATGGGGTCCGCAATCCGGCGCTTCCCTCTGGCACCGCACATCGTCCTATGTTAGTGCGCGATCAATTTCAATGCAGTCGGGAGGATGTCCATGGACCGCTCAGGTCGTTTCTGGCTCCTCGTGACTTGTTGAAGTGGGACAGTCGTCGGGGATCAACATAGCGCATCATGAAGTGTTCCATCATCATTCGAGCCTATAACGAGGCGAAGCATATCGGGAAACTTCTCGTAGGCCTCTCCAACCAGTCGCTGATGCCACATGAAGTCATCCTAGTCGACAGCGGGTCTACCGACGACACGGTCGCTATCGCACGGGAATTCGGAGTCAAGGTCGTATCGATCGACAAGCGCGCCTTCACCTTCGGCCGCGCATTGAACATGGGTTGTGCGGCCGCAACCGGCGATATCCTGGTTTTCGTGAGCGCCCACGTCTATCCGAAGCACCGCCACTGGCTGGCCGATCTCGTCGAACCGTTCCACGAACCCAATGTCGTCCTGGCCTACGGAAAGCAGCGCGGCAACGAGCTCAACCATTACTCGGAGCACCTGATCTTCGCGAAATGGTTTCCCAACGACTCGGCGCTTCCGCAGCGCAGCTATTTCTGCAACAACGCCAACACCGCCATCCGGAGAACCGAGTGGGAAAAGCGTCCCTATGACGAGACGCTGACCGGCCTCGAAGATCTGGACTGGGCAAAAAAAGCGCAGGCCGAGGGCGGCTGGATTGCCTACGCCGCGCCGGCCGAGATCATCCACGTCCATGAGGAGAGCTGGGCGACGGTGCGCAACCGCTACCGTCGCGAAGCGCTGGCGATGCGCCGCATCGACGAGACCGCGAGTTTCGGCATCCTGGACTTCCTGCGCCTACTCCCGGCGAATGTCCTGAACGACCTCTTGCATGCCTTCGCCGAGAAGAAGCTGCTGGCAGAGATGAAGTCCATTGTCCTTTTCCGCTATAACCAGATGGCAGGCACCTATGCCGGCTACAGCGGCCCCAACGAAGTTTCGGACGAGTTGCGCCGACGCTTCTACTATCCGGTCTCCCGTGCGGAGAAAAACAGGGAAAGCGAACGCGACGCAGCCGAGGAACTCGACTACGACGCGCTGATGAAAGCTCCCGAGCGCTACAATTTTGAACGCGACGAGGCTGAGATCCGGCGTCAGCCGCGCCACTGAGCGGCAGTCGTCCCG
>VFQN01006252.1_pt1 | contig 13776 bp, 19 predicted proteins | sample 3512371 | NCBI WGS metagenome assembly VFQN01 (sample SAMN10412370, study PRJNA504923) | tailings metagenome | isolation source: Replicate 2 from Balatoc abandoned mine | place: Philippines: Itogon, Benguet | collected 2017-08-28
GGGGGGGGGGGGGGGGGGGGGGGGGGGGGGGGGGGGGGGGGGGGGGGGGCGCAGCTGATGGTGTGTGTGCAGACAGCAATGGGTTCCCCTAGAAATGCGCGGAAGTGCTTCGTTCGTAGCGCTGACGAGAGGGTACGCGTGGAACGCGTGGCAACCGTCTAAGGCGGCTGACCAGAGTGGTGCGTGCATGTGCTTGTGCTGCTCTGGGGTGCTGCTCTGGGGTGCTGCTCTAGGGACGTGCGTGTGACCCCTGCGTAGGGGCGGCTTGTGACCAAGTATGGCACTATGCACCTAGAGGCTTTGTGTTTAGCCGGGTTGATATGCACCTAGAGGCGTGTACATGGGCAAAGTTGCATGCCGTGAGGACAGTTGGCAGCACAGGATGGTCACTAAGGGGCAAAGAACTGGGGTACGTAGGGGTGCTTCTACGTGCCGGTACCCTGCCCGTGTTACATGCTAAGCATGTGTAGGCACGCGTGCGCCATTTGCGTGGTTACTGCTAGGCACAACAAACACGCCTTGGTCCATGTCGCTGGCATCTGGCATACTGTTGTGGCACGCAGGTGGAAGTCACCGTGTTGTCGCTCATGCATACAAGCGGGCTATGGGCCGTTATGCTGTTCGTTCTCTTGACCTCCCTTTGCGTGTGGGCTGCGGGCTGCATGATTCCTGCTTTGCCATGTTTGCTGACGGCTGCTGAACACAAATCGACAGTCACGTGGGTACATGGCGGGCCTTGCAGGACGAAACAACAGTGACGGCTGCAAGGGTGTCGCATGCCTACGCAAGTACGCATGCAGCAGCTGCATACCGTAGTGGCACAACCTTAATTGCCATGCTCGCTGGGAGGCCATTAATCTGTGTTTTTGACAACGGCCCCAGCAATTGATTTTCCGTTTTGACAGGCACGTGTCGACCAACAAAACAGCGCCTGTATGGCCCCTATGAAGGGTCAAGGCACGTAGGACCAGCAGGAACAGAGCTTGTAGGGCCTGGGCAAGCACCCACAACACCGGCAGGGGTCTTAGGCAAGCTTTCTGGGCCTTTCCTAGTGACACCTCGGGAGCCGACAATTAATTGCACTATTTGACAAACCCTCGGACAATTAATTTTTCTAATTGACAAGACCCCTGAGCAAATATTTTTGTCAATTAAATATGTGCCACTACGGTAGTACACTGCGTGGCCACGCAGTCTAAGCTGCATAGTGCATGTGTCACGCACCGTGACCGTCAATGCAACGAGCACGTGGCTAGCAGGAAAAATAAGGGTGCATTCGTGCATACACAAGCACTGGCGTGAGCATGGGGTATTGTTGGAATGGACAACGCACGCGGGACTGTGTTGTTTGCATCAAGTGCACAACAAACACTTGGCACTGGGGCCGGCCAGGGATCGATGTGTACGGTAGTGTAGTTTGGTTGGCAGGCCCTGCCCAGGCCCTGCCCTGGCCGCCTTCCGCATGGTGAGCCACACACGACACACCCACACTGCTGTGTGGTCATCTGCTTAAAGCGCTGGTGGTTGCGTGGGCTGCCTTGAGTTCAGCTGAGAGGTCTGTAATGAAGCGTTTCTCAGTCGGCTGCTTAATGCAAGCGAACACCCTTGCCATGGGCGAGACCCTCTGCCTCGCACGTCATCTACGTACGGTAGACCGTTGCACTTGGTGTGCACCGATGTGTGCATAGGCGTCAGGTGTTCGAGCCATACTATGCATGGTCCATTCAGATTGACCTGCTTCACTTTTGCGCCTCGCCAAGTGTCGTGCAGCAGCACGTGCGCCACGCAGGGGAGCCTCCCCCACTCGTCTGCCCCACAGCTGCATGGGCTTGTTTGAACCTTTTCGGTCCTCGTACCTCTTTGTCCATGCGTCGACGCGTGCTGCGTATGCCAACTTACTTATTACCAACTCCGGCAAATAAGGATGCTGCTTCAGGCAATGTATGGATAGGCTTGTGAAGGTTGCCACAAGCAATAACGCAACAGCCCCCCACACAAGGTTTTGCCGTTGTGCATATCTGAAGGACTTCGGCGAAGGTAAGGCAATTAAGTCGGGTCCTGCCCCTTTGCTTCTTGACCGCCGATGCCACTCCGAGATGCCGGGATATGGATTTGCTCTCTATGAGCAGCGCACATTGCTTCTGGGGCTGACATGCGCGGCCTTGTCATGTGCGCCCAGGCGTTTACCCGAGCCTTGACAAAAAGCAACTCGCCGGTCCTTTCCAGGGCCCAGGGTCCAGGGCCCAGGGCCCAGGGTCCAGCACGTGGAAAACAACGGCCTAAAGCCCAACTCATACTACGCACACAATGAGCGACCGGACCACAGACAGCCAATCTGTATGGGAGCTGCCTTCCGAGCTCTTCCTGCGGATTCTGGCCTTGCTGCCGCCCCACGACCTGGCCCTCAGCGGTCGCCTGAGCTGCAAGGCGGCCGCGCAGCGCTTCAGCGGGGCCCACCACCGCACCGTGTCCATCGATCAGCCCCTTCCCAACCACACCGTCACCACTACCACTGCCACAGCTGTACAAACTGCAAGCAACATGACGATAACGACCGTGACGTCCGTCACAACAGCTAGCCCCTGGTTACTCGCCAGCGCGACGGCGCCCATGCGGGAGCTGACCTTCAGGCGCAAGCTCCTGCTGCTCTGCAGGGCGGCAGCAAGCGGGTGCGCTGCCAAAGTGGAGGTCGCATGGCAGCTGCTGCAGCCGCACGTGTTCTCCGAGTTGCTGCAGTCCAGCCGCTACTGCCGTACTGTGCTACAACAGGTCCGGGAGCAGGGCCCTGTGCCGGACGTGGGGTCTGCTGCGGTTGCGTCGGGACTGGCCCACCTGCTGCCATGCCTGGTGCAGCGCTGTCCCGGGCTGCTGGACCCGGGGCGCACCCTGGAGGCGGCGGCGCGGCACTGCGACCTGGCGGGGCTGCAGGCGGCGTGGGTGCTGCTGGAGCAGCGCCTTCAGAGCAGCCCGGAGGAGGAGGGCGGGCAGCTTCCGGCCGGAAGCGTACAGCAGTTCTGGCAGCGCATGCTGGCAGCTGCAGCCAGGTCCACAGCCCCAGAAGCCGCCAGCAAGATGGAGTGGGTACTGGCGCACGCCCCCGCTGCTTGCGACCGTGCTAGCATCCTGGCGCACACGTGCGGCCCTGCCGCCGCCTCAGGCGACCTGGCCAGACTGCGTTGGCTCCGCGAGCGAGGAGTAGACTGGTGCACTCCTGCGGCGCTAGGTGCACTACTAGAGTGTGCAGAGCTGGGCTTCATTCAGCGGCTGGAGGAGGAGGGCGGCTACCTTCCAGCAGCCAACGACGCTGCATGGCGCAGCAGCTCCCTTGTCAACGCAGCGGCTGCCGCGCCAAGGGACAGCGAGGCCAAGCTGCAATGGCTTGCAGGCCGAGGGGCGTCTCTTGAGTTGGCCTCAGATGCCATGTGCATGGCTGCGGAGCACGGCAACCTGGCGGCACTCAAGCTACTCGTGCGGTGCCATGGCGGAGCTGCCCCTCCAGATCATGCTCTTTATCGCGCGGCGGCCGCTGGCAGCATAGCTACAGCATCGTGGCTGCAACAGGCAGGCTGCACCCTGACGGGCTCGGTCTTCCGGGAAGCATTTGGTCGGGGCGACATGCCCATGGTCAGGTGGCTGCTGGAGGCCGGGAGCCCCCGTTGGGATTTTCAGACGTTGGCAATGGCCATCAGCGTGTGGCCCAGGGACTCGACAGCGGACGGCGAGCGGCTGGTGGAGGCGGTGCGGCTGCTGGCGGCGGCAGGGTGGCCCACGGGGGTCGCGGATGACGAGGAGCTGGTCACAAGAGCGGCGCGCGCGGGGCACCCCTGGGCAGTGTGGCAAGGGCTCCTGCAGCTCCGTGAGCTGCACCCCGCGGCAGTGCCCCGTACGGCCGCTAGGCGTGCTGCCGCTGCGGGCTGCCAGGCGACGCTGGAGGCACTGGAGGCACTCCATGGGAGGGAACATTGGGGCGACGATGTCTACACGGACTGGTACGCAGAGGCCGCCAAGAACGGGGACAAGGGCACGCTGGCCTGGTTGGTGCGGCAGAGGCCGCGATGGGAGGACGGGGTTGTATCGGCGGCCGCCGATAAGGAAGCTCCGCTGCCCGCCCTGCAGTGGCTGGCGAAGCAGGGGTTGACTTTGTCCCGCTGCGAAATCAAGCGTATCCGGCGCAACTTAGGGCGCTCCTCCTCGCGCCAGTGGCAGCAGGGTGTGGAGGCGTGGCTGTCGGTCTGTTCCAGACGGTGGGCGACCAGGCTGTGCCTCGCCACGGTGTGGCTGGTGTGCGTAGTGGTAGTGGACGCTGCCTTGCTCGAGGAAGTGGACGGCGGGCAGTTTGGCTTCTGGGCAACGGCCGCGGTGCGCGTGCTTGTGTGCGTGGTGATTCTGGTGGCAGCGTTTCTGTGGTGCTTTGCTTACCATGAGGCACCGGTATGCTGCACCAGCCAGCACTTTTTCGCGTTGTGAGTACATACAGAAGTAGTACTTCTGTAGCGCCTGAACACTTCCAAGGGATTGTGCCGTTGGGCACTGACCGTTGCCTGCAGTGCAGTATCGTCACATACAGGCTGGCTCCGTCGCCCTTGCACTCTGCACTGCGGTTATGGTCCTTGTGGTTATTGCCTGTGCCTGTGAAACTACGCAGCGTTTTGGGTCGTCAGTTGCACTTTGGCGTACATGGAGGACGCAGAGAGGGAAATGCACGTTGCCTAGCTGGGTAGGGGCGCGGGTGCTTGCCAGGGCGCGCGGGGCCAGGGGGACATCGGGGGTGGCGGCATTGCTGTGGTTCCCTGCTTGCCCGCACGTACGGGCTACAGCTGCAGGCGCCCGCACGCTGCACAAGCCAACAGTTGTGAGCGTTCTATATGTCTAGTGCCTGAACATTGCCAAGGGATTGTACCGTTGGGCACTGATCGTCGCCAGAATCTATGCCGTTGGGCCGTTGGCAGGGCTCCCTTGGTCTTGCACTCTGCATGGTGCTCAGATAGCCTCGTGCTCGTTTCCGTGCCAGAGACGACGTTGCATATGGTCAGTTACGCTTCGTCGTGCGCTGACGACACACAAAGGATTATCCGCATTGTCTTGGCAGGGGCCCCGGGCTCGCTTTGGGCCGGGTGGAACTTGGACGAAGTTGGGCAGGTAGGGTGTTGCACGGCCCACGGGCCCAGAGCCTTCCATCTGTCGGTACTACAAGAGGTCGCACAGTCCTTACATACATACTTTTTCGCCTCACAGTGCTCAAATGTGTGCATTGATTTCGTGAAGCGCACCGCCCGCATCGCCCCAGACCCAAATTGACACGTCGCTACTTCCGTCATCAAGGCAATCCGATCCTCTGATGTAGCCTGGTGTAAGTTGTATACTATTGATGTGGCCTTTACCCAATGTCCCTTGCTCACAAAGCCTTCAGCTGTCGAGGTCTTCGGCCTGCCTTTGAGACTGGAGCCAGAGCATGCAGGCGCTCCACTCTCCCGGCAGTTCTTCGATCACTTACATCTGCAGTATCACCGAACTGACTCACTCTAGCGGCAACAACCTAACCACAGGATGTGTCCGTTGCCTGTCACAGCATTCTTGGCGCCGCTCGCGTCTTAGTTGGCCGCCGCGCAGCTCTTCACAAACATCGCGGTCAAACTTGTCACCGGGGGCGATCGTCGCAGCGGCATCCAGGAGCCGGACCCTGGCAGCAACTAGCCGTTCTGCATTGCAGACGCAGCAAGGCCCCGCTATGTCGTCCGGTCCCGCCACTCAGCTTGTTGAGGAGGAAGCGCTCAGGGACGCAGCGAAGAACGCGCTGCGCGAGTCAGGGCTTTACATTAAGGAGGAATGGGTAAGCAGCTACGGGGGGCTCCCCTGCGCTTCCCAAGGTTATCTGGGCGGTGGCGGGGCGACTGGTGACACCGCTGCGCGCCTGTCATGCGCGCGGCGCACCACGCGCAGCCCCCCTATCTTATGCTAAATAGCTGCGTTGCAGGTGTGTGTTGATGGCAAACAGAATAGGTTGACACCTCTACCGTCACCTGGTGCCATCGTGCACGGCACACGTTCAGCAGATGTTGGTTACTCCAAATACTTGTAGCTCCTTCAGACAACCGATTTTCACAACATGTATATAGACGTGAATTCAATTGCAGTACGTCAGATGGCAAGATTAACCTGCTTTTGCACGTTCCTCCCCCAGGTCCGCGACTTCCTGGTTGAGAGCATTGTGTCTGAGCTGCAGGAGGGCGGCCTGCCGGGCAGCGCGGACCAGGCGCAGACGCGTTTTGAGCAACTAATATTCGACAACCTGCAGCAGGTGGGCATGTGGGGATGCGTAGGGTATGTACTTGGGCGATACCAATGTGCAAACAGGTGGGTGGGGTGCATGAGGGTGGATGGAGGCGCGCACATCCCGCGGCTTGTGCATGGGGCGCCTGAGGGGGCGCAGGGGGTGCTTGTGCTTGTGCGCAGCTCATATTTGACAACCTGTAGCATGTGAGCAGGCGGGGAATGGGAAAGGTGTGCACCTGGGGTGTGCGAGCTGCAGCAGGTGGGGTTGGGTGCGTAGAGGCGCACAGGCCCGCTTCGATCAGCTCGTGTACGACAGCCCGCAGCAGCGGAGTGGGGTGCAGGAGGGTGCACAGCTGGTGGGCAGGCGGGGTTGTGAGGGGGTCTGCACGTGGGATATGTATCCTGCAGCGTGGGGTGCGTGACAACGTGGCGGTGCGTGTGTACAGACCATGCTCCACAACCTGCAGTTAGTGGGTGGAGACCAGGGGATGCATCCCAGCCGTGCGCGATGACAAACCGGCAGCGTGCAACAGCCGCACAGGGGGGTGGGAGAGGCCTGGGTGCGTGGGGGCACTGGGCAGGAGGCCAAAGGCTGGGGTGAGCCATGCGCTACAACCCCCGTAGCACTAGCTCGCACGGGAAACAAGTGTTACCTTCGGCGCCTGTATACCGTACTGCGCTCCGCGGAGTGCGAGAAAGGGCTTCGACGATCCATCTGCTAGGTCGCTCCTTGAAGCACTGCTTGGCGCTCTGACTAACCTCCATCGTGAGCACTCTGCCCCGCCCCACCCCCACCCCCGAGGTACTTCTAGGCGGAAAATGACGTGGTGACTCGGCACCAGCTGCCAACCCAGACCCCCGAGCACTGCTTTGCGCGTAGTAACTTGTCGCTTACCCTCTCCCCCGCCCCCGCGCCACCCCCGGGTTTGTTTTGTTCCAGGCGGAGAATGATGAGGTGGCTGACTTTGCGGCGGCGCTGCACCGGCTGCTGACGGAGGCGGCGGAGGCAGCTATGGCAGCCTTAGGGGCCGGCAGCAGCTGCGATGACGACGAGGATGGCGGGGGCGTCATTGGCGGCTGCGCAATGTGTGGCAGGCAGATGCCGCTCACCTTCCATCACCTCATACCCAGGTGGGTAAGGCCCGTCCGCCAGCGGGATGTGATTCACGGTACCTGTACTACGGTACCGGTATAGATGATGACACGCGCGCGGGAAGGAGGCGCGTTGTGTTGCTGCGCGTAGCCGTGCCCAATGTTGGGCTGTGCCGTCTGTCCGTACCTGTTGTACGGCGCCAGCTGTACGCCGTACGTTTGTGCGTGCGTGGCAGGGGCTGTCTGGACAGAGCTGACAGTGTACCCTTGCTGCTTTTCTATCTCTGTTACCTCGCAGGGACGTGCACAACAAGTACAAGAAGAAGGGCATGGCGCTCGAGGAGCTCAACCGGGGGATAGACGTATGCAGGTGGGGTACGGTAGATCTGCAACATGGGTAATGCGTTGCTAGGCTGCCTTGTATGCGCTTGTCCAAGCCTGAAGTGCATCCGTCGACCAGCGGATTGCAAGCGGTGGGTAGACATGTGTTTGATTTTCACTCCCTTTTACCATGGGCTATACTGCTTGTGTCGCTCCGACGGCGGGGAACGTCTGGGCAACACTTCTGACCGCCGCGAGCTCGTTGCCACGTTCGGTTGTACGCCCATGTGCGTTCTCGCCCCCTTACCCCACAGGCCCTGTCACAGCGCTATACACCGTACGTACGACAACAAGACCCTAGCTGCCCAGTATCACACTCTCGAGCTGTTGATGAAGGTGCGCTCTTTGGGTTTGGGTGTATTGGAACTGGTGTTTTGCACATCGTGCTGGTGGAGCGACGGGGGGGCACGACACGGTTGCTGGTGACCGGCTGTGCAGCCCACGCCAACGAGGGGCAGGGGGATGGGAGCGTTGCCGACCACCTCTGTTCAGTTGCATTTACGCCAAGTACTTTGCAGAGCTTGCAGCGCATGTTCGTATGTATGATCCCTGTCGCACAGCGCTTCTGCATACGGCAAAGTGCAGCCTGTATGCCACCAGGTGTGACCACCACAATACGGCGTATCTACCTGCACGTTCCGCCTGCTGCCCTCACGTCCACGGTGCCCACGCAGAGCGAACCGTTGCAGCGCTTTGTGGGTTGGGCCCAGAAGCAAAAGGTCACCACACGGCAAGACATATCCAACTCCACCTTCCGGTACAGGCGTTGAAGAGGCTGTGCCGTGATTGAGGACCTATTTCCGATTGGCAGCGCGGGTCTGGCCCCTTTGTACCTTGGTGTTGCATACGGCTTTCACACCGGCATGTGTTTGTGGCCCCTCGGGTTACACGGCCTCTTCCTACTTGGGCGCAACTGTGTGGCGCACGGCAACGTTTCACCTGGGGTCGTGCGCAGCGCTGGTGTTTTGCGTTTTTTGGCCGTGTACGTTCGCTTGCGGCCTGCTGTTTTGTAAGGACCAAGTTGCCCGGACTGCTAACGTGTCCCGCATCCCGTCCGTCCACGTGACACACATAAGGTCTGTGTGTCTGACGGACATCAGGATGTGTAGGGAGCTGCACCAACGCTGTTAGAGCCACCGGAAAGGCACCGTAATTGTACAATGACTTCCTAATGTAGCGACGGAAGGAGGCTTGAGCAATAGCCAGGCTCAAGAGACGCAACACGCTGGGGCGCCAAACCGTCCCGAGGCCCCGCCAGCCCTAGGACAGCAGGACAGCTTCCCAAGTGGTACGTGCCAGCGCAGCGTGGCCATGGTGTGATTAAGGGCCTGGTCAAGCGTCAAGGCGGTCATAGTTGCTCTAAACTAAGAATACGAGTTCTTTCCCCAGGAAGATAGGAGCCTTGGTGTAAGGCCAGGCGGCCAGCCACAGCATCAACAGGACACCACGGAAGCGCACGACGTTTCCCTTTTCGACGCCGTACACCGAGCCCACAGCGCCTCGCCGCCTTCTCTCGTTCCCTGTCCACCACGGCTCACCCCCGCATGCACCCCATGCCACGACGCTGGAGTCACAGGTTGCAGCGTTGCACCACACGGTGCACCGTACGCATGCATGTACCGGTAAGCTCGGTACAAGCCTCCTACTGATGCTATTTGCGTCACGCGGGCCGGCGGCACTGCCATACGGAAGGGCCTGAAGATGCCACACGCTGGAGCAACCCGCGCTCCGCCGCCCCGTCCTCGTGGCCTCCAAGTTTGAGGCACCAGCAGCCCGTCGTGCCCAATCCCGTCCAGGCCACCACCCAGCAGCCCCGCACGCCACAATTGTTAATACACCAACCCTTTTCCTACAGGTAACACTATCCCACTCCTGGCACCCTGTGGCCAGCCACGCAGGCTGTCCCCACATGCGACACCCCTCACACCAGCGCCGCTGTCCCTGCCTCCGCCGCCGCCCCCGGTCCCAACACCCATCTTCGCGTCTTAAGCGTAACCTCTTCGCATACCGCACCCTATCGCACTCCTCACACCCCTCACACCAGCGCCGCCGGCCCCGCCTCCGACGCCGCCCCCGGCCCCAACACCCCCGCCGCCCCCAACGCATACAGCGCGTCGCTCTGTCCGCTGAGCGGGTGCGGCGGCAACGACGTGAAGTGCACGCTCTGCGCCTGGTTGTTGATCTTCGCGAACAGCAGCCTTAATACACGCTCGCGGTCGTCCCAGGGAAGGTCCTTGATGTCGGAGGCGATGCGGGGGTGGGTTCCGGAGCCGGGGCCGGGGCCGTCGGGGGCGGAGGAGCCGAAGAGGCTCTCGCGCTCTATCTCGCGGCGCACGGCGTGCAGGGAGGACAGCAGGAAGGCTTCCACATCGCTGCGTTGCAGCAACACCTCCTGGGGGTCGGAAGCGGAGGGCAGGGGGATGAGTGGGCCCAGGAATGAAGTGCGTGGTCTAGGGTACACGAGGGCGTGTGGGCACCCAGGGGCCCGCTCCTGTAGCACCTCTTGAGGGGAAGGGGACACACAAGGGAGGGGGATTGCGGCGGTGTGGGGGTGCGTGGGTCATGGGACCAGGGTGTGTACGGCGTGCAGGGAGGACAGCAGGAAGGCCTCGACGTCGCTGCGCTGCAGCAACACCTCCTGTTGGGGGGGTAGACGCACGTGAGGGGAGGTTGTGGGGCCCATGGGGGGGAGTTGGGTCTTGGGACCAGGATGCGTACGGCAGGGAGGCAGCAGGAAGGCCATGTCACTCCACTGCAGCAACACCCATCGGGGTGTTGCTCCCCCTTCGGGGCACCATGCATGGGGTTGGGTGGGCTAGACGGGGCAAAGGGGGACCTGGGAGTGGGGTGGGTTTTACGGCAGGCAAGTATACCGGTATTTTGCCAAGCTAATGACAAAAGCCTCAGCGTTCTTGGGCGGAACTTGGTCTTGGTCTTGGTCTATACCGGTATGCTGTAGAGGCGCTGCGTGCTACCTTTGCCAGGTGTGCGGGCATTTACCCCACCTGCGCCAGCGTCTGCACCAGCTCGTGCACAACTTTTGCTGTAAGTGTTGTCAGCCTTACAAACAAGTTGCTGGATTATATTGCCCCACCTGCGCCAGCCTGCGCACATTCTTGAGCTCCCGTGTCTTGAGCTTGACCAGCCGCCGCAGCGCCTCCGACTCGGCGCCAGCGTCCCGCAGCGCAGCGGCGGAGGCCTTGGCGCTGGACTGACGCTCGCGGTCAAAGTCTTGCACAACCTGCGGGGGTGTTGTGGTTGGTACTGATGTGATTGATATCCGTCGTTGGTAGTGGTCTCCAATATGGCCAAGGCGCAACAGTGGCCTGCCGCTCGCGGTCTTGGGTCAAGAAACCCAAACTTTAGGGTCAAAGGCGCACTGGCGCACTGCCGTTCGCACCTTTCCCAAATCAACTCCCGTCCACCTCCCCACCGCCTGCCGCCTGCCCTCCTGTCTCCCGCCCCCCAATCCGCTCCCACCCTGTCCCTCCCTCCCCCACTCCTTCTTTACCCCCTCCCACCCCACCTCTCCCCTCCCTGCCCATAAATCCCACCTGCCACAGGCTGAACCCCTCTCCCTGGCCCCCAGAGCTTCCGCACCTTCCTCCCCAGCCCTACCCTCTTCTTTTACCCTCCCCTCCTTCCCTACTTAACCCCTACCCCCTTGTCCTCACCCTGCCCCCACCTGCTGCAGGCTGCCCCTCGTTCCCCCTTTCCCTTTCCCCACACACTTCCGGTCCCTCCCGGTCCCGGTCGCGCTTCGTGCGATACTTCCCTTTCCCCTCCTGCTGCAGGCTCACCCTCCAGCGCCGCAATGCGCGCCTGCGCCTCCTAAAGCATCCCCACCCGCCATCGCCACCCTTCCCCCCATCGCCACCCGGTACCCTCCCCCCCGCCCCTGTCCCTCTCTGCCCCTTGCCCCGCCCGCCCCTCCCCCGCCTTTCCCCATGGCTAGAACTCGGTTTGCCCCCTACCTCCTTTCCCCATCTTCCTCCCTCACACGCCCACCTGCTGCAGGCTGCCTTCCAGCGCCGCAATCCTCGCCTGCGCCTCCTTGAGCGCCGCCGCCTGCCGCGCCCCCCGCGCGGCGTACCCCGCCTCCAGCTCCGTCTTGAGCCCCACCTCGCGGGTAAGCCGCGAGCGGGCGTCCTCCAGCACACGCACCTCGGACTGCAGCGCCTCCGTCTCCTGCAACAGGGTGCATGGGAGGATTCGGGTACAAGATCGAGTAAGTGGAAGTATGCACGTATAGAATACATATGTACATGTAATTGTATGTAAATGGAAGCGGGCCAGGGCCCTTTTGAAGACCGGGCGTCCTCGAGCACGCGAACCTCGGACTGCAGGGCCTGCGTCTCCTGCAACAGGGTGCAAGGGAGGGGTCCGGTTGGGGAAAACACACAACACCAAGTATGCGTGTGGACCAAGTATGCGTATGGAAGTATATACTACGGCCTGCAGCGCCTCCATCTCCTGCGCGGGTTCGCGTGGGAGCGGGGTGTGACGTCCGTACAGGTGTCACGTGAAAACACACAGTGCGTATGTGTGCTCTACGACTCTTTCTGCTTGTACAAGTGCCCCCAAACGCCCACCTGCACGTGTATCTTCAGCTCCTCCGCCATGCGCCTGTTTTGCGCCAGGACGCGCTTGACGCTGGCGTCCAGCCGCTCGTCCACAAAATAAAATTTCAGAAGCTTACAATATTTTTTTTAATATAGGAACTCTTACCTGCACGTGTATTTTCAGTTCCTCCGCCATGCGCCTGTTTTGCGCCAGGATGCGCTTGACGCTGGCGTCCAGCCGCTCGTCCACCTCCTCCTCGGCGCTCTTCTTGAGCTCCTCCAGCCGCTGCTCGTACTCCTTGCGCATGCGCGTGTTGAGCTCAAAGTAGTACCTGGGGTGGAGAAAAATGGAGGAAAAGGTACTCGTAAGGGGTGTGGTAACTCAGGGACGGGGGAGGGTGGAAGAGGTTGTGTGAGTGGGTTAGCGGGCGCCTTGCGCATGCGCGTGTTGAGCTCAAAGTAGTACCTGGGGCGGACGCAAGTGGGGGAAAAATACTCGTACTGGACATTACTTTGTAGGACGATGGCGTGGGAGCCTCGCCGGGCGCAGATGCGCGGGATATCACCTTGCATGCTAACGCAGGAAGGCGGGAGGGTTGAGGGTGGAAGAGGGTGTGTGTGTGGGTTAGCGGGCGCCTTGCGCATGCGCGTGTTGAGCTCACAGTAGTACCTATGCGGACAGTTGAACGGGTGACGGGAGCTGGGACGACAAAATACAACAACACAGATTCCTCGCCTATTCCCGCTTCTTCCCCCCTTAACCCACCCGCCCCCCCGCCCAGCTGCACGCGCTGCAGCTGCTGTCCTTCCCAATCCCCTCATAGGCTTTCACTTAATACAGTAACCCGCTTCCCGGACGAATGCTACCAAACACCGCAACATCGCACCACGTCGCTGTGCCCCCGCCCCCTTACCACGTCTTGTGTGGGGGGGACACCTGCCCCCCGCATGCATCCTCCATGCAGCATCGCTACCCCCCACCCCCGCCGGCCCATCTCCACTCGCTCCTGCTCTGCCGCCCCACCGTCCAACGTGCCCCCCTCGCCAATGCCCCACCATACCGCCTCCGAATCCCCTCGCGTTGCACACCATATCGCCACCACCCGCCCCACCTGCCCAGCTCCACTCCGCTCGCTGCTGCTCCAGCCTCTCCGTCAGCAGCTCAAGTAACGAGCCAAGCTGAAGTTGGCATTTTTCTCCCCCAGCCCTGACCAAAACCGGACTTATCCTGCGCCGATTCGCTTCGCTCTTTAATACAACATGCTTCTTGTTTATAAATAATTTCATTGATCTCATGAGGTCAGATTTTGCAGGTTTCGGACCCTCCTGCCCAGCCCCTGACTTCCCAGCTCCCCACCTGTCCAGCCCCACGCGCTGCTGCCCTGCTGCCCTGCTGCTTGCACCCCAGAAAGGCACCCCCTCCGCCCCCCCCCCCCCCCCCCCCCGCCCTTTCCCCCCCCCCCCCCCC
>VFQN01006254.1_pt1 | contig 13766 bp, 15 predicted proteins | sample 3512371 | NCBI WGS metagenome assembly VFQN01 (sample SAMN10412370, study PRJNA504923) | tailings metagenome | isolation source: Replicate 2 from Balatoc abandoned mine | place: Philippines: Itogon, Benguet | collected 2017-08-28
AAAGTCCATGAATTACTGATGGAATACATCATTCTTCGATAATATCTAATAATCTTAGACGGATATTGGAAAGTTGTCTTACAGATCGGACAGTTTTCCGCCTTCTGTGGCAAGTTACTCTGAAGGCAAATCTGTTGCCAGATCTCTAGACAGTGTACATGAATGTAAAGAGAGCTTCCTTTACATTGACATGGAGAGATTAATGCTGATCTATCCTCTGCTTTCTCAAAGCATATTCGACAATATTTATTCTGATTGACTGGCATTTGATTATGAGAGTGTTAGGAGTTAAGGGATATGATTGAAGATCTTCAATAAGGGAAAATGAATCTTTTATGAGTAGCTTCGACACAAGTCTCTTGAAGATTGATCTTCCTAAGTTTCAGCTCTGTCACTTTGATGAGTCACTGAGGTGTTACGTATATTCTTTCAGGATTGAAATGAGTTCAACCAATCTATTTCAAAACCAAACTGAAAATGCTCTGCACAAAGTGCACAAAATGCACAAATTTACTTGACGTATTAAATTAATAATTACAATGTACTAGTATTACTCGATCGGTTCTTTACTCTAACTATGTTTGGCACCACCCTCGATCCTTTCGTCCTATCCGATGAAACATCGTCACCAACTCAGACAAACTCGAGTATATAGTTGGTTTAAAATGTTTTGCATGAGCAGCGATGATTACATCGATCAAAGCATTCTCTAAGGTCGTGAATCGATGATCTGACGCCATCGACTGAGTGATAAGATTGGATTTCTCGTTCTTTAACAAATGCTTAATATCGTTCATATTCGTAATCTTCATCGGTAATTTATTCACAACATCTGAATCCATGGAAGAATAAATTAATACTTGACCAGGAAATTCTTTTAGAAAATAATTCTGTGTAGCCGGATTATCTGTGAGTAAGAAAACCTTCTCATCCTTCGCTTTAGATTGAACAAAGTTAATATAAGGTTGTAAGGAAAACTTCTTTTTTCCATTAGAACTCTTTAAAACACTTTCTTTCATGTCTGTTTCTCTAATATGCATAGCGGAGGCATTGCAAATGTTGTATTTATGCACAAAGCTGAGCGCTTTAAACATTACTTCTCTTGTAGGGAAATACCTAGAATGCATCTGATATTCAATCTCACCCCAGCTCGGAAGTCCAAATCGATTCTTAGGAATATCATTCATTCTCATTATCCAAGAAAAGACAGCAAATGAGTTCTCATAGTTGATTTTGGCATGTTTGTCCACCACATAGCGCGATATGTTCGTTGCGAATACTACCTTGGGAATAGGTTCAAACACTGAGAGAAAATGTCCAGGACAAGCTTCATTTACATCCCAAATGAAAATTAAGTGAGCACCATCATACTTATAATCAGCAATGTACATATAAGCAGCCATCACCCGCAGTCGATTTGCTAACCCACTAGAAGACTCAGCGATGATATAACCAGGATCTGGTCCCGTATATGCTGGAATAATGGAAGTTGGATTGTCACATCGCAATTTCTGCACTGAAATCAGGAATACAACAAGAAGAATGAGGTAAAACATCAACTTCTTTATGATGAAAAACGAACAACAACTATACCGACAGATTTACCGATCTACCGAAGAAATTCTTGAAAATTTACCGCGCCCCTACATATGATGTGTGGAGAAAGTTTGAGAAATATCACGCACATAAGTCAAGTCAAACTCAAATGCAATCTAACAACACGAGTCACTTGAAGCGTGAAAGTACAGAGCAGGCGGGGGGGAACAGGATGCATTCAATCTCACTGAGAAATTTTTAATTAATGTGGAACAAAATATAGCTCATTATTCCATTTTTAGATTTTATGAATATGAATAGCTTGGAAGTAAGGAAATTTGATGGAAGGTGGACTATACAAGGAGTTGATGGTTGACATGAAGTTTATTTTCCGTTTTGTTTCTGGATCCAAGCAGCGACGTGGAGTCCCCAAGATATAGGAATCAAGAAGGTTCCGCCAACATAGAGAGGATTGATAGTATTCACAGTAACTGGAGTTAGAATGTTTGCTTGGTGGAACGAGTAAGTTCCAACGATGAGTGCAATCAATGACAAAGGACCAAAAACTAAGGATGGAATGTTTTGACCAATACCAAGAACGGCAGAAGTTGGATACTTTGGAGGCTCCAAAGCTTCTTTAACCTTAGAGTTTTCAAGAGGCTTGAACTTTGCCAATGATCCAAGTCCTACAGAAACAGAATTCATGAATGGTAGGAGTTGCAGTACTTTACGATCACACTTACTAGGGGATCTTGATGGAACAAAAGCGGCAACAACAGCCAAAAATGCTAAGAACAATAACACTCTCATGATTTCGACTCTTTACAGGAGATGAAAAGCAATAAATTCTGTCAAACAAGTGGATGAATTGGAAAGATCCTCTCTTCAATCACTTTATGAATGAACGACTACAGAAAAATCGATTTTTCAATAAACCACCAATCACTAAAACAATAGTCGAAAATATTGATTATTGCTAATATCGGTTTTCTTAACAGTTAACTTTTGAAAAAACAAAACGGCAAAGAGTAAGAGAATAGATAAAAACACCCTTAATTCTTGATTTAGACAAAGATGGGAGATGATGAAGATACTAACAATGCTCCACGAAGCCGTGGTGATAATAATGCTGCTGCGTCTGATATCGGACCTGCTATGGTAAGGGAGATCTAATGTTGGAAAGGGATGAGGTTTTCTCATCACTTCTTATAGGGTCCAATCTACACGATGTGGGAAAATGCCCTTGAGAAGCTAAAGATTTTGAAATATGAAAAGGATTATGTGAAGAAATTCAATCGTCGAGCCTTCCATCGTGTGTATTTCGTCCTTCCGCATACCAATCAATCTCATCAATTCGATGATTTCAGCGCAATCTGTGCTTGGCTCATTACAGAAATTACTCTAAAGACTGATACTTTCAAACCAGAACAGTTTGATGATCCTAATACGATTGTGAATAAGCTATTACTCGCTCTCCGTCAGTTGGACTTCAGATCTACTTTCCCTCCTCAGAAGCTCAAAACCCCCTACGGCGAGCCTGTATGCACTGTATTAGAGTTTTTAGTGGATAAAGCCTTGGCTACACGTGGTTTCAAGTGGGGTACACCTGTCTACGTGAGTATGGATGATGTAAGCCGATCAGACTGTTGTCAAACCTCTATTAACCTTGCTCCTCTTTGATAACAATAGGTGGAACAACCACAAGCAGAAGATGAAGAAGATGATGAAATTATTGAAGATGAAGTAAATGGACCAGGAGGAAATGAAGAAGGGAATGTTGAGGATGATAATCATTTCTTTGAAGAAACTCTTCGTCTTGAATCATCGATGGATAACTCCACTCATAACATCATCCAAGCTGCGATCGATCCGATTGAATGGAAGACAGAGTTGGAACGAGTAGCTCCTAAACTCAAGGCAAATATAAATCTTTCAACGAATGAGTGGCGAGCACATGTTGATCAAACACTCACCTCGAAGGCTCAGATAGAGAAGGTACTAGGAAACAATCAGAACGAACTACAACTCATTCACAAGTAAGACATTGTCTTCTATCTCTCGATTCACTAAGATTTACTATAAATGTTAATATCTTATTATAGACAAATTGGTGAGGAATTAAATCAAATGAAAATGAAAGAGAAATATATTAATAATCAATATAATACACTGTGTTTGGAGTATGTTGAGGTAGATCTCTTAATCCTTCCCCTGCCTTCCGACTTTGATCATAGTTTGTTATTTTTGATTTATTAGGTGAGACATAAGTTAGAAGAGTTGGAAAAGAAGATGGGTGGTGTGAATGAGATTGTTAGTAAGAAGACGAATGAACTGGCAGAGATCTCTGAACGATTAGAAGATCTCAAGGAATCTTTCGAGTCAAAAGATAATGGTCTTAATGATACTTCCCCTCTCGTGAAGATTAAAGCTGCTCTCCAACAACTGAAGGATGAAATCCATCAGTTTGACATGAGGATTGGTGTGGTGTCGCACTCTCTCTTGTCAGCGAGAGTGTCTGATCATAATCGTCTTCGAGCGAAAGCAGCAAAGAAGGCGAAACAAAGACATAGACGAGGAAATAAAGGGTTAGGTGGTAATAAGGATCATGATGATAATTCTCTTCTCTCTGGTGAAGATGAGTAAGAGGAGTGTTGATGGGTTTATTTACTTTGCTTTGTCTTGTCATGTGAAGTGATGTGATAGTAATAATAGTCTCTCAACAGGATGTTCTCTGATCACATCATAATAATACTTTAACTCTAATCTTTTTCTTTTCTCTTCGTTCGTTATGATCATTGCTGTCCATTGTTTCGAATCTGTCACATATAAGACGACTCTCAGCTAATATTGATCGTTATCGATATATATCAACGTATTATATGCTCACCACTAAAACGTCACAATTTGCTACATACTCAAAATGACATTAAACATGAATAGGATTATGCACAAAGAAAACACAACACAAAAATAAGTGTAATTGATCATACAATAGCAACATGAGAGGGTGATGTATTTCTATGACACCAAAACAAAAAACAAAAATCTTTCTTTCTCTCTCTCTCCTCATTTCCCCTCCGCAACCACAGAAAGCGTTAGGACACAGCAGATGTTGACGTGTGTCGAATAGTCAAGCTTCGATCGATACCTGAGGAATATCCGCCAGTAACTCCTTTGTTCGGGTTTAGTCCTTCGTTCCGTCTTTACAATCTATAATAACGAAGCGACAGCGCAGAAGGAAGAAGAGAATCAGATAATATGAACGAGTAGTCGAGAGAGAAATGATGAAAGAAGGTTCAAGAAGAACGATCTCCAAGATTTGCTTTCGTTTGAAGAAGAGAATATTCGTACCCGTATGAAATGGACTTAGTCAGGGCACCTCCAGCATTTCCTCTCGCTAAGAGAACAGACGAGTACGAATCCCAGTTTACTTCTCTCTTCTTGCTCTCTGGTGATCCCGAATCATCTAGAAACTGAGCAGCGGCAGTGATCGCCTCTAATCCTCCTAAATCCAATGAGAAGCTTCTCTTCTTAAGAGGTTGACCAGCGACTGCGATAGCTAGGGAGGAAGGAGAAAGTAACGTGTGCGGGTTTGGAGGAAAAGATGGCAGTTTCTCTGCGAGATTCTGTGATTGATAATCCAGAAAATTCACTTTGCGAGAAGAGCTATCACTTCCTTCTCTCGGCCTCTTCTGAGGATTCCTTGCCTCGGTATCGCCTTCTTCTCTCATTTCCTCATCATTCACAGAACTCATAAAACTGCTTGAATTATTCGTACTAATACCTCCATCAACCGACTTTAATCTTTTTAACGGTGGGCCTCCTTCATCCGTAGAACGATGGGAAGAATCTGACAGTTGATTGTTATTGTTCCCGCGACCTGAGCTCCTTCCTCCTCCACTGTCACTATTCCCACTGCTGCTACTGCTATCATTCCCATTACTCTGATCGCTCACAAAATTCATGGGATGAGGTGATTCGGGGCGATAGTGCGATCCTCCTCTCTTTTGGTTGGCTTGTTCCATGTAATACTGCAATGCCTCACACAGATCGTCATGCTTTTGCATCAATGCTAAAGACAGCTCCGTTAACGCGGTCACTTGACGCCCTAAAATTTCGACCTTTTGTTCTAGATCTAATTTCTCTCCACTGCCTGTGCCACTGATGCGATGTAAAACCTCTGGAGACGCTGTGAAGGGTAAATTACCAGCATGCACAACATACTCATGCATATCATCGTCCACACCATTGGAAGATGCTTCTGAAGAAATATTTGCAAGGTTGTTAGGAGGAGCATTCGCCGAGTTACTAACATTAACCGTTGTTGGAAGGCTTGTTGGGAGTAATCCGAGAGCATGAGGCAATTTCTTAGCACCTTTCGTCAATTTCGCTCCACTGAATTGCAATAAACTGAAATTAGGTGCTCCTCCTTTCCCGCCTGTGACAGCAGTATTTGAGGTGGCACTATTCTGCGTTTTCCGTCTAATGAAGGGAAGTAAATCACGCCTTCCTCGTTGGAACAACTTATGAGTAAATTCATGGTGATTGGAATCATGGCGTGTTTTCGAAAATCCATACATATTTAATTGTCGAATATATGATTGAATATTCGAATGTTTAAAATATTTTGGTAAAACAATCTCAGAGAATTCATTAACTTTCTTGATAATAAAAGAGTTTCCATCAGGTTGCCATGAGATTAAATGATGGAAATCATTCTCATCTTCTAGAATATCAAATAATTTCTCAAGGAATGCTGGGGTTTGTTGTCTTTTCAGGATTCCGCCATGGTTTCCACTACTAGCACTGTCGTGAAGTTGTGAGCGAGAGGAACTGGAATTCGGTGGATCTTCTGGTTCTTGCTTCACTTGCATGAATTAGGTCGATTAATTATGGGGTCAAATAGATAAATGTCTGAATTTAATGGGGTTGTTGAAGTCTTCGTTCTGGCGTGCGGAAGTAAGTTGAACTCACAAGATCATAAGAACCTTCTTACTCTTTCAAGGAAGGAATCCAGAAAGCTGCAGCAATGACCTTTCCAACAATAAAACAAGTTATACCTAACCAAAATAGCGATAGATAAGCCTAGGAACTTCAATAGTTCTATAAAATTCTCAAAGAGAATCTACTTACCTCTTGCAACGAACTCAAGGAGTTTTTCTGTCGAGCACACTGTCAACTAAATCTTCCTTTGATTTCAATGAGAATCGAGAGGAATAGCAAGCTTAGATGCCTCTATTAGGAAGAGATTTCCAATCGCTTCGAATGATCTTTCGAGAAGAGCAAGTGAATTTGGTATGACGAGGATGTTCCGCCAGAGCTGCCGCCATTTCCGCCAGAGCGGCCGCCATTTCTACGCCTCACTTCACGCCCACTGCGACGCTAAAACGCAATATTTTCCGCCGTATCGATTGCTGAAATTTACATCATAGGTATGGTTTTTGAGTTGTTTTGTTGTTTGTTTTTGTGATGGGAATTATTCAGATGATCACAGGATTCTTTCATTTTGTTTATTCTCAAAGTGTTGATTTATATCATACGATATGTGGACATGAAGGGATTACGTTTCCTCAATCTCGAATTACAGTAAAAATTACTGGACGTCGATCAACGAATCTTGGTGAAGGAGCGTTTAGTACTGTCTATAAAGTGAAAGATGTTAGAAATAATAGAAAATATGCATTAAAGCAAATGATTATTCAGTCATCTGAGTATAAGCATATTGCTACAGTTGAAGTTGAAGCTTTTCATATGTTCCACCATCCTCACCTGTTGAAGCTGATTGATTCTATTGAGACAACATATCACGGTAATAATACCGTTTTCCTGCTCTTGCCATATTGTAGCAAGGGTAGTTTGAGGAATTGGCTTGGAAATGTATTAGAAGGGAAGGTTAAGCGACCTGGCGTCATTCGTGTTCTGAGTGACTTCAAGAGCATCTGCGAGGCACTGATTGTACTCCATAACTTCCAACCACCTTATGTTCATCAAGATATTAAGCCAGAGGTATGTATTCTGTCGATTAGATTTTTATTGTTTAATTGTGTTGGTCTGTAGAATGTTTTGCTGGACGATCAAAACAAACCTTTACTCACTGACTTTGGATCTGTTCGAAAAGCTGAAATCCCAATTAAAACACGGAAAGATGTAAGTTATCGTTTCCACTTTTATATCTTTCAAATTATATCATGACATCTTGTTAGATTCTTCAAGTGACAGAAGATGCAGCACAGTTCTGCACTGCCTCTTATCGCTCTCCTGAGCTCTACGACCCACCAAAAGACATCACTCTAGATACTAGGTGAGTTTTCAAAGTTCATCCATTTCTTTCAAGATTTTTAAATCATTTCCTCTATGTTGTGGTAGAACTGATGTGTGGGCGATGGGATGTTTGTTGTTTGCTTGGTGGTTTGGTTATTCCCCTTTCGAGAGCGAATTCATTGGAAGCACAATCCGAGTGACTGAGTGCTCTGCTCTCAGAGTTCTTGCGAGCATTCCAAAGAAGGCTAATCGTAGTGCTGAAGATGAAATTATCTATGAGATTGTTGAATGGATCTTAGAGAAAGAGATGATTCGTCGTCCTTTCCTCATTGATGTCATTCATCGCTTAGAAGATACCATCTCTGCCCATCAGACACAGAAAGGAGGGAATAGCACGGTGAAAGAAGCCTCTACTGATAAAAATGTGGATAATTATGTTTGATGTAGCATCATTGTCGATATTAGATATGTCTTTCGTTCACTGTAGAGAATAATTTATTATTTGAAGTTAGTTTTTTATTTTTATTTTGTAATTCAGAAGAAGTGATATAGATAGGAATTGATTTGTGTTCCACGATTTCTAATTTAGATTCAGAACTCTTTCCTATTGTAGTACAAACATCATGCTCCCTGTCAATCGTAGAGTGCGATACAGCAAACTTGGCACCGCCTTTGAGCTATCACACCAGTTGTGTTGAGAGGGAACACCTCTGTTTTCCTTCAAATTACAAATTGCGCGAATTGCGGTTTTATTGCGAAGTCGCAAACCGCAATTAGCGTAACAGAGAATCTGCGTTCCTCAAATCTAACACAGATTCTCAAATTTGAGGAATTAGGGATTTGGGGAGGTGGGTATGATGTTGTTTTTTTCAAATTATCGTTACAGTGAGGAGGGAAGAAGCTTTATCCACTTTCCATCAAGATTGATACAGTAGTATCGTATTTTGAAATGTTTTCTTATGTATTTCATGGAATCTTTGGTGATATTGTTGCACCAAGACCGAGCAAACGGAAGGAGATATGGGCATTTTTGAAGGCTGGATTATTTGATAAAGCATTGACTGCTTTGAGATCTCCTCAACATGGCTTTGATCCAAATGAAAAAGAAGAAAGTTCAGGAATGGTAGCTTTACAATATGCAGCTGCAGCTGGCAAACTGGTAAGAGTTTCCTTTACTTTTACAAGATTTTTTCCTCACCATATTATTGCACTCTTAGGATTTAGTCGTCGAATTATTAGTTCAAGGAGCTGAAGTTTCTGCTACTGATAACTCTGAAAATACTGCTTTGCATTATGCTGCTCAAAACGAGCATCGAACGGTGGTAGAAGTGCTTCTTCGATATGGCGCTGATCCTAGTCTGCCTAATGTGAATGGCAACGTAGCAGTTGAAATGACAAGAAATCCCGCAATTACAGAGCTTTTCATGCGAGATAAAGCGAATATATTCTCCCCGGTTGTTCAGGCAAAGAAGTTGTTTGCCGAGTTCTTGTCGCAGCATCAGCTGCAGTTGTCTGGCAGTGGTGGCTCTCAAACTACCTCAGACTCCAAGAGCTTTCAGGAACCACCTCATCCTCTATCTACAATGGCAAATTATAGCGAAAGCAAAGACAATACCATTTCTAACTCGGGCTTAAATTTGGAAACAGAGTTTAATGAAGCATTTTCCAATCTGTCCTTACAAAACCCGTAAGATACCTCTATCCTCCCCCGTATTTGTTTATTTTTCTTCTATTTTTCTGGTTAATGTAGAGATCAAACACCGACAAAGGGAGATTACACGTTGGTAGGAGTCGTAAGCACTCAGAAACCTTCACAAATCAATCAGTGAGTATCGAAATCCTTGTAATTCGCTGTTATTGGATAATTTTACTCATATAGGTCTGGATATCAACCAATTAATCAATTTTCTCCGGCATCAGTAGATAGATCGACCATCAATAACCAGTCCTTTGATGCAAGCAATGTCAGTGGCTTCCAAGGATACAGTCAACCACAACAATCCTCCGTGAACCGATCCTACCAACAGAACCCTATATTTACCTCTACTCCTCTCAAAACACCCGGAATACACGATAGTGCGACACATAACTCGTACTTCCCTGGTTCTGCCGCCTACTCCCAACCTTCTGCTTATCCTGCTGCCTCGATCTATCACAGTGGTGGTCATCCTACCGCAACACCTTCCTTCTTCTCCCCTGACGACCACCAGCGCTATCAAAACCAGGCAGAGTTAAGTCAATCGCTGGTATTTGCTGCTCAGGAGACATCAAGAGCAAAGTGGCACTGCACAACAGAAGAGTATGATGCGAGGAAAGCATTAGTTCTCTGTTGTCAGAAGTTTAATGAAGCAAGGTTACGATCTTATTTAACCTATGATCCATCTTTACCAATGGCACGACTTTTTGATCTTCAAAATCTTGCTGCTGATGGTCAAACACCTTTACACGCAGCCGCAAAGTTTGGAAGTTTAGACGCAATAAAACTTTTCCTGGAACTCGGAGAAGACGTCAGTGTGTGGGTCAGAGACTTACAAGGTCGCACACCACTGCACATAGCCGCTGAGGAAGGTCATTCGGAGATGTGTGCCTTCCTTCGAGAGAAGATGAGAGAGGAAAAGCCTGATTGCGATCCTATTGGAGTAAATGCTCCTACAGATCTTGGTGGAACAACACCTTTAGGCTGGGCGAAGAAAAGAGCTGAGGGAAGACCAAAATTAGAGATTGAGAAGATCTTATTCGATCGAGGTGATGCGAGTATCTTACAACATACACCACATGAAAAACGAGTTGGGAAAAGTCCCTGGAAGAGTAATCTCTTCTCTCATTCGATCTCTGAGAAGGAGAATGTCATCTATGCCTTCAGCGAGGCACAAGGATGGGCGCCAAAGATGGAAGATCGCATTTCTGTTGCTTGCCCAGTCTATGGTCGCCCTGCCTGGAGTCTCTTCGCTGTCTTTGATGGACATGGTGGGACTTTCACTGCCTCTTACCTCGCGAAGAATCTTCCTATCATTGTCTCTGAGCTCGCGTCAGAGGCAGAGAAAGATCTTAACTCAAGTCAGTTACCTGGTGGTGTCGTGAGTGATCTTGATACTACACCAGAACTCCTTGAATCTATTCTTACGAAGGCCTGTGAGCAGTTAGATGATAAATTATCACAAATCCCAAGAATGAAAGTAATGAAATCAGGTGGAATGTTCGCAGTGAAGGATTCTAGCGGATCCACTGGTATTATTGCATTAATTACATCAGCGTACATTGCTGTTGCTAATGTTGGTGATTCTCGTGCGGTCTTAGCAAGACGATCACAGACGGATGGAGAAAAAGCTGAACTTAGAGCCGATCCATTTGCTGCGGCGAATACTTCACCTCGGGCGAGTTTTGATGAACAAGGCGATCGGTTAGGCAGTCCACGAGCTGGAAGTCCTCGTGCTGACGGGGGAGGAATGTTCTTAGAGTCGCCGAGAGCAGGATCGAAGAAGTTGTTAACTCGAAGATCAAGTATCCGATGTGCATTAGAAGCTCAAGCCATGAGCAGAGATCATAAAGCAGTGATACCTGAGGAGAGAAATCGTGCCTTGGAAGCCGGTGCTACGTAAGTTCATATTATCGACCTTCTTTCAGCGTTTATTATTTAATTCCTCTTGATTAGGGTGCGTCTGGTCTCTGGTGAAGAAGGTAGTGATACTGCAGTGTATGAAGTATATACAGATCTATATAATGGTCGTCTTCGTATGACGAGAAGTTTTGGTGATTTCTATCTCAAGAGGAATCGAGAAGTAGCGCCAGAGAGACAAGCCGTCATTGCTTTGCCTGAAGTCAAAGTCCATACTCGTAATAACAGGTAATAAAATCGCCTATGGAGGTTCTTTCTGTCTTTTTTAATGAGAGAATTGTGTTTTAGTGATGCTTTCTTGGTTCTTGCGTGTGATGGAGTCTTTGATGTGATGTCAAACCAGCAGGTGGTGGAGTTTATGGGTGAAGGACTTGGCTTTACGCCGTTTGGTGGACCGGTTGGAGGTATTAATCCAACAACCGCCGCTGTGGTATGTGATGAACTATTGGCGGAGTGTCTGGAAAGAGGCAGTCATGATAATATGAGTGTCATTCTCATTATTCCAGCACCTCCAGTATCCGCCACTGCAGTGTCCTCCACGCCTATAGCAGTGGAGGATTTCTCGTTGCCACATCCGCATATGTCAGGCAAGAGCATTCGCTCAAAATCTCCAGCTCCTTTGATGACTTTGACCCCTCAAGCAGTGGAGCCTGTGCCATTCAGTATAACAGGTGCGGCATTCACCAACACTGTCCCGAGCATTAACACTACTCAGAGGAAGTCAATTTCCTCCATTACCAATGAGATTGACATCTCTCAATATCAATATGCTACTCGTCTTAGCGGCTCTCGAGCCATTAACTCGATGTTGCCACCACCTGATAATCAGCTTCCTACTCATACAGAGCACAATGAGAGTGCCGCACTACATCAACAAACCCCTCCAAGTATTCGAACGAAGAGTAACAGTAGTCGGAGGAAATCGATGTTACAGCAGGTTTTCAATACACTGGAAGATGATCAACCAATTAGGACAGATGTTGATGATGACGAATTATTTGGTGATGAAGGTATAGCATCTCCTTTAAACACTGCGGTTGGAACAAGTAGAGTTCGAAAACAATTGCAATATGAATAGAATGAGAGAAAAAAAGGTTTTTTTATAGTTCCATTTAATTTTATTTGTAATCTATTTACTTTCTTTATATTTAAAAACCTATCAAAAATTATGGCGAACCATAAGGCATGATATCACATCTCTTTTTAGTGGAAGTTCATCAGAGAGTGTGCTGACTTCTTCCAGTAATTCATGCTTGCATTCGCTGGTCTTCATACTATATTCTGATTAGAAAATAAAACGCAGGGATGAAAGTGATCTTGAGATGTTTCTATCATGATGTGGATTCGTATTGAAAGTGCAGTTTCTGCCCTTCAATTGGTATTGGAAGTAGTTGTGGATTCAAATGTGGTATTTTCGCGAATCTCTTTCTGACTACATCACAATCAAGGGATCACAGCATATTAAGAATTTTGTTAACTTTATGAAAACAAAAGAAATGAAACCAGGAATCAAGAAAAATGAAATTAGCTGAGGAAGAGTAAATTAGTGTCAACAATAAACTAAACGAAGAAGAGATACGAGGAAAGATCACTCACTGTTCTTTTGGGGAAGTGGGGGGCATGGAGAAGAAAGACACTTTACATTTATTCTGAAGTTTTCGTTCTTTAACTCGAAAAGAAAAAAAACCAAAATATCCTCCATCAAAACAGTCAATGATAAACAACACTTTACACAGCCCATTTCCCATTACTTCCTTCTCTAGTGAGAGGAAAACCCTCTTCATAGTTACCTTCCCGTGTCGTATTGTGAATCAGATTTTGCACAAACTTGTCGTAGTAATGTGATGAGATTAGACATACTCGCAACTTCTTCTTGATTCTTTTCAATTAATTTTTGTAAATTATTTTCTTTCTTGTCAATCTTATTAAACTCATCTTGTGCAATGACAGTCTCCAGATCAAGCTCTAAAAGTGACTCTACAATCAAACTATTCATTCGTTTCCAACGATTTGATAATTTGGATAGATGTTTTGATAATTCTTCTAATTCTTTATAATTGGAATTTCTTATTTGTGATTGTTGATCACAATCTTGAATTAATTTTGATACTCTTTGTTCATAAGCAATTTGATATTTTTTTAATTTAATAATGGTTGATTGATTTGTATTTGTTACTTGGAATTGTGATAAAGGTTTAGAGAATCTTGACTGTAAATCGCTCATATTATCATACAGTTATTTGATGAAACTGCCTAGCTGGTATACCGAGCGTCGCTTGTACCGAGCGTCTCTTATCTTTTTCAGTTTCGTTGCTGTCGGGATCGCATTGATATTTCGGATCTTTTCGTGTAT
>VFQN01006255.1_pt1 | contig 13764 bp, 10 predicted proteins | sample 3512371 | NCBI WGS metagenome assembly VFQN01 (sample SAMN10412370, study PRJNA504923) | tailings metagenome | isolation source: Replicate 2 from Balatoc abandoned mine | place: Philippines: Itogon, Benguet | collected 2017-08-28
CAGGTTTATTAACGAAGAAGAACAGTTTCTTCACGTTACCAGTGGGAGAGTGGGATCCAATCTACCGCAGCTGGGGATGGTTACCCCCAGCTGAAGAGGAGGAAAAACATTAAATTCAAACATTTATCCAACACAAGATGTCCCTAAAAACATTATTTTTTGTGTTCGCATCATCCTCATTACTATTCATGTGCCAACATTGTTGTCAACCTGTTTTTTCTTTCATTGTTAATCATCTTTCGTTATTAGACCTCTCAAACAAATTAAAAAGTTATAGAATATTAAACCCAAAAATTAGAGGAATCTTCGTATTGTTACTTAAATTGTATGATCAGTTTATTCCATACGAATTAAGACACATTGCATGCCTAGAGATCTAGTAATAGACCACGAACCTCTTCAAAAATACATATATTTATCAAAATCATAGAGTCGCACCCTTTTGACCAATCAATAGACCGATCTATGTTTGATTCTTTTCTGTTCTTTTCTTGCTTTAAAATAGTATTTGATTTTGTTCTAGTATGCCATTGGCTCAACCATACAATAATAATAGTGTAAGATAATATAAGAGTTCTCTTAATTAAAATAATATAAATAAAGAAACTTCTATTCTTATTTCCCTTGAACTTTATACCATTCTCGAACAAAGCTTGTTGATAATCGAATCTTTGAAAGATTTTTCTTAAGATTCGTTGAAGAAGTGGAATTGGATGATGCTGTTCGATCAGTGGAAGAAGTGGCAGAACTTTGTTTCCTTCGAATTGCCTCAGATTTTGATGCGCTGCTTCTCCTTCGAGAATCTTTTTTCCCTCCTTGATCACTATGAACAGAGAACGTGACAGTTAGATCGGATATCCTTCGGGAATCTTGTTTTGTGAGTCTTGTTAATCTCTTCGGTCCACCGATCTCCTTCACGACATCTCGATCATTTTCTGATCGTGAAAGATCTGGTTGTTTACTATCAGCTTTCTCCTCAACACTCTCTTCGTCATTCACTGTACTGTTATCTTCTTCATCCTCGTCCCTACTTTTATCTAGCTTTTTCTCTTCCTTTTTGGACCTCTTTTCCTTACTTTTAACGTCTGTTGTTTTCGTATCACTGGTACTATCTGCTGAAGACTTCGTTTCATCTTTACCATTAGTCAAAGACAGTTTCCCTTGACTCAGAAGATCATCATCTTCCTCGATTTCTCCTACCGTAGAACCATCATTACGAAGATGGAGAAAGAACACCCTGCCAGTCTTTTTCATTGGATCAGGTGATAGTTGCTCTTGCAGTGGATTAATTGGAGTCTTCAGAGGTGTTGTCGCCGCAGTTCCTATAGGAGGCAACTTAGGAACGGATGATGGACGAACAAGGAAAGTCTTTTCTAAATTAAGATAATAATCTTCAATTTCTTGTAATTCTTTTAATCGTTGTAATTCTTCGTCACTTCTCATTTCCACAGCTTTCTTTTGTTCTAATAAGACATCATCAATCCTATCTAAATTTGTAAAGGAGAGTAATTGCGCAGTTTGCGTTGGAGCTAACTGATTTCTTCGTTTTAGTTTCACAACAGGATTGACTTCCTCGTTCTCTACCTTATTCACCGGAGTAGTGACAGGAATCCCTCGTCCGAACGAGCTCTGCTTACGAGTTGTCGGCGTTACACCGAAAGAGCTCTGCTTCCGACTTATTGGTGTTGCAGATGCTTTACTTGCTGGAGAGCTTCCTTTACTCGTAGCACTGAGTAGCTGTAAAGCTGTTGGGCTACTGGGTCGACTACCCGAAGCGCTGTTTGGTGTCTTGGGAATGGCTATCGTTAATTGAGGAGACGTCGGTCTAGATCTTATGATATTACGACTACTTCCTTGTTTTTCTGCTTGTTTTTTCTTTTTCTCTTCATTCATATAATCACCTATTGTTTTAGGTTTCCCTGATGGATGAAAATACTTTTGTTCAATCGGTCCATTAGCTATCCATATTCTCGGTACCCATGGTTCTAATAACCATTTTTCAAGTGAGATTAACTTCTCATGGAAATATTCTTCCGGTAAACAATTATATAATATATTATAGGATGCAATAATATCTTGTTCTAAAGGATATGCAAATTCACGTATTTCTTTTCCTAATGCAGGGGATACCTTAATCGGTGTGTCATTCTTATTTAAATTAGGGAATGGTAGTAATAATAGATTACCACGAAAGAATTGAAAATTAAAGATTTTTTTCAATTTTGTTGCATTAATAAAATTAATTTGTTTAATTAATTTTTCTTGGATATAATCATTCTGAAAGATGATTGGTCTGATATTACGTGTGAAGGAATCTTGCCAAATGGAGATCGCTTTGATGGCTTTAATGGTTGAAAATCGAACTTTATTAAATAATTGAAAAGTTTGTAAGATGGTTTCATCATCACAATCTTTTCTACCTTCTTTTACATCTCTTAGAATGGTTTGTAATTGTTGAACTATTTCTTCTCTTTCGGTGACTACACCAATTAATTTAAATTCTTCTTGAAATACTTTTGTTCTTTGATAATAGACTGCACCAGAATAAGCCTCAATATCATCTTTTTTACCTTTCTTCTTAGCTTTTCCCTGTGTTTTACTCATTCTATAGTCTAGTCATAATCTCTGGATCTGTTATATCGAATTTGAAACGTTCCCGAAAGTTATGGAAATGTTTTATTGCATATTTAAGGAAATACGTTATTACAGTCAATTATCCGTTTCATTACACACACGTTTAGATTCCCTTGTTTAAAAACGAGATCGAAATATGAAGATTAGAATTATTGTGAAATTTGATGATCATGAAAAGCATTTCTTTGTTGCCTGTGGCACTGGTGAAAAGACCTTCAAATGGCTTGCCAACGTAGCGAGTCAGAGATATGCCACAGCTATTCCTAATGGAAATCTTCGTCGTCGAGAAGACTTTTGTGGAGTATCTGACGCAGCACAATTTCAAACATATAATATGATTTTACCAACTGGTCTCTCTCCCTCTCCAATGGAATTGTTGACAGAGCACTTGCACGATGAAGACACTGTGATCATTGAACTCTGCAGTAGACTACCCATTGATCAAAAGACCGGCACACCAAAACAATCCCAATTTGCCACATTAGCCTATACGACAAGTCAAGAAAAGCTAGGGCTCGATCATGAGGATTTTATTAGCGAGGAAGGTTCTCGCACTCAGTCAGAGTTACTCTCACGATCCGCCGGTTCAAAGACTCCTATCTCTTCTCCAACTGCAAGAACTGGTCCAATTGTTCCTGAAACACCAGCTCAACAGATAGCAAAGGCAAATTTTATTCGTATTATCATTAAAAGTCAAACATTGAATGAAATAAAGATTGAAGAAGATCTTCACAAGCATTGGAATATTATATCAGCATCATTAAAGAAAATGAATAAAACGGATGATATTCAACATATTCAAACAACGTTTTTCCATCATTGGGATATGTTAATTGATATTTTTGAATTTTATTCGTCTAATAATCCGAATCATCATTCAAATCAAGCAGTGAATCCACATTCATTAATAACATCATTATCATTTACCACGCATTATTATGAACAAATTATTAATTCTTATTATTTAGAGAAAAATGATTTTATTAATTTTATTGAAGATGCCAATATTTTCCCTGCAATACAATTACAATCACAATGTAATTTAATCTTTCAAAAAACTTGTCAATTATTAACAGAATATTCACAACAACATCATTTTACACAACAAACGATTACTGCACTTAACTTTACTGGATTTTTAATTGCATTATTATTATGCTCACAATTAAAATATAATGATACATTAGATGCGAAAGTAACACCAGTGCATGCATACGATTCAATCGATCGTTTAGTTCATCAAAATTTGTTTATTTTAGCACGACACTTGAACTGTCGTGCCTTATTAAAAAAGGACTTTTTAACAAATCCCGTATTAGCACGAATTAAAGATAATTATGATATATTACAAACAAATTTTGATAAAATTGCATCAAAAACAAAAGATGTACCATTAACAATAACGATAGAAGATATGATGGAATTATTATATAATTCAACATTATTATTGAAAAAAGATGATATTGATTATATTAAAATATTATTAATTGAAATACGTAAAGGGAATGTCTATGGACGTGATATTGATAATATTGAATCAGAAAGTATGAAAAATTTATTATTACAACAACAAGAGAAACAAAATAACAATTTTTATTATGATAATAACAATAACAACAATAGTAGTAGTAAGAATAATAAAGATCATAAAGATAGTAAAGATGTCATGAGAAAAGATGAATTATATCCAAGTACTGAATTTACGTTCCCTGAATTTTTAGAAGGGATTGCTCGTTCTGGGTATTATTTTTATACAAAGACAACACCATTAAATCCAATTATTACACAATCTATTGTTAATATTCAAAATGGGACTTTAATCGAAGATCCGAGAGAGATTGCTAAGATTGAGATCTCAGATTATCTAATAAAAGGTATTCAAGATGTATCTGATTTCTTAACAGGAAAGAAATTAAAACCACAACAAGGTGGTGGTAAGAAAGGCAAGAAAGGTGCTGCTGCTAATGCTGCAACTGCTTCAACTACGAGTGGTGCAGAAGCAAAATGAGAATGAAGTTTACTATGATTCCATTTCGTCTTTTTTTCCTTTGTTGTGTTCAATCTGTTTTTTTTTCTCATTTATCTTAATTTAATTTAGTTTCATCATCACTCATAATAAGAGAGAAGAAAAGCTAGAAAATGATTCAATGTGTTATGGTCGTAATAGTATCAATGAATAAAGTGAAACTTTTAAACAAAATTTACAAAAACCAGTGTTGATCTTTCCCAATTATCACTTACGATCTCGATAGGAATGAGAGCGAGAATTTGTTGAAAGACTTCGTTCATCTTTCCCTTCACCTCCCTTACTATCATAGCTTATACTGTTATCTTCATCTTGCACACCTTTATAGAATTCCTTCGTGATCTGCGCCTCAACATTTCCTCTCCACCCATTAGGTTCCAGTGCTAATTCTAACCGCCTTACCTGCCTCATAACATCAATGTCTCCAGAATGATTGTATGAAATGGAAGAAAGAAGATTCTTCGGATTGCAGCATAAATAGATTGCTTGTTGACCCGGCTCAGAACTATTGAAGAGAGGTTCAGTCAACAGTGAAAAGCGATTGAACGAAATACTCACCGATAGCAAAGATTATACATTAACTTTAACCCATGCAGAACAATAAAAGCATCCTCTTGGCAAACCTTGATAACCATTAATAAGATTCGAGTAGATAGAGATAGTATGATCGAACCTGCATTGTAAAGATGAGAGGATCTAAAATAACTACAGCTAAAGTCTCTTTCGGTTCTTGTTCTTCGGCTAACAAACATAAACACTATGTCATAGTTAAGAACACAAACTGCCAAGTGCGATGTTTGCCGATTACCTGTAAAGAAGCTCCAATGATATCTAATGCAGAGAAGAGAGGATGTTGTTCTTTCCTTGGTTCCTTCTCATTTCGAACAAATACCGACACAGTCTCTGTCGGGATATTCGTTAAATATGTGTTAAATATATTTAATTTTGATGTTAGAAACTGTTCAACAGCTTCATCTCTTCCAGGTCCTTTCACTGTCACACGATCTGTGTTAAGGTATTCTACTCTCGTGGCTCTGACAGAGAATAAGTTATGCAATGCTTTCATCGCATAGACTTTTAACTTTGTATCATATTTATTTTGAATATCTTTGACGACCTCTACACACATATCTAATGCTTCTCGAGCTTCCTAAAAGATTATAAGGTAAGAAGTATAGAATGAAGGATGGGGAAAAGTTCTTACAAAGTCAATCAGTTCTGGACTATCCATTGGTACAAAGCCTTTAGAAAATCCATAATAACCAAATAATTGTATTAATACATTCTCAGAATATGTTTTCATATAATAGATTATTTGTTTCCAATTATTATTGCAAATTGCTGTCCTCATGAAATGATATTCATTAAACTGTATTGAAGCGAGTTTACTCCCATCCATCCAATCTATCATATCATTTATATTTACATTATTTAAATCAATTTCTTCATATTTATGGAAAGCAGCATCACGGGTTGCATTCGGTATAAGGAAGGCGGTGAGTTCAGCTTTGCCTGTGTCGTACTTACTCAATCCTTGCACTTTAATGAATGGACCTACTTGATAATCTGCTTTAGAATAACGGTACCCCTTTAAATAGTCGTCAGGATCTTCTACAACAGGTTCACGGATGTCTTCTGGGAAGGCAAGGCGTGGCTTATACCAGGAGGTATCATCTCCTAGGGAGGCTAAGGAATCCACAAAATAATAATAACCTGAGTAGCTGTCGAATTGCTTAGTATATCTATGGCGAAAGTATCGTCTAAGATGTAAACGAGCTAGGAATCCCCTTGCTACAGCAGTAATGTGTATCGCAGCCTCTTCTTGAGAGGTGAAGGGTTTAAACTTCCTTCTTCCCCATCGACGAGAGAGATACCATTCTGGAAGAAGTTGAATTGTTTGTACTTTATCAGAGGGATACTTTTCTATTGGTGCCCACATCGATTGTGATCGATCAATGACTGCAACATTCGTACTGAGGATTGTTTCTCCTGTGTGAGGATTGTAAAGATAGAAGTTATTAGCATTCGCATCCCAACGATACTCAAAATAATTCCATCTTTCCTTTACCTCTGAATAAGAGATCTTCTTTGGTCTACGTTTTGGTGGTCCCATGATTGACTATTGTGTTCTATTCGAGAAGGAAGAAAGTTTCCCTCAAACCGCTACTGAATCGTATTTTATTAAGAAACGACAGAAAAACGAATCGTCCAATTTGAATTTCATTTCGGAACTTATTCCAACAACAACATACAGTCGAAAGATTCAGAGAAAGAGTAAGAAATGAAAGGAATAAACTTTCATATTCATGGTATAACAATGCCTCATCGTAAATCGAGTATTTCCTTGCTAAAGATTGATTATGATGATTATCAATCGATGTATTCCAAAGTTAATCCAAAATTTATTCATCTTCTACCATCTGTGAGGAAAAAGGGTCTATCAACCTCAATCCCTGACGAAATGGAAGATAAATCTTTCCGTGAGAAGATATGTAATGAAGATTGTGAAGAATTTGGCATATTTAATCTCATCGAAGATGATAGCAAGGACAAGGACTTTTCCTTTCCGTCGCCTTTCTCCTCTCCTTCCTCTCACCTCTCGCTGCCATCACATACTATAACCGTTGAATTATACTCTGATCATAATGAATTAGAGTTAGTATGCGCAGGAAAGATTCAAATTCAACACTTCCATAAGATTGACCCCACACACAACTATACTTCTACTACTAACCTCCCTACTAGTATACTCATCAAAAGAAACCATTACCTCAACACAGATCCTATCATGAACTGTTGCAACTTCTTCTTTCTTAGTCACATTAGTCATAACTCTCAAGTCACTCCATGGAATTTAAGCAAGAACCAATTAGCTCCTTCGACCATTGAAAGCACTTCTTTAGTTGATACCAACTCCTCAGATCAGGCTCTTCCCACTGATCACATCTTAAAAGTGCCCCTTTACTATAAAACTCAAGGAAGATACTCCATTGAAGCGGGTTTCGTGCTGTTATCCGTCCGCCTTTATTCTATCGACCTCGATAAAGTCAGAGCTCAACTCTACCTCTCACACACCTCCCCTTCCTCCCATCATATCTGCTGGCGATGTGATGGACTATTTCCCAAGCCACCAGACATTGTCGAAGATGAGGAAGAAGTGGCGGATACTACTATTAATACCTCCTTTCAGTCAGCCACAACCAAAGAAGAGGAAGAAGATGAGTCATCTATAGATAGTGCCTTGCTTAGAGATGAATATGACTCCATCGATGAGTTCATTGATCGCTTTATGAATAATACCCTCAGAGAACCATCTCCTCCACCTGCTCCGCCACTTGTGCAGTCCGTTCAATCGTCAGTACAGTTCCAACTTCCACCGAAGAAACCAAAGAAGAAACCTGTGAAAAGAACCACATCATCTTCTGTCGAACGAAGGAGGAAAGAAAGAGATTATGTTCAAGAGAATGCGACATTTCCTAAGCCAAGGGTACCAAGTCGTTCAAAGTTTGAACGTTATCTTAAATTCAAATGAAGAGTATCTTGTGATACCTCTTCTCCCTCTTATGTAATACTTTGTAACTAAGCTAACCTCTCTTTAGAAAGTAATGTTCTCTCTCTCGCCGGCAATAGCATTCGCGCTATCACTCCCAAGAGAGACTCCCCTACGACTGTTCGATCGCTCGTCCTCGTTCAAAGTCGTAGAACTAATTGTGTTGGCATTCCTCTTACTTCTTCTATTTGGCGACTTTGAAGTACTTGCCTTCCTCTCTATCTCTCCCTGATTGATAGATGGAATAGCTTGCTCTGCCTGTGTCATTTCAGCAATCTTTCGATTTAAAGTTGTGCGACTTCTTAACATGTTAGTATTCACTTTTCTTGACCTCATCAACAGACTATTAGTCGACTTCAGACTGCTGGCATTAATCGCATCATCAATTTCTTCTACTCTTTCTTCTTCTTGGTCGGGCTGACTCATAAAATATTGCTGATATTGAGGGAGATGCAAGTCATGCTCCGCCTCATAGAGGATAGCATTCGTTCGAATAAATCTCTCATAGGGCAAGTCGTATGAAGGAAGGCCATAGATGGCTGATGGGGGATAAATAAAGGGAACCATCGCACTGGCACGCTGAGAGCTGACTTCATGTAAATCCTCCTCAATGAAAAGGTATGATTCGAACTCTTTCACCTGCACTGATAAGTACTTCATCAAACGAGAGAGATCCTTCTTTCTTGGAAGAGACTTATTGGTGGCGCGGTGAGAATACTCTTCAGTCACCTCATCGAGAGATCGCTGTAACACCCGACCGGAGAGGATGACAAGATCACTTGGTCTCAAATCATCTATCTCTACCTCGAAAGACTCCCACATCCATGGAAGAAGAAGCTGTCCAACTGCAGCTCTTCCTCCTTCTCCTTCGTCATCCTGCTCATCTCCGTCATCCTCTTCTTCGTCATCTTCGAATATTCCTTGGATATCTCGCTCTCTTTTCCTTTGCTCGTACTGATCCTCTGCCAAGTCAGCGAGGTCTTCGACCTGATAGTCACAGCATACGGTCTGTATAATCCGTCGTTTCTGAGAAATTGCCTCGTAGACCGATACCGTCCACTCATAGGTGATAAAGTCAAAGAACTTCGGTCGCTTCTTATTGGCATCTAACTCGAGTAGTTCTTCATAAGCCATGGTCTCTTCTTCTTCCTCTGCCTCTTCTGCTCCTCCCACAAGAAGATGATCATTCTCAGGCCTGTTCTCTCGCTCAAATGTTTCAGGTAGATCACTCTCCTCAATAAGCTCAGTGTAATCTAATTTAAAAGGGTAGTAACGAGATTGAAGACTCTTTTTGCTACTTTCTTTCTTTACTGACGTAGTAGTTTTCTTTAAAGTCTTGTTTTTATCATCTTGCAATTCCTCCTCAACTACGTCATCTTCATCCTCGTTGTCGCTAAAGAAGTTCTCTTCATCTCCCCCCTCAACCCCTCCAGATGTGATGTCAGTAAACTGCTTCACATACAACTTCGACGACCAGCGAATTTTGCATCTCCTCGTAATATGGGCGAAATGAAACTCGAAACATCTCAATAAAATATGTTGATGAAACCATAACTGAGCATCGTCGAATAAAACGAGTCTGGTCTCTCGTTCGAAGGCTTCCTGTAAAGCAAGATTCCTCTCAAGATTAAATAAGTGTTGATGTCGTTGTCGCGTTACGCTAGAATAATGATGATGGTGATGGAATAGAATGATATCAGCATCATCATTGGTATCCTTCGGATCTCCTCCTAAGTAATAATAACGATTCCCTGATCCAATCATAAAATGTGTTAAGAAACATTGTTTTAAATGAAAATGTAATGCTTTCATTGTTGTATCAAATTCATATTGTTCTTTTCGATAAAGATCCGTTGGTACACATTTTAATCGTATTTGTAATTTATGTTGATGTAATGTATTTAATTGTTGTTCATCTTGAAATAGTTTTGGAATAATTTCATAATAATGATACCAATCCATTGATGTTGTAAAGAAATTACGATTTTGTAAATTATTGATATGAAATGGTTTATCATAGGACCAAACGATTCGATTCTGCTTTAATAAACGAATCTCAAAACAAATCTTGAATAATTCATTGATATGAAGGAAAGGATCTTCAAAAAGAATTTTCTTTTGAATTCTTTTACCTCCAACACTCCCTTTGTCGGTATTATTCATATCGCGTAAGGTTGTATCAACGGCTGTGGATGCTGTGAGACCTGTTGTTGAGGCATTAAGCGATTGTGATTGGGAAGGGCGAGTTACTGTTTTGACGGTGTAATCGACTCTTTTGTGAATGTTTCGAACGAGAGTTTGTTGAACTTGATCGAAAGAAACGATTGGCATCGGACGGAAAAACCACTGTAAGATGAATGGTTGCATGAAATAGTCTCGAGGATATTGTAAAGAGAGCGAGTTGAAATCAATCTCGATAATCTTTTTAGCCTTTCCAACAGAGCAATACTTCTTTCTCTATGATAGAAACAAAAGAATTACAGAGAGAGAGAGAGAGACATTGTGAGAAGGTATTACCAATTGAGGTTGACAATAGAACTTAGGATGAATCTTCATCATTTGACTATGATAACAAAAGCTGAGATGATGAAAGTTAAATATATGATTAATTACCTCAGTAGCGGGTTAGGATGGGGAGGTGGAGGAAGGTGAAGATGAGCATTTTGTTGATGACGTGGCATAGAATCCATCAATTCATAGTCATCTTGCAAGATAACATGGACAAGAGAAGCATGCTCTTGCAACTTGAATTGCACCTCCATCACGTCTGCAGCCAAGAAGGGAGGCTGATTATTCCTCAAATCAAGGCGATGCAGGGTTAGAGACTTGGCCAAAATATTCATCATCTGACGAACTGACGTCATCGAGATGAGATTAGAGGAAAGATTGAGATTTGTCAGTGTCACATTCTTTCTCATGCACTCGCTGATTTTAATGGCAGCAAGGTCAGGAAGCACATTTCCTTTGAGGTTCAGAGAGATGAGCTGAGAATGCTTATCGCGAATTATTGATTGAATCATCTGACCACGAATATGAGAAACAGACAAAGCCAATAATTCTATCTTACCTCAAGACCATATAAACCCATATAACAATAAGAGAGATCAAGTTCAGTCAAATTCTCACGAAGATATTCATATGTATCCTGTAAAGAGAGTCAGGCTCAGTAGTGCCAAACAAATAAGGTAAGTACCTGCAGAAGATCAATGGACTGACGACTAAGATGACAGTCTGTGATACCTAATACCATCAAATATCTGAAAGGGAATAAGGATCTGTTGGAAATTTGTCCATTTTTCAGAGATTGCTGACGTTGTTTCTTCTTCTCTATGATCTCTTCCCCTGAACTTGACTTCAACTTGTAAAGATGGTCACTCAAGCCTTTAAGAAAAGCATGAGCTTTCATCGGAGGCTTCGTGCTATAACAGATTTTCTTTCAAATGTGCAGGGTATATTGAAGAGATAAAAAATCTTACTGATCGCGGTACGACATTGTCTCATCCTTTTTCCCTCGTCGCTTTGTGCTCTCCGATTCTTTTTCTTTCGTTTCTTTACGTAGATTAGAGTAATCTTGAAGACTAATACTAAATCCCCAGGTATGTTCGCTAAGAACTTTGAAGAAGTCTGTGAAAGTCTTTGCTTGCGATGCGTAAGGCATGTTCCCATGCAATAATAGATACTGAGGTGTCTTCCGACGATTCTAAAAGGGAAAAGACAAAAATTTTAAAATTTCATCTTAATGAATAAAGAGTTGGCTTACCGCTAGAATGCTAATGAGAGGGATGGCCATCTCCGCGTTGATGTTATTGTGAGAGAGATCGATAGCATCTAACTTCGGATTTTTTAAGATGTTATTGATAGTATCGGCAAACCTTGGTCCCAATTGACAATGATCTAACCATAAAATATTTACCTCCAGTGGAGCGCCATCAGCGTCCGTCAGATAGGATGACGATTTTCTCGGCGAAAATAATTCTTTCATTACTCGAAAAAACACTTCTTGAGTGAAATTGACATAAGAAAAGTTGCCTATCATATGTTCTACATGACTGATAAGCAGATAGTTAGGGTCCGTAGGGATGTAGTAGTTGTTAATCTCTTGATCTTCGAGATTTGCTAGGGTCTCATAAAGTTTAACCTCCTCCTCTTCCTCCATCACATCTTCTATCACCTTTTCCTTAAGCTCATCATACTTTGACTTCCATAATTCTGCTTCTAATTCTTGATCGAGTAACTGGAGTTGTAGAAGAGTCTTTTCTTTGTTAATCAGATCTTCGATCTCATTCTTTAAAGGCATCGGCATCTCTGGAGCCCCAGAGGCATTAGATGAAGTCTCGTCGCGATTGTCCGCTTTCGAAGCACTGCTCTTTTTTCTTTGGGTGGAATTTGGTGTTGATAGATTCATGTCACAATAGAAGTGTCTGGTAATGCTTCAAAAATTCAAAAGAGCAATTCAAAGCAAATCAATTTGTCGGTAAATTTACACTTAATACCGGTAGATTGACATACCGGTATGTCGAGAAGTTAATTAAAAAGCTATTACAAGACGAACCAACAAAACCGTGAGGAGAAAAACCACTTTGATATCTGAAACCCTCAGCAAACGCTCAATCAACCTTCGGTTTGTTTTAAAAATCCCTTTCGTGAAAGTATAAAATGAAGGAAGCACAGAAAGGTCTATTTTGTTCTTATTGTATAATTATTTTTCATTTTTAATTTAACGATTATTTATTGCAATAATTTGAAAATCTTGCATCTAAGATTTTCAAACATAGATAAATTGTAGGGAAAATGTTATGAGGATCTGAGATTAAACAGGTTTGAGTTAAAATGTCAAATTCTTATTTTTTATAAGAAATTGGTCTGATAAATTTGGTTTCCTTTTTGTACCCCTTTTTAATTAAGTCTTTGATGGTTGAAATCATATGAGGGTGCGTTAAGACTCGTGCTACTATCATGCAGATCAGGAAAATCACGAAAATAACTGTGCAATATTTCCATCTTCTTGTTCGGTTTGTCGGATCATCGAGATCTGAAGAGAGGAACACTTCTCTAATTGTAGGATCTTCAACATTTCCTCGGCTTGGAATGTCTTTAATGCTCTGATAATCTTTATTTTCTTCCCTTCCCGACAGTAACTTCGCTGATTCCCAATTCTTCATCGTTGAATTCAAAAATCTTTCTCTCACTTCATCAACAACCTTAAAAGTATAAAGGATGGTCTTAGTTTGATAACTGAATTTGATTATTATTTATTATTGATTGTTTAATTTGATTCATTGAAAGTGTTACACTAATCCCCTTTGTCGGTTAATCCGCCTTTACACGGTTGAGATTCGATTTTTCGTGAATACCATACTCCTAATTTTCTTATCTAATCTTTCTCCACACTAACACAGATACAGGTGTCACCAATCTAGTCTTGGACAGAATGTGCTACCGGTCAAAATGTGCTACCCCTGGGGTGCTCACTCAAACTTGAGTGATGACCCAGGGGTGTTCAGGGGTGCTGTCGGTAGTGTTTTGGCACCCCTTCAGACACCCCTGAACACCC
>VFQN01006256.1_pt1 | contig 13761 bp, 10 predicted proteins | sample 3512371 | NCBI WGS metagenome assembly VFQN01 (sample SAMN10412370, study PRJNA504923) | tailings metagenome | isolation source: Replicate 2 from Balatoc abandoned mine | place: Philippines: Itogon, Benguet | collected 2017-08-28
GGGTATCGCTGCTGATATTGCCCAGGTGACTATAACGATTGCAAAAAAACCACACGCACGTTCCTTCTAGCGCTATCTTGAGCCCAGATCGTTTTGATGCTTTCCCGAGGCGAATTGGCCCTGTACCTCTGGCACGTTTGTGGCATGCGTCCTTGTTGCTGCTACACCGAACTTATGAGCCGAATTGACTGCCATGTCGGATATCGGCTGACCACGCAATTCCGCCGGTTGCGTTCAGGTGTCTCCGAGGCAAGCCTGCGAGGCCCCGTCCGTGTCACCCAGCCTGGACCGACACGAACACCAACAACTCCGCTAACCCACAGCAGCAGGAGCAGCCACAACCGACGGTATGGGCGGTCACGAGGTCAGCAGCGCACCCAACCCACAGGCACAGGAGCAGCAGCAGCTGCAGCAGCTGCCCACCGTCCTCCTGCTGCACATCCTCTCGCTCCTGCCCCCCAACGACCGGGCCCTCAGCGGCCGCTTCGCATGCCGGGACGCAGCCGACGCCCTCAGCGGCCCCCAGCACTGCACCGCCTCCCTGTCCCAGCCGCTGCCGCCCCACGCCGCACCCTGGGCGCAGGAGGCAGGGCAGCAGCACGTGCGGCAGCTGCCCTTCCGGCACAAGTTCCAGCTGCTGTCAACAGCAGCACGCAGCGGGAGCGAGGTGAACCTGGAGGTGGCGTGGGCACTGCTGGAACCCAGCGTGTTCCCAGAGCTGCTGCAGGGCGAACAGTATCGGTACGACCCCTACCCTGATCCCGGTACGGCGGCAGTCAGATCGGGCAGCCTGCACCTGCTGGGCTGGCTGCTGCGGCGTTGCCCGGGGCTGGTGCAGTCAGTGGGCGTGTTGGCGGCCGCAGCCCTACACCGCCTGGCGGAGCTGCAACAGGCGTGGAAGGCACTGCTGGACCACTCTACCAGCGACAGCCGCAACAACCGCAACCGCAGCAGCAGCTGCAACAACGGTAGCAGACCTAACACCAGGCGTGTGCACCTCACCCAGGGCATGCTGGACGCGGCCGCTAAGTCGCACACTCCGGACGCTGTGGCCAAAATGGAGTGGCTGCTGGTTGCGGGTGCGGACAGCTGCCGTCTGCGGGAAAGCACTGCCGTGGCTGCCGCCCGCACTGGGGACCTGGGCAGGCTGCGGTGGCTGCGGGACCGCGGCTGCCCGTTTGGGATGCTCGCCCTGTGCGGGGCGTTGGAACATGCCAGCCTGTCAGTTGTGCAGTGGCTGGTGGGCGAGGGGTTGTGCGAGCTGCCGCAAGGGGCAGGGGAGGGCGAGGACAGCAGCAGTATCAGCTGGAGCACCCTCATGCACGCTGCAGCCATGGGGTCTGACGGTGTGGCCAAGCTGGAGTGGCTGCAAGAGCAACGCGCCCCGTCGCTAACAGGTGTTGGCGCACGCCTGGTGCAGGGCATGGCCGTGTTGGCGGTTGAGGCAGGGCGGGTGGAGGTGGTGCAGTACCTGCTGTCAGCAGTCGGGCCAGCTGCCCTGATACGTGACCTATCAGACCAGGACACGTTTGGGGAGGCAGCGGCGAAGTCGGGGAGCATCCAAATGGTGCAGTATCTGGTGCAGGAGGCCGGGCTGGTGCTAAGCCACAAGGCATACAACTGGGCAGCGGAGGTTGGCCGTCTGGCCATTATTCGTTGGCTGGCGCTGGAGGCGGGGGTATCAGCTGCGGGCGCCGACCTGTGCGAGGTCGTGAATCAATGGCCCTGTAGGACACTGGCCGACAGCCGGGACCTGCTGGAGGCGCTGCAGCTGATGGAGGGCGCAGGGTGCGGTTGGTGGGACCCTGCCCATGCTCTTGATGTGGCGGCGACTCGTGGCGACCTGGCACTCGTGCAGTACCTGCACCGGCAGCAGCCAACGGAGGTGGCGCAGGCGCGTTTCTTAGCAGCAGCAGTGTCGGGGGGCTGCGAGGCGCTGCTGGAATGGATGGCGGAGCAGCCGGGCTGGCATGACAACCGGTACAGCCCCTACATCTACGCAGCCAGCACACGTGACAGGGGCACACTGGCCGCCTTGCGGCGGCTGGGCGTGCCGTGGGGTAACGAGACCGAGCTGGTGCGCGCAGTCGGGGAGTGGAGGTGCGAATTGCCGGTGCTGCGGTGGCTTGCGGAGCAGGGCGCGCCGGTGCGGGACATGGGCGAGTTGCAGCGGGAAGTTGAGGCGGTGGTGCAGAGAACGGGCCTTGATGGGGGCAAGGCGGCAGAGCTGCGGAGCTGGGCAGCAGGAGTGATCATGGGAACGACCGTGGATGCCCAACGCTAAAGGAGCTGTGGGCACTGAGCAGTGTAAAGACGCGGCTGTTGGCGTGTAGTAGGATTCAGAGAAAGGTAAAGCATGTACCTGCTGTTGGTTGGGGAGCTTCGGTTCAACGCACAGCTTGGTTGGCGGTTGCACGCGAGAAGGCTCCTGCCCAGGCTCCGTACATTGCACGAATGGCACGTGGGCGCATGTGGACGTATACAAGCTGTCTTCTCACATGTAGGCGGCGGGAGTGGTTGTCGTGTCCTGCAAAGCAGTTGGGCAATTTCAAGTGTGCGACTCGAGGTGTACTAGGTATACGAGGCGTAGCGATAGCGACAACTGGCACCCTTGTGGCCATACGTGTGCATACGCTTGGGTGTGAGTGCATTTGTCCGTGTGCTGAAACTCACTGTGTGCCGGGTGCACCTGGTGTGGGCCTCCCGCACGACACAGCGCATTGCTGTTCTCTATCTGGTTCTCTCTGTCTCTCTCTATGGCTCCGGCAGGCAGTGTGCCGGTTGGGACTGGGCCGCATAACGGTCGCTGACATGGGCAGAGCTTACTGCTTACCATATTGCTTGGGGCAGTGATTGTGGTTGGTCGGTGGACGGGTATGGCAGGGTGTGGCGGCGCGCCGCAGCTGCCGAGTGTGGCTTAGTGCGCGGGCAGTGCAAGCCGCTGACTCTGCGGTGGGCTTGCAGAGCACCAGGGGACGCTTCCCTGCAGAGCAGGATGCACCGGTGGAGGACAGACCAGAGCTGCAGCGAGCATTGGGGAAGGTCGTCGCAGTATAGGGGCGTGAGTGTGGAGGAGGCAGCGCTGCTGCGGAGCTGGGTGGGGCATGTCGCATGTGTGCCTTGTGGCATCTGAGGCGTTGGCGGTTGTGGGGTTGTGGCGGGTGGGCTGCTGTCACCGGTTTTCCTGAGAGAGCATCGCGTGGGGTGAAGGTGAGCAGCTGCTCTTGCCAGCTGATGCTTTATACTGCACACGAGTGTTGATTAAATGCACAGGGCCGTCCAGATGATGGGTGTACTAGGGGCCCTGCCCCCTGGGTGTTCTGTGTCCAGCCGGGCTGTCGGGGGAGCTCGCCTGGTCCCTGACAGTTGGTCGCTGTTGCTTCTGACTCTCTAAGTGCCGGGAGCTGGATTTGCCCACTTGCAGTCAATTATAGATACTACAACAGTATGTACGCCTTCGATTTGTACTGTTAGCGCGCCTTCGCCTGCTCAGCCATCGCGCTTACTTGACTCCGGACTCGGCTCCTGGTATCGCTGCTGGTTTCACCCAAGTAAGCAAGGACAACTGTATAACATTAATATGCACTCGTACTCTAGCGGTATCCTGAGCCCAGACTATTCGATGGGTCCTAGGCGAGGCGATCAGCGAGGCGAACGGTTCCTCTGGCACGTTTGTAGTTGTGTGCATCGTTGCTATTATAGGCTACACCGCCCTTCTAAGACGTGACTGCCGTATCCCAATATCGGATGTTGTCTGACCACGCAACTTCCCCCGATGTGTTCAGGCGATCGGTGTGCACCGAGGCGTGCGGGGGCCAAACCTGCGCCGCCCAGTATGGAAAGGCACGTAAGCAGCAACTCAGCTAACCCACAGCAGCAGGAGCAGCCACAAGGGCAGCTGCTGCCCACCGCGCTCCAGCTGCACATCCTCTTGTACCTCCCTCAAAATGACCGGGCCCTCAGCGGTCGCTTCGCGTGCCGGGACGCAGCCGACGCCCTCAGCGGCCCCCAGCACTGCACCGCCTCCCTGTCCCAGCCGCTGCCGCCCCACGCCGCACCCTGGGCGCAGGAGGCAGGGCAGCAGCACGTGCGGCAGCTGCCCTTCCGGCACAAGTTCCAGCTGCTGTCAACAGCAGCACGCAGCGGGAGCGAGGTGAACCTGGAGGTGGCGTGGGCGCTGCTGGAACCCAGCGTGTTCCCAGAGCTGCTGCAGAACGAGCCAGACAGTCGCAACCGCTTCCCTGACCCCGGTGCGGCGGCGGTCAGGGCGGGCCATATTCAACTGCTGAGCTGGTTGCTTCAGTGTTGCCCGAGGCTGTTACAGCCGGGAAAAGTGCTGGAGGCCGCAGCGCTGCATCGCCCCCTGGCGGAGCTGCACCAGGTGTGGGACACACTGCGTGGCCACACAAACAGCGGCAGCGGTGACAGCAGCAAGAGCAGCAGCAATAACGGTGGCTGTTCTCACGGCAGGCGCGTGCACCTCACCCAGGCGGTGTTGGACGCAGCTGCCCAGTCGCACACGCCAGACGCAGTGGCAAAGATGGAGTGGCTGCTGGTTGCGGGTGCGGACAGCTGCCGCCTTCAGGTCAGCACTGCCAGGTTTGCCGCCTGCTCTGGGGACCTGGGCAGGCTGCGGTGGCTGCGGGACCGCGGCTGCCCCGTTGTAAACTCGGCACTTTACGAGGCGTTGGAGCACGCCAGCCCGTCGGTTGCGCAGTGGCTGGTGGGCGAGGGGCTGTGCGAGCTGCCGCTGCGGGCAGGGGAGGGCGCGGGCAGCGGATATTGGGACGGCTTCCTATACGCGGCAGCCAAGAGCCAAGACGGTGTGGCCAAGCTGCTGTGGCTGCAAGAGCAGGGCGCCCCGTTGTTTACGGGGGATGGTGAACAGCTGGTCAAGGACTTGGCGCTTGTGGCGGTCGAGGCAGGGCGGGTGGAGGTGGTGCAGTACCTGCTGTCGGCCGTTGGGCCAGCTGCCGTGATACGAGGCCAGGACAGGTTCGGTGAGGCAGCGGTGAAGTCGAGGAGCACCCAAACGGCCGAGTATCTGGTGCACGAGGCTGGCCTGGTGCTAAGCCACAAGGCCTACAACTGGGCAGCAAAGGTTGGCGGCCTGGCCATGGTTCGTTGGCTTGCGCTGGAGGCGGGGGTGTCTGCCGCTGGCTGCAACCTAAGCTCGGTGGTGGAGCAATGGCCCCGTGGCACACAGGCCGACAGCCGGGCCCTGCTGGAGGCGGTGCAGCTGGTGCTGGGCGCAGGGTGCTGGGAAACGCACGCTGAGCAGGACCCCATGGCGGTGGCTGCAAGGCGGGGCGACCTGGCCCTAGTGCAGTACCTGCACCAACGGCCGCTGGGGCAGCTGCCGGTGGGTCAGTACCAGGCAGCCGCAGTGTCGGGAGGCTGCGAGGCGCTGCTGGAGTGGATGGCGCAGCAGCCGGGCTGGTGTGACAACGCAGACAGCCCCTACCGTTACGCAGCCAGCTCAGGTGACAGGGGCTCACTGGCAGCCTTGCGGCGGCTGGGCGTGCCGTGGGGTATCCCGAACGTGCTGCCGTTGGCGGTATCGGAGTGGAGGTGCGAGGTGCCGGTGCTGCGGTGGCTTGCGGAGCAGGGCGCGCCGATGGGGCACAGAAGGAAGCTGCAGCGGGCGGTGAAGGCGGCAATCGAATCGGGGTTCGTGACTATGGAGGTGGGGAGGCAGCTGTCGAGGTGGGCCGCTGGAGGTGGGAAGAGCTGGAGATTGTAACTTGTACAGGCCGTCAAGTGACGGTATTGGTGTCACCGGGGTCAGGAGGCAGCTGGTAGGGTGCACTATGATGCGGTGCAGGGGGCCCGCGTTGGGTGTAGGCGAGCAGCTGCTCCGGTCATTTGATGCTTTCGGCTGCACTTGTTGTGATGACTGCCTGCTTATTGCTTTCTTCAGCTTAGCTTCGTTACAGGGGACCTGTCCCGGTCGAGGTACTGTAACCTATTATATGCTTACACGGCTACCGGCATTACTTGCATTACACGGGTGCCTCAGACGCATGACAACGCAGTTACTGACCATGTTTGCGAGGTGCTTTGGCAGGTTTGGCTGTGCGCTGGAGTTAGGCGTGTGCTTCACAGGGCTTGTGAGGCCTTTTCGGCAGGTTGGCAAGGCGCGGTGACTACCCTTGTGGGCTGGTACCGCACACTGGACACAGGCGGTGTCAGGTCAGCACAGGCTAGCGGCAGGGAAGCCTGCTGCTCGTGTGAATCATCTTGCGGGCCTGTGCTGCCCGGCCCCTCGGTGCCTTGGGTGCCTCCGTTCTGGGACAGCTCGAGCTGCTCAGACTCGCAAGGTACCTTGACTTCACTTTGTAGCGGTAGGTACATTCCGTTGGCCAGAACCAAGTGCCGTAAGCTAGCGGTGTCATGAGTCTAGTGTTGACCATTTTGTACGACACTTGTTGGCTCCAAGACCACTCCACGCAAGTCGCGCGCAAGCCCAGCGCGTTACTGGAAGTACGCCCAACCAGAAGACGCGTAGATGCCGTGCACTGTAGTCCGATGGCGCAGGATGGCGCAGGATGGCGCTTTCGGAGGTCACCCTTAGCGCTTGCTGCGTCGATAGGACAAAAGCAGGGTTGCCCTTTACATTTCAGCATCCTCTGCTAATATAACATCGGCTGTGGGCAAATACCTCGTGACAGCAGACGTCGGCCCGGAGAACGCTTCCGAGTACTGGTCAGGCGGGATTTGGGGTTCGCCGGTAAGCGAGCTACATAAAAGAAGCCAACTTTTTTGACTGCATTGCCCCAGCACACAAAAGCTTGACCTTTACGGCTGTAGTCCGCAGCTGGATACCTGGCTTTTACAAGTTTGCAATAAGATTTGCTACCAACCGACACAGCAGCAAGGCACGTCCGTGCAGAAAAGGGCTGACGCCATACGGTGCAACAAGGTGCTTACGCCATAGCGGCATTTCTGCAACCCTTCCGGCGTTCCGCAGGCCAGGCCAGCGCCCATCTGCACCCCGCCTCCTCCCCTGTGCCGCTGTGCCGAGCACGGACGCGATGCCTGCTGTCACTCGGGAGCGGCAGCTCTCCCCTGCCCTCCAGCTCCGCATCCTGTCTCTGCTACCCCCCAACGACCGCGCTCTCAGCGCGCGCCGGGTGTGCCGGCGCGCACGCGATGCCTTCAACGACCCCCAGCACCGCACCGTCTCTCTGTCCCAGCCTCTGGCCCGCCATGCAGCCGCCTGGGCTAAGGAGGCCGGCAAGCAGGAACTGCGGCACGTGCCTTTCCGCTGCAAGCTGCAGATGCTGTGCACAGCCGCACGCAGCGGGTGCACCGTGAACCTGCGGGTGGCCTGGGCGCTGCTGCAGCCCAGCGTCTTCCCAGAGCTGATGAAGATGGTTGACCAGGACGGGTGCCACCCCTACCCCGACCCCGGTGTGGCAGCGGTCGAGGCAGGCAACTTGCACCTGCTGGGCTGGCTGCTGCGGCGCTGCCCGGGGCTGGTGAAGTCAGTGGGCGTGTTGGTGGCCGCAGCGCTGCACCGCCCCCTGCCAGAGCTGCATGTGGCGTTCAGGAAGCTGCCTCCTCCTCCTCCCCCGCCTGTCAAGCGAGCTAACGGCAGCACCAGCAGAAGCAGCAGCGGGTTGCGTGACGCCTACCGCCCAACTCCCATGCAAAAAATCCTGGACGCAGCTGCGGCTTCGTCCACCCCGGATGCCCTGGCCAAGATGACCTGGGTCCTGGACGTGGGTAAGGGCACGTGTTGCCTGCAGGACAGCACCGCCGAGGCGGTTGTGCGCTCAGGCGACTTGTGCAGGCTGCGGTGGCTAAGGGACCGTGGCTGCAGGTTCAGGGAGAAGACCAACAGCCACAGCCACCCACAGGCGGCATTACACATGCTGGCTGGGGTGTGCGGCTTGCGTGGGGCGCTGTGCACCGCGTTGGAGCACGCGCGGCTGGAGGTGGTGCAGTGGCTGGTGGACGAGGTGGGGTGCGAGCTGCCGGCTGCGGGCAGTGGCGAGACGGCCTGGAAGCTGCTCTTTCAGGCGGCAGCAAAGAGCAGCGACGGCATGGAGAAGCTGCAGTGGCTACAGGAGCGGGGTGGTCCCCCGCTGGGCAGCGGGGGCCTGGTGGCGCAGGACTTGGCCCTGTTGGCGTCCGGGGCAGGGCATGCGGAGGTGGTCCAGCACCTGCTGTCGGTCGTGGGGCAGGAGGGGTTTCATGGCGACAGGCGGTACGCGGAGGCAGCTGCAGGGTCGGGCAGCATACCCCTGGTGGAGCACGTGTGCAAGGCGACGGGCGTGGCGCTAACACACAGGGCGTACTATGCTGCTGCGAGGCTGGGCAGGCTGGATATGGTCCGGTGGCTGGTGGTGCAGGTGGGGGTGCCATGTGCCGGGGTTGAATTGGGGCTGGTGGTGCAGCGGTGGCCGCGTAATACACATGCCGACAGCATGGAGCTGCTGGCGGCGGTGCGGCTGCTGGTGGGCGCAGGGTGCTGTGGGTGGGACGGTGCAAAGCTCGTGCCCGCGGCCATGCAGCGCGGGGACCTGGAGCTGGTGCAGTTCCTGGTGCAACAGCACCAGCAGCAGCAGCAGCAGCAGCAGCAGCAGCAGCAGCAGCAGCAGCAGCCGGGGCACGGGTCGGTGACGAACATCGTGGCCGACGCGGCCATTGGGGGCTGCGAGGCAGTGGTGGAGCACCTGGGGAAGCGGCTGGTGGGGCAGCTGGGAGGCGGCGCCCTGGCGGGCCCTGGGCGGCAGGCATACCTCATTGCGGCCAGGTGCGGCGATCGGGCGGTCCTGTGCACGCTGCGGCGGCTGGGTGTGCCGTGCGATGGAGCGGGCTTGGTTGCGCGGGCGGTGGAGGAGGGGTGCAAGGTGCCGGTGCTGCGGTGGCTGGTGGAGCAGGGGGCGCCTGTGGGGGACTTGAAGGCGCTGGTGCGGGCGGCGGACAAGGCGATGCAGGAGGGGGAGTTGAGCCCCAAGCGGGCGGCCCTGCTGCGGGGCTTTGTGGAGCAGCAGCTGCTGCTTGGTTAGGGGGGACGCGGGGCGCCTGAGGCGTGTGGGGTTGCTGTGGGGTGATGGGGTGTTGGGCCACGCAGCCCCCGGGGGGCTTCGCCCGGACAGGCGCTTGGGTTTGTGCAGGGAGGTGGCACGGGGGAGTGTTTGTTCAGGCGGCTGGCAGCATGGTGTCAGGAGCTGCGTCGTGACGCGGTGCTACGGCGGCAAGGACCAGCAGTTGGACGCCCTGCCTTGCTCGTGGGTGCTGACATGTGTGCTGTTTATGACATGCTTACATGCGCTTGTTACAGCCTAGTTGCACGCACCGTACACGAGGGACGCGTCAAAGTAGTGTCGCTGACGGTCAGCGAGCTGGTTGCCAGTGTTGTGAGCGCTGCCATGAGCATCCGCAGGCATGTTCTACTACCGTATTATGATTTGCAAGGCGAAACTGTTCTTCTTGAAGCCAGATTGCACATACGCTGGGGCGGCTGGGCAGGTGGCTGTTGCTGTCGGGACATGGTATTTCGCCAGGTCCCGCCCTGGTAGCTGTTGCCGCACGCGGTCTTATCTAGGTCATGTGGTGAGCTCCATCGAAACGTGAGCTGCCTGACGCGACAATAAGGTTCTGGGCGCAACTGTACCTCTATCCTTGTGTACACGTCGAGCACCACCGGCTCTGCATTGCCATGCTTACCGTGCCATGTTTTTCAGCAACCGCTGTGGGCTCAGCAACCGCTGTGGGCTTGCCGTTACGGCACCAGCAGGGTCGTGCTGTCTTGCGTAGGTCATTCCATGGGCCACTAGGCATATCACGTACGGAGTAACCCAACTGGCATGCAGGCAGGTCGAGCAGCGGTGGTTGCAGTGTTGTATCTGTGTACAGGCTCGTCGTCGTTGGGCGTTTGTTGGGCACAGGTGCTCGTCTGGGGTGCTTGCTGCTTGCGACCACCACCTTGCCGGCCTGCCATGTGTCTGGCAGCGGACCTGGCCAACCACCCGTCCAAAGGGCTGACACGCTAGCATAACCCATCAAACGCTGTGCAAACGTGTATGATGCAAGGGCGGCTCACCTGTTTAGCACAACAAATTCCATCTAATAGTTTCGCTGCGTCCGCAACATAATAAGCAGTCATTACCAGGCTGCTAGCGCTCGGCGGTTTGTCGATCAGGCCAAAACGACTCATCAGGGTGTCCGGTCCCTACTTCTGAACACAGCAATAGCTGCTCTCAACCCTCTATCTCACAATCTAATTAATCAGTCTCTCGCGCATCCGATTGCCGGCGGCCAGGCCTCATACAAGTCACGACGTCGACGAAGACTCCAAGAAACCGTAGCACTTTGCAAGGGGGCTCAGATGGCATCGCACAGCTCCTCTGTTAGCATACGCATAAACGGGAAGGAATATGTAGCAGATGCTGAGTTTGCGGGCATCAGCCTTGCGAATTTCATCCGCCACCGGACGCCGTGCCAGGTGCGTGTCCCACGGGTCAGTGGGCGTTACTGCGCCTGTTAGCGTTCCTTCTTCCTTGCCGATGCAGATGCTGCAAATCTCAGATTTGCTGAACATACCGGTACACAGCTCCAGTTACGTGCCAGGATACTGCCCGCTAATGTTATGAGCAAGCCTGAGCAAACAGACTTGCTACTGCTGCCACTACTAGGGCCCGACCTACCGTGGCTGCTACACGGGGTGCACATCCTCACATGCACCCATGGCTGGTAGCAAAGCACTTGAGAGCACATACCGGTAGCTTAGATGACATTTCCTTTGTGGTGTTGGCAGGGCGTCAAGGTGGCATGCGGCGAGGGCGGCTGCGGGGCATGCACAGTGGCGGTGGAGGAGCTGGTAGACGGTGAGCTGCTTGCTAATACCTGCTAATACACACACTACTCACGCATGCATGTACGCGGCAGCGTGTGCATCTCCTGCCTGTGTTCAGCTGAGCTAGGCATGCACCACCTGGCCACGAGCCCACGCAGATATGTTCCTTCGAATTTTGCCGTTTGCTTAACAGGTCCTCCTCGGTCCCTTGTCCAACCCTTCCAGGCCGCCCCCAGCTGCGCACGCTGCCGTCCTGCCTGACCCCCGTGTTTGCGCTGCGGGGCCGCTCCGTGGTCACGGCGGAGGGGCTGCCGGCCAAGGAGGGAGGCAAGGTGTCCGAGGTGGCAGGTGGGCGCCGATCGGTGTGGGTCACAATGTGGGGTGACGAGGTGGGATGATGACAGCAGCAACGGGGCACGAGGGGGCGCCAAGCCCAAGGTGTCTTAGGTTGCAGGCGCAGTTTCAAAGGTATATGCGGGTATACTGTTGATCTGGTGCTTAGGGGCGCGGCGGTCTTGGCGTTTCGTGCTTTTCCCAACGGGCACTCCTGTCGCAGGCATCTGTCCGTGGCAACCTGTGGCAACGGTTTGAATTTCCGAGGCCGTTGCGCCAGCAGCGTCATTCCCAATCCAACACTTGTGTATGATGTCTTGAGCCACTATTGAAATCCTGTCAACTTACTTCAATTGATTATGAATACCGGCAGCGGTGTGAAGACTTGCGATCGCCCTCACATGTGCAAGTTCCGCGACAAAACCGAAACAGGACAGTGAGTGCCTTAGTATCGTTGCATCCAATCCTTCTTGTGGCTGTCCTACATCGGCGAGCATTTTGCTCCATACCTACCCGCCCCGGACGACTGAACACCCCCAGAGCGCTTCGCGTCCCTGCACGCCAGCCAGTGCGGCTACTGCACCCCGGGCCTGGTGGTGGCCTGCCACGCCGCGCTGCACAACGCGAGGGGGCAGCAGCAGCTTGCAGGAGGCTGCAAGGCCAGCACGTGCGCCGGCGGCGGCAACGGCAACGGCGCTGCAGACGGCGCTGTTGCATGCGCCCCCCGGCCGCTGCTGTCGGGCCCCGAGCTCCGCGGCGCGCTGGACGGCAACCTGTGCCGCTGCACCGGGTACAGGCCCATCGTGGACGTGGCGAGGGTGAGGGGCTAGTGTGTTGGGAGACGATGTGCGTGCGCATACTCATTGCCAGGCTGCTGTTGCTGGTTACGCGGGCACCACCCCACGGTGTGCGTGTCAGGGCGAGAGTTGGGAAGGTGGAGGTGGAGGCGGGCTAGGGCTGCGCGCTTGCCTTGATTTATGCTATGTGGATCGGGAGCGCTGCAGGTCTAGGGGCTGTACTCCCTGGCCCTTGCCATCCGGACAACTTTCAACCGCAACCCACTGCCCTCTTGGCTCCCCTCGTAACTCCCCCTGCTCCTCTGCCTCCCCCCCAGAGCTTCCTGGCCGACATTGAGGACCTGGCCACCCTCCCGCCGTGCGCCGCACAGCAGCAGCAAGAGCAACAGCAGCAACGGCAGGAGCAGCAGCCTCAGCGGCAGCACAACGGGACTGCGCCCACTTCCGCAATGCCTGCAGCTCCAGCAGTCCCTGCCCCACCGCTCCCCCGGGTGGCTGAAGCTCCAGCAGGGCCGGACGCCGCGTCAGGGGCTTCCCTGTCCTCTGATGCACAGTCGTCAAAGGGAGTCCCGGACGCGGGCGCGGTAGGACAGCGGGAGGATGTGGAGGAGGTGTCTCTGGGAAACGAGCAGGTGCTCAGGGTAAGCAATGTGGAAACAAGTTTACACCCACGTGGGTCAGGAGTGGTAACCGTGGAGCATCGCTATGGTACTGCAGCTGTGGTGGGGCCCATTTGAGTCGGGCTTGTTCCGGTTCACACAGTGCTGCACATCTAAATGTGCAGTGATGTTGTGACATATACAGTTCCAGCCACGAACCCGGTTAAACGTGTACTCGCAAAGGTGAAGCAACACGCAGCGCCTGCTGCACACGCCCTCCCGCCATACCCTGTTTGTTCCTTCCCGTGCACCCCCGCTACCCCGCTCTCTAGCCACTGCGGCCAGCGTACTCTAGAAGATGGAGCAAGAGCATTGCGTGTTGCCCCCAAGCTTACCTACTGCGGCACTGCCTCTCTTGCCTTGTTCCTCCCTCGCCCTCCACGCAGGTCCCCCGCTCGCTGGCCGCCCTGGTGTCCGAGGCCGGCCGCCTGGCACGTGGCTCTGTGCCGTGGCGCCCCGTTGCCGGCTGCACGGGCCACGGCGTGTACAAGGACTGGCCCTCCGGCCCCTGCGTGCTGCTGGACCTCAACACAGTGGCAGAGCTGGGAAGCCTGGGGACGGTGGACGAGCAGGAGGAGGAGGGGCAGGGGAAGGTGCTGCGTATTGGAGCGTGCGTCACGCTGGAGCAGCTGGCGGCGCATCTGGACGGACTGGCGGGCGGCGATGGTGGTGGTACGGCAGCGGCTGTACGGCAGTGGGCTGGGGAGACGTCCCGGCACGTGCGTCGCATCGCGGGTCGGCACGTGCGCAGTGCCGCCAGCGTGGGCGGCAACGTGGCGCTGGCGGCGGAGGGGGAGCTGCCCAGCGACCTGGTGACGGCGCTGGCGGCGGCGGGTGAGGGAGCGGAACAGGGTGTGCTATAGTGTAGGTATTATGTCTCCTGCTGGCGGCGGCAGGTGAGGGAGCGTGTGCTGAGGAATGTGGGGGTAACCTTGCTCGCACCGGCAACCTGTTCTACAGTACCCTGACCTGCCGGCCCGACGTGTGGGGTTGCCGTCTGCTTCACTAAATGTGCTACTCACTTTCTTACCGCTTGCTCTCATCATGTTTCCCTCCTCCCCAGGCGCCCACGTGATGCTGCTGCACGTGTCGTCGGACCCACAGACCCATGGGTCGCGGCAGCGCCTGCCGCTGCTGGACTACGTGACGGCACGTGGCAGCCGGC
>VFQN01006257.1_pt1 | contig 13761 bp, 19 predicted proteins | sample 3512371 | NCBI WGS metagenome assembly VFQN01 (sample SAMN10412370, study PRJNA504923) | tailings metagenome | isolation source: Replicate 2 from Balatoc abandoned mine | place: Philippines: Itogon, Benguet | collected 2017-08-28
GCAGCTGCTTGACCCATCTACGCACTCCCCACGACCCGCTAATACACACGCCCGCTGCGCACCTGCAACTGCTTGACCCACCTTGGCAGCTGCTTGACCCATCTACGCACTCCCCACGACCCGCTAATACACACGCCCGCCGCGCACCTGCAGCTGCTTGACATGCGCCGCCTGCGCCGCCAGCGCCTGCCCCAGGTGCAGCAGCACGGGCCGAGGGCGGCAGCCGGCCGGCAGCATGGAAGGCGAGGAGCGGGACAGCTCGAAGTGCTGGGATGCGTGGCGCAGCAGCCTCTGGGGGAAAGGGAAGGAAGGAATGGGGAGAAGGGAAGAGAAGGACGAATCACAAAGCGCATATGGGTAGATGACAGAGGCGGTGCGGCTGTAGCGTTTGGGCGTCGGTCCGGTCCTAAGCGAGCCTTGGAATTTCCTACTACATTAAGCAGCAAAAGGGCGCAGAACGGATGGGGGCAATGACTGGTGAGCGCACGTGCGTTGCTCTCCCCACAGCCCGCTCGCACCTGCAGGTCCTTCATGCGCTGTTGGCTCTCGTGGTAGCTGTCGGCCTCCCTGCGGGTCGGGAAGGGGGTGGGCAAAGCAACCGGATACGAGCGGTAGCTGTCGGCTTTTGTGCGGGTTCAAGGGGTGCGTGGCAACATGAGGCGACCTTGCAGGGACATGTTGTGCACTTTTGCCAGGTATATGGGGAATGTGGCAGACACGGCCTTGCACGTTTTCGTTACTGGTCGCTTGGTCGCTGCCATGCGATGCAAGAAAGCAAGCAGCGTCAGCGCTGAGACAGGAGTTGCACACACAAGTCATGTGTACGGTGCCGCGCCATTTAATGCGCAGACCCACTTGCCAGCCGCCAGCACGTACACCACTCGGCCGTCCCTGTGGCGCCCCGTGCGGCCCATGCGCTGGACCTGGGGAGGCAGGGGCGGCATTATGGTGACACATATGCATATGTGCATTATGGTGACACATGTGCATGTGTTCAGTATCGCCAAAGGGCTTTTACAGCCCGCATAAGGCACACAGCCACTCATTCCACTCATGCGCTGGACCTGGGGAGGCAGAGAGGGCACCACAGAGGAGCGGCTTGGTGTCTGCCATACTGCACTGATGCAATCAAGCCAGTCGTACAGGACGTACGGCTGCCACAGAGGCGGAACATGCCACACCGTCCGCAATTGCAGTACTGCTCAAGGCCGGGACCGCACCTGTCGCGTAGGTGACGCACTGCTGTCGTAGCACACGATGAGGTCGACCTGGGGGGAGGGAGGACGAGCAGCACCGCATAATGTCCGGCCGGCCGTGTGTCAACGTGTGTCCAGCAGAACCAGCAGGGCATTGCAGTTCGTCGTGGTTACGTCATAGCGCATGCGCAAGTTTAGGCGACGTGAAATGTTGTGCGCGCGGTCTAGGGGCGGACTACCGTAACCGTCATACACATCTCCTTCGATCCGGGGCTTCACACTTTTACTCATCGTGTCTGTAGCTGGTAATGTATCCCGAACTCCGCAGCCTACACCGCTGCATACCTCTGGGATGTCCAGCCCCTCCTCCCCGATGCACGTGGCGACAAGCACGTTGAAGCGGCTGGCGCGAAACTCCTGAAGAGGTAAATGGTGTGCAGGCGTTGTTGGGCGAGTTATGTCGAATCCAGGACACGGTCATGCACCGTACGGTGCGTGTACAGGGTAGCGCGCTAGCCGCGTGCAGTGGCAAAGCGCATGCACCAGTACCAGCATCTACAGAAGGTGAGCATCCGAAGGTGGGCATCCGAAGGTGGGCATCAGATGCTGTCCGCATGGTCACTCCCTCGCAGAGGGTCTTACCTCAAGCACCGCACGCTGCTCCTGCTGCGTCATCTCGCCTACCCTTGTGGCACCCTCGGGCAGGTAGCCTGGGGGCCCCGCGCCCTGCCACGCGCCGCCGCCGCCACCTGCAGCTGCGCCCTCCTCCCCCAGGCACCCCTCGTCCCCGTCAGCATCTCCTCCGTCCGCTGCCGCCGCTGCTGCCGCCCCACGCCCGCGCCCCCGGCCCCTCCCGCCGCCCCGGCCACCACCCTTGCCGCCAGCCGCCCTGCCGCCAGCCGCACCCCGGCCGCCTGCCCCCTTGGCGCCGCCTTTGGCGCCGCCACCGCCCCTGCAGTTAACACCATGCAGCCTTGCCTTACTCAGGACGCAAGCCCTCCGCACGCACATTCCGGCCCCCCATGCTCCGCCTCTTGTACGGCATCCCAGATACCACACACCCAACCTCCCCAGGGAGCGGGTCTGTGGGGCTCCCCTAACCTGTCACATAGCCTCCTCCCGTTGCAGTTTACTCCCAACACACGTGACAGTACACAGTCGCGTGCACCCACCTGCTGCGGCCTCCCTGGCCCACGAAGTAGCGCGCCTGGATGGCCGGCTCGTGGCGCCGCAGGCAGTGCATGACCTCCGACACAGTGTCCCGCTTGGTGGTGAAGATGATGATGCGCTTGGGGCCCGGGTCCCCGCCCTCCCCTTGCCCTCCCTGCCCTCCCTGCTCCCCCGCGCCTGTGCCTGCGCCTGCGCCCTCGCCGCCAGTGCCCTGCCCTGCGCCGCCGGCCCCCGCGCCGCTGCTGCTGCGGTGCTGCAGGCCCGGCGGCTGCCCTGGGCCGCCCTGTGTTCTTGGCCCCTGGCCCTGCTGCTGCTGCTGCTGCAGCTGTGCGGCGACGTAGGCCTCCCGGATGCCGAAGTGCTCCAGCAGCACCTCCTGCAGGTTCATATATGGGTGCATTGAGGGAAGGTGTGAGGGGTTGAGGTGAGTAATGGTATCGCGTAGGCAGTGGGCGCGATACCGAAGTGCTCAAGCAGCACCTCCTGTGCGTGGATGCATGTGGGGGTACATGGATACATGGGAGATGCTCATCATTCAAAGCGGATGCAGGATGAGTTCTCGAGCAGCACCTCCTGCAGGCTCAAATGGGTGTGTTGGGGACGGGTGTGAGGGTGGAGGTGGAGGTGGATATTGGTATCGCGTGGTGCAGTGGGTGCTCCAGCAGCACCTCTTGCCGGTAAGAGTGTATGCGTGGGCTACGGTTGTAGGGCTGGTATGGGTGTAAGGGTGGATTGTACCGCAGGGTATGCACTGGGTACAGGCGCGTGAGCCGTGTAGAAAAACGGAATAAGGTGTCGAGCTGTAGGAAGGCGCAACGTGCCGTGAGTGGCCGCCAAGTGCATGTGAACGACGGTAATGGCCCGCATGCCTCCGGCAACACGGTAGCGGCCCCCCGCACCTCAAGCTGGCGCATCTTGGGGTGGGGGTAGCGGGCAATCTCCTCCAGCCGCTGCCGCACGGCCTGCACAGCGGCGGGGGGCGGGGTTCAGGTCTGCCGTTACCTGAATCCATCAAGACCGCGATCATGTCCAGTCGAGCTGAACCTTTCAACATAGCTATTAGGCGGTGCCAAGGCGCGACTGTCTACACATACTGTGAGAGGCATAAGGCTTTCACGGTAAGAGTCCCAGGCCCGCCACTCCGCCCCCCTCCCTCCACACACACACACACCTGCCACTCCTTGGTGCCGGTGACGTCCTGCAGCTGCCCCCCGCCGCCCTTGCCCATCTCTGCGCGAATGAGGTCCACCGCGCCTTGGGGGCCGTTGGTGGTCAGCGTCTCCAGAACGGACGACAGGAAGATGGCCTGGCGGGAGGAGCGGCAGCAGCAGCAGCAGCAACAGCCAACGAAGGAGAACGCTGGCGGCGTCACCAAGAAAACGAACAGTAGGGCATCCAGTAGGACTAAGCAGGGATGAAGCGCTAATGGTCCCGGTACCGTAATCGACGGCTTGCACTGTACGGAGCGCGGCAAGGACGCGGGCCGGTAGTAGTGCCAGTGTAGTACGACATCGTCCACACACCTCGCACTCCAGGAGGGGTGCGTTCCTGGCAACGCGGAAAAGGCTAGCTTTTGCCGACCCCTACTAGGAGCAGCTCGGGCCCGGCCCACCTGTGTGAAAGAGTGGTAGATCTTGGTGATTGCCGTGTTGGTGTATTGGCCCTTGGCGTGGGGGAGGCTGGTCTGAGGGGGCGCACACGTGCGGGGGCCGTGCAGGGACGACGTCAGGCAAGAAGGGCTGCAGAAGTACGCAGGCTGTTGCAGAGTACACGGAGAGAGTTCGCAAGGCATGTCGCACATGCTGTAAGGACGAGTGTGACTGAGCTTGACTGCTCGACGCAGCTGCTGCGTTTTTGCATCGCCGGTCCCGACGCACTGCCTCAGCTGTGCTTTGGCCCACCTGGAATTGCTGCTTCTTGGTGACGAAGGAAAAGCGCCCTGCAGCCTCTGGGTCAAACCGCTCCACCACCTGGCGGGTGGACGGGGGGCTCGGGGCTCAACAACACAGCATCTATTTACCTAGGTACCGCTAGTTCACAACACAGGTCACTCCAGGAAGCCATGCGGTTCACTTTATGCGGCCGCAGTCAGTACCGGGCGGCCGCAGTCAGTACCGGTACCGGGATCCTAAAATCTTAGGGCATGTGCGTGCACCTCACGTCCGATGGCCACAGGCGCCCTTTTACAAAAAGACTGCAACCTGGCCCCCACCCCCCGCACCCTGTACTTGAGCAGCACGCCGTTGACCCGCCGCAGCAGCTCCACCAGCACCTCCTGGGGGCCCTGCAGCACGGCGTCGCTCTGCACCTCCATCACCTCCACCTGGGGAAAGGAAACAAGGGGAGGGTCGCGCCGGGGTGTTGGACTTGCGATGCGATAGCCAAAAGATGCATGGCGACACGACTCGGCGGGTGAGCCCCCGCCTCCGTCCCTCCCCTTTGAAAACCCTACCCCCTTGATACCACGCAAGGTCTTGGCCGCAGAACAGTACTAGTACTACTACGATTAGCACTCCCGGCCTCCCCCGTTTTTGCGTCCGGCACTCCGCAACCTGGAGCTCATGTGCAAGCACCGCTGGAACCCAACAGCGCTCCGGTCCTCCAGTGATGCCGGCCTACCGCTGCCCACTCTCGCACACCCCCACCTGCTTGAACCTCGCTATCGCAGGCTGACTGTTACCCGTTACCGTTACCGTTCGTTTGCCCGCTCCCCCGCACCCCCCACCTGCTTTGAGTGGCAGTAGGGCGCGACGTCTGGGTCATCCTCGCCCCTGAACTCCACCCTGCTGGCGGCCAGGTTGCGGATGACCTCGGCGATGGAGTCGGGGTTGGACCCAGGGGTCGCGGACAGGCCCACCAGCCGGAAGCGGAGCCGCTCGCGACGCAGCGCCTGGACCCGGCAAAATGCTTTGTTACGGAGGCGATGCGGTGCCGTCATCAGTGTGCAGGATACGTGCAACAACGTGGCGGCAAGCATCAGGCGAGTGTTGGGAGGGTTTTTGGGGGATAGGATGAGGAAAGGGGTAGGGCTGGCGGCTGGACAGGGCAGCGGCTAAAGAGTGTCAAGAGGCTCTGGGCTCACGTGCAGGGCGGCCACCGGCGCCGCGTTGCCCACCGCGCGGTGGCACTCGTCCAGCACCAGCAGCACCAGCCTGTGGGGTAGCACACGCATGTATGCGTGGTGAGGGGTCGAGGGTGAAGGGTCGTCGTTTAGGCAAGGTAGGTACGCACACACGTTGCGGGTTCCGTGCACTGCAGTGCAGGCACCGGCAAGGGGGCGTGCGTGCGGTTGGGAAACGACTGCTTCTCCCTTCACCACCCCACTTACAATTCCTGGCATGCTAGCGCAACCTTCCTGTCCCTATCCCGGCCCCCGCTACCCACTTGCCCTGCTCCTCTCTTGCCCCTGCTACCCACGTGTCTTTGAGGGCAAGGTGTGTTTTCCCTGTCCCTGTCTCTATCCTACCCCCAGCCCCCGTACCCACTTGTCCTTGGGGCACACGCCCACGTTGATGTCGTTCTCCAGGATCTGCATGCGGCCACATCAGATTGCCAGGGGCCATGCGAGTCTTCAAGGATTGCACGTATCAGACTCTCCCCACGAAAGAGCTGTCCGAAGCCAGCCACACCCTGCGTAGACCAGTACTGTCGGACACTAATGGTACGCTTTCCTGCAACTGCAGCAGCCCGTCCCGCCGAGCACCCGTGTTGCTCGTTGCCCTCTAGGGGCGATGTGCGTGGTACGACACCCCAACCGGAAGGGGTCCCAATATTGGAACATGAGTGAGCACCCCCCGCTCACGCACCTGCGGTGTGCAGAAGAAGACGCGCTTGGAGGCCCACTCCGCGGCGCGGCCCGCCGAGGCCTTGGCGTTGGTGGACAGGACCGTGATGTCGGACTGGGCGGGGAAGGATGGGCGGGTGTGCGGATAAGCGACGGTCATATCACGCTGGTACGGGAGCGCCGGCGTGGTGTGAGGGCGCAGCACGAGGGCTCAGCGCCGAGGCGCTTGCCACGTCGTCACCGTAGTACAGGTGTGGAGTTGAGCATCATCAGGGAAGCCCTGCAACAGTCTCCAACCTACCTTGGGCACCCCCGTCTTGTCCCTGAAGGCCGCCATCTGCTGCTCCACCAGCGGCTTGGTGGGCGCCGCGAACACGATCTTGCCTGCAGGGAACCACCTGCGTTTGGGGCCAAAGCAAGCGGGAAGCCGTGGCATTGTTGTAAGGCCCTCGGTGGCGGGTTTGACTTGCCGGCGCCAGCAACGCGACAAAGCGATGCAGACCGTACTGGAGGGGATACTTGTGCCGCTGAGTTGCACTCCGTTCGCCGGTACTAACACCGGCAACCATCCTGGCGCCCCACCTGTACTTGTACCCACCGCCAGCACCATCCCCGCCCCCGATCCCCGCCCCGCTTGTAACAGCTAAGCATGACCACCGATGCGACGAGCGTCTCGCCCAGCCCCTGCCCAACCCTCATTCCAGCACCGCGGACGCCATCCACGGGCTTCCCACCTGTAGTAGTTGAGCATGACCACCGATGCGATGAGCGGCTTGCCCCTATCACCCACACCCCCACCTACCGCAGACCCTTCTGGACTTCAGATATTTTACTACTCCGCTCTGCGGTTACCCCACCTGTAGTAATTCAGCATGACCACTGACGCGATGAGCGTCTTGCCCCACTACCCCACCCCACCGGTCGCAGGCCTCATGCATTATCAAGAATTTTACTGTTCCGCTCTGCAGTTACCCCACCTGTAGTAGTTGAGCATTACGACCGACGCGATGAGCGTCTTGCCCAGCCCCGTGGGCAGGCACACCAGCGTGTTGTGGAACAGCGCCGTGCGCGCCATGGCGTACTGGTAGTCGCGCACGGGCAGGTCGCACGGGTACAGCCACGTCCTGCGGCCACAGGTGGGGGCGCGGACACGCGTACAGCGCAGGGTACGCGGTCGGATGCATCAGCGTGTCCCTGCGGCCCAGACGCGCGGTGTGCTGTACCGTTATTGCACGGTGAGGAGGCGTGTAACGTGCCCAACCGGCGCAACAGGTCCCGTTAAGACCGCAAAGTAACGTCAGCAGTAAACTCATCATCGGTAGGCATATGTGCGCTCACCTGGCGTGCACGCGGTGCAGCAGCATGCCCTCGTTGGCGCCGTCGCAGGGCACCTCCACCGGGCCGTCGCCGGGGCCGCCTGCTGCTGTCTCCGCGGGGTCGCCCTCGCCGCCCGGCAGCACCGGCAGCTCCACCCACTCCCCGGACAGCAGGGCGCGGGCCTGCAGGCAAGCAACGGGCGGCGGAGCACGCGAAAGCACCTCATTGGCACCATAGTGCTGTGGCAAGGAGGCAATGCGATTGTAGCAAGCGACCTGAGGACAGGGTGCGGCACGCCCGTTGGGCGCGTCCTAGTGCATGTGCTAGTGGGTCTTGCCCGTCCATGTCCTACTAAAGGGGCATGCCGGACAGCCCCAACCCCCACCTGCTCAGGGTCCTGCAGATGCACCCGCGGCACATTGCGCTGCGGAGACGGCGGCGGCGCGGGGCCCCACGGCAGTGGCGCCGGCGCGGCACCCGGCGGCAGCACAGCACCGCCACCGCCATGCCCCGCAGCTCCCGCCGCTGCCCACACGCGCTGAACCGGACCTGCGCCAACAGGTACACCGTGCGGCGTGCAGTCCTCGCGTTCCTGGTCCGGACCCCACGTGTCGGTTGGGGGCAGCTCAGCAGCCACAGCCGGGTGTGTGTTGCTCGCCGGCTGCCACCACTGCCTTGGTGCCTGCTGCTGTGCGCCCACCTGCTCATCCCGGGCGCCCAGGGAAGGCCCAGGCCTTCTGGCAGGGCGGTCAGGGACCTCCCCAGCGCGCGGTTGCTGTGGCTGTTCCTGGCCCTTAGCGAAGCTTTGCTGGCCGTTCACCCTGGCCTGCTGCTGCGTGTGCTGCTGCTGCTGCTGGTTCTGGTGCGTGCCGCTGGCCCTCCGCTTCTCGAGCCGCTTGATCAACGGCATGTCCAGCATGACCACATCGTCGTCCTCCTCGCCCGCGCCTGCACCACCACCACCACCGCCATCACCGCTCGCTGCTGCTGTTCCGCTCATCCATCGCGCCTCTCGCCCTGCGGAACCCGCTGGCCCCAGCCCCTGCTGCTGTTGGTGCTGCTGCTGCTGCTGGCCCTCCAAGGGCTGCCCGCTGCGCTGCATGCCAGCGGTATGCTCTTGCGGCTTGTCCTCCCCAGTATGCGGCCACTGCTGCTGGCCCTGCTGCTGGGGCTGCGGCCGGTTCCCTTGCCCCCACAACGCCTGGGGAACTGCTGCGGCTGTAGGAGGTGCCTGCCACCCAACCTGAGCAGCGCCTAACGGGGCTGCCGCAGGCGGCCCCGCTTCGCCTTGTTGCCACCTCCAGCCCCCTTCCGCACTGCCAGACTGCCCTGCCCTGCACCAGGGGTCCTGTGGCTGTGTATTAGGAGCAGCCCACTGGTTTCCCACCCCGCCTCCAGTAGCGCCACTGCCCCAGCCGCTAGCAGCCGGCCCCCTTCCATTGGGCTGGGCGGACCCGGCTGCCCCAGCAGCGCTGTCGGGGCGAGAGCCGCCCCAACTCGTGGGGGCTGTTGTACTCGTGGGGGCTGCTGTACTCCCATTCTGCGGTGCCCCTTGGAATGCGGGTGTTGCATTTGCGCCAGCCGGAACAGCCGGGACGTTAGCCGTCAAGGGCGGCCCACTGCCCTGCGGTGCTGACGCTGGCACGCCGTCCCAGCCCCGCGGGCCAGAACCCCCCGAAAGCTGCGTCGAGGGGCAGCCAGCACCTGGCGGTTGCACGGACGCGGGACCAGCCGGCCCCTGAAGGCTGGCTGCAGCGGGCCCCGTGGCGGCAGAATGCCCGTGCTGATGCTGATGTAGATGCTGGTGCTGTAAGGCTGGTGGATGCTGCGCCTGCGCTTGCTGCTGCACGGGAGGCTGTTGCTGCTGGGTCCCGCTGCCGGGCCCTGGTACACTGCCCTTGGGCCAGTTGCCGAACCAGTTGGTGCGGACGGCCTGCGCCGCCAGCTGGGTGCCAGAGGGCCGGACCGGCTGCCCAGGCGCAGGCGGGGGCGCAGGAGTTGCCACAGGCGCTTGCGGTGCACCCGCAGGCGCAGCAGGGCCTCCTGCAGCCGTCCCACCATTAGCAAGGGGTGTTTGCCCTGCAGTGATGGGCCGCTGGCTTGTCGAGGCCCCCCATTGTGCCGGCGCGTGGGAGGCTGCGCCCGCAGGCTGGCTCCATAGCTGGTGGGGCTGTTGTGCATGTGGGTTAACGGACTGGAGTTGCTGCTGCTGCTGGGTGTGACCTAGGGGCCCTGCGGACGGGCCCAGACGAGACTGCGCAGTCGCCTGAAAAGCTAGAGGCGGGGCCGAGGCGTTTCGCCCTCCATGCGCCCCGTTAGGCTGCTGGTTTGGCGGGCGCTGGTGGCTAGGCGCCCAGCCGGCGGTGTTGCTTGCGGGCTGCTGGGCGTGGGTTCCTCGGCCGCCGAGCGCTGCTAAGGGAAGGGCACCCCTGCCACCTGCAATGCGTGGCTGGTGTGTAGGTGCAGCAGTGTGAGCAGCGGGTGCGGGCCTGAAGTCCTGCTGTTGGCCCTGCTGCGGTGGCCTTTGCACGCCGGCGCTGTGTTGCCATTGCTGAGGAGGCTGTGAAGGGGGAGGCCCCGAGGCGGCAGCTGGCGCTGCGCTGGTATGCTGCTGCACCAGGGCGTCAATGTCAACGTCGATGTCCTGCAAGCACCAAACGTCGGGTAATAACGCTAAGGGCTTGTCCTGTTGATAGCACGCCTTTGCGTAGGGACACGCCCGACAGGGCTTCCATCTGGCCGCATGCAACCTACCCACTCATCATCAGACATGGGTGAGGTCCAATGCCAGAGCTGCTTGGCACGGTCATGAGGGGCGGAAGGGCATGACAGGCCGCTGCGCTCCTTGCTGACTCCTACCACGCTCCAAGGTGGTGCACAGCAGGGGCAGCACGGAGCTGACCTGACGTCGCTAGCCTAGTTTCCCTTCCAAGATATAAGCTTTTTATGCCCACTGTTGAAGGTGCCTGACCTATAAGGGTGCTTATCGTGCTCGTAAAAGTTAAAATGGTAAGAAGCAGCTGCGCCTCACAATGCGTCAATATGCTAGTTAACAGGCACCACAATCATAATTGAAACGGCAAATGCCGTGGGTTGTACTCCTGCGTGGTTCAGTCCTGGATGGTTTCGCGCCAATGTTGGCATTGCCTGGGCAACGCGCAACGGTAAATGTGCATTGTATTCAGTAAGTGTAGTTCTTTATCAATCAAATAGTCCCCTCTTATATGCATCCTAGGTTTGCAGACCTCTTCCTGCAAACGTAGGCACGAAAACCCCAGGCGGCTGTTTGCGTTAACCTAGATAGTCGAGTCACATCACGGTAGCTGCTCGCTTGACATTAGCTAATATGGCGCGTCCCTCTAGTCAGGAGGCTCTGGCTCAGGACGCTATGAAAGCTCTCGCTTATGGCTGGTCTCCCCTTTCGGGAGGCGCAGAGGAAGCGCTCTACAGCATGCTGGCTTATAAAGCGCCCAGGGATAACGTATCATTGCAATTGGCCACGCAGCTGCAGTCTGCTTTGTCTGCGGTTTGCCGCGCCGCGAGTTCCGAGACTGTCGCCCTCAATCCCTCCTTGGTCGAACGCAACGTAAACCTGGCGCGATCTCGCCTTCGAGAACTGAAGTCCATATGGGGCTGCGTCGTAGACAAAGTGGGCGTCAGCGACGACGAGTCCCAGGCCGCCAAGAACCACGTCAGGCGGCTTTTCGCCGTTCACCACAGGTGCCTGCCCCTTCTCCTGGCCGCCCACGCCTGGGCGCTGCGAACATCCTCGCCCTGCCGCGACAACCAAATCAGCGACATCGGCCTCCTGCTGATGGACCTGCAGTTCGCCATCCGCGTCGTCTCGGCAGCTGAACCGGTTGCGCCTGTGGACGCCCCCCTGTTGCGCACCTGGGAGGCCGTTGCCGTGGCCTTCTTGCGCACCCAGCCACTGCACGCTACCTCTGCGGTCCTGGACGCGCACCGCCAGCAGCTGGCAGCATGCAGGGGAGACCCGGTCGCGGAGCTGGCCGCCCTGCGCCAGGCGGCCAACGCGTGGACAGGAGCCGTGGATCTTGCGGCCTTCTTCTCGAACTCCAACCTGGCCTGGGGCGAGGCAGCAAAATCCATCATCCCTTCTGATTTTGGGTCCTCGCACATCCTGCAGCACCTCTGTGCGCTGCGGCTGGACCTGGCGGAAGGCCTGGCGCGGGCGGGGCACGGGGAGGGGGAGGCGGCGGGCGGTGGGGCCACGGCCGCCGCCGAGGGCGCAAAGCAGATGGTTCAGCAACTTGAGGGGAAGGACGTGGCCCTGCTGAAGGCCATCGCTTCTGCGACTTACCAAGCACCTCGTACCGGCGAATGGCACGTCCACATAGAGGACCTGTCGGTATCTGTGGAGCTCGAGACGCGGGAGCCGAGGAGCTCAGAGGTCGCCATGCGTTCCGCGCTGTCGCACCCTGCGGTGCAGTGCCTGCTGGGCTGGTGGCTGGTGGCGCTCGGGGCTGCGGAGGGCAGAGGACGGGCGTGGGGGCTGCCGGAGCCCCTGCTGCGCCATGTGGGGGACATGGGAGAACGCGACAAGCTGTGCGTGCAGGCGCTGAAGAGCGCGGCGCTCTGCTGGGACATCGAGCTGCGGCTCTGGCAGGAACCCTCCCCCCCTCAGCACTCGAGCGATGCCGCCGCCGCAGCAGCAGCAGCAGCAGCCCAGGGGTCGGAGGGGGAGGCAGCGGCGGTGTTGGCAGGATGTGGGTCGGCCGCAGTGCCCGGCATGCTGCCTGGCGCGGCGGCAGGGACCGCCCTCCTCGCGTCTGCGGGCACCTCCGCTAGCGCCCACGCGAGCTCCATCTCCCATGCGCCCCAGCACCGGCCGTTCCCGTACAGCCCCCTCCACATGTACCTCATGTGTACCTCTGCGCTCGAGACGTGCTATAGCCTAGCGGAGAACGGTCGCCAGCCCACCAGGTTCAACAGCGGCACACTCAAGCTGGCCGTACACAGCGGCATGGGCGTGCTCATCGGCAGCCTGCTGCGCATGCCGCCCGCCCAGGCCGCCCGCCACCTGGCGTCCGCGTGGCAGGTGCTGCTTCAGTGTCCAACAGCTGGGATTGAGATTCACAGCAGCACTCTGGGGCTGTGCATGGCGCGGCTGCTGGGCGAGCTGCCGCCCCGCCTGCAGCAGCAACAGCATGGGGATGAAAACGAGGGGGTGCAGCAGCAGCTGCTGCAGGGTCAGGAAGAAGGGGAGGTGCAGCAGCGGCAGCAGCACAACCGGCAGGAGACGAGGGCCGGTGGAGGTGCACCTGAGACGGGAGGCGAGGTGGCCGGCTCGGGTGCAACCGCGGGCTGTCCAAGCAGCGACCACGGCGAGGGTGCAGCTGCACCAGGTGGGCCTGCACGTGCACCTGCTCCTTTGTGTGCTCCCTGCGCAGCTGCAGCGGGTGAGCGTTCCACGCCTTCACCTTTATGTGCTGACTGCCAGCGGCCCTGCCTCTGTTGCAGCGCTGTTCTCCGATGTAGGCCGTACACGCTCCTTTCACTTTGTTGTCCACAAGTTGCGTTCACTTTTTGGGTGTTACGCATTCCATGACCGTCGGACTCCACCACCACCCCGGCACAGAGTCAGCGACAGCGACCACATACTTGCCGCTCTCCTGCCTTGCCTCGCCACACACTGTCTCCTAATCCTTTGTGCCTATAACTATGTCAGGCTCATTTTGCCTACATCCCGCACCGCATCCGCTACACCACCACAGGTTGGCTTGCGCCTCGCTCCTTACGCACCTACGCCTGGCTCCTTGCCCTGCATCCTTGCTGCATCCACGTCCCCTGCCCTCCCTCAGGACCCACGTGTCGGCCTGGCATAGCCCCTTGCGCCTCGCTCCGTGCGCCCTCACGCCTGGCTCCTTGCCCTGCATCCTGTATCCCCTGCCCTTCCTCAGGACCCACGTGTCCGCCTTTCATGGTGTCTAGTGTCATTCACGCCCCGCACTATGCCTGCATATACTGTGCCCTGTCCTTCCTCAGGACTCACGAGTCGCCCCCCTTCCAATCACGAGGGAGGCCGGGGTACCAGCGTGCCGCACGTGGTGTCGTGCGCCCTGGAGGCCGGCCTCCTGCCCGCCCTGGAGGCCAGCATCCGCGACCACGTCCGCCGGTATGAGCAGCACACCGTGTACGAATTCACGCACGGCGCTGAGCTGGTGGACCTAGCCCTGCGTCGGCCCGGCTGCTGGCCAGCGCTGCTGGCGCACAGCGACCCGCGGCAGGCGGCGGCGCTGGTGGTCTCCCTTGGCAAGGCGGCGCGGGCGGAGG
>VFQN01006258.1_pt1 | contig 13761 bp, 14 predicted proteins | sample 3512371 | NCBI WGS metagenome assembly VFQN01 (sample SAMN10412370, study PRJNA504923) | tailings metagenome | isolation source: Replicate 2 from Balatoc abandoned mine | place: Philippines: Itogon, Benguet | collected 2017-08-28
CCCACCCCTACATAGCTTCTCGCCAAAGACGCATCCATAGAGCACAAGCAGCCCCCCTGTCGTGGCTCCCCACCTCCCTTCTGCCCAGGAGGAACCGGATACGAGGCAGCTGTACGGGGGAATTAGCCAGTAGCGGCCCCCCGGATGCTGCTTTCGCACCTCCTCCATCGAAAACCCAAGGGCCTCCCACGAACATACACAGGCCCCACTTGTGTCAACAATGCCCCAATGTGCTGAAAGCGCTGGCACGAATGGCGTCCGGTTCATGCTGCAAAGGTTATGCGTATTTGCCTCCACGTCCCGAGAGGCCCGGGTCATGGCTGATGGGTCAGGGGCCCGGAATTCGCAGTGTGACGCTACACAAACCCCTCCCCTGCTGCCCAAGCAAGATAACGGCACGTGTCCATGCGCGACAACGTGTGTGTACTTTTACGCACGGTCTTGCAACCACTGCAGCACCAATTATATTGTATAGGTCGCAGCATAATACTACTTTGTCCTGCGGCAAGCTCTGACTCGCGGCTGGTCGCGGGCATAACTGCGTGTCAAACACGAGAAATCCTTAGCAAACGGCGCGTGGCAGCGTCAACGTGGAAATGTTTTAGTAATTTTGCTATATAGAGTGGACAGGCGGTCTGCGCACGGCTTTGACTGTGTTGTCTAAGTTCAGGTCGCACCGAATCTTCTTAGGGGCACACGCCAAGGTAAGCTCACCACATACGGCGAGGCCACCCGCGAGCTTACGGCGTTACCTACATAAACAATGAGAATGCTGTGCGTGCCAGTGTTAGGTTGTGACAGCGCAACAACCTACCACCAAGGTGGGACTAGGACGGACGGGCTGCCCCCACGTGCGCGCCGCCCGCCGAGCTTTTTGGTTTCGGAGGAAATCCAACAACCAGGTTCACAGCCCTTATAACCCGCTCATGCCTTACCTATGCGTCCATATGCTAGGCTACGTTTGAAGACTTGCTGTATTTCCGACCGCCCATAAGAGCTTGTAAGCGGGGCAAGGCGCGCTGCTGCAGGCCATCCAGACCTTCAATGACTGGCAGCTTCCCATAGTTGGCGTCCCAACGTGTACAGGCCCTCACTGGAGCGATCAGCCGCGCAGACACCGTATCGCTGCTCTCCCGAGTCAACCAGGTAAGGAAAGGACTGGGCGGGGGTGGTGCGCATGCATGCATGCAGCGCTTCGTTGGCTTGGCATCGGCCTGCAGTTTACGCGGCACTTTGCTTATCATTTGAAGTCTTGCAGTTGTCACCTAGATGCACGTTATCGGTTGGTGACACCGCAAGCAAACTCAACAACCATGGTCCGCGCGGCGGGCGACATGTTCCCGAATGACAAAAGACTGTACCTACCTTGCGCCCTTGGCAGGCAATGGCCGCTCCCAACGGATGCGATGGCACCTGCATCGCCATCATAAAGTCAGGGTCCAACGCTGGACAGAAGTGCGGCAGTCCTGCCAAGTTTGGCAACCCTGTGGTCTACTGCGGCCACCACAAGAAGTACGCCGCCGACCCAGTCCCAGCGCCAATGCCTCCTACTCCTGCCCCTCCACCCCCCGCTCCCATTGGCAACGATGCACCCGAGCCCAAGGAAGATCCTCTTCCCGAGCTGGGCCCAGCAGAACCCAACGCCCAGGACGATGCCGGCCCGGCCAAGGTGGACGCCAAGGTGGACGACGCCGAGGCGTTTAGGGACCTTGTCTCCAAGATGCAGGACATGATGGAGAAGTAAGTAGCTTACCTATCAGATGGGGTGTCGTGTCGAGCAATGCAACAAGAACTCCTCGTTTGTTGCGACGCACAGCGCACGCACACGAAGGTGAAGCACGTGGCAAGGGACGTCCCCTGCCTGACATACACAGGGGAGTCTCCCCTGCCCTGACAAGTGACAAGCAACCTTTGGTCCAGCCAGGTCCAGCCCATAGTGCAGTGCATACCTTGCGCAGTGTCCAATGCTACGTGCGTCGGCATCTACTCAGGCACATATCACTGTGTCGTACACGCAGGATGAAGCTTGATACGTTCATGGTGAAGAGGCGGCGCTGAGAGGCGCTGCGTACTACTAAGGCGCCTACCGGGAAACTAGACCACTGGTCACCAGCTCACTACCGTATGTATTAAATTGAAGATGGAGATCAATCGGAATAAGGTCCTACAAGTATTGGGGCCGATGATGCAATCTGTGTCAAAAGGCAAGAGGTTGTCCGCTGGAGTGGACGAGGTTATGGGTTCGTTGTGCCCTGGGTTGTGCCAGCCAGGCTGTGCTGTACGTGCCAGCCAAGAGGGGGAATGTGACGCCTTGCCTTGCTAGCGGCAGCATATCGGTTCAGTGTAAACGCTGAGCTTGAGGCCGTGTCGTTGCGCGGCGGCAGAGTAATGCACCTGCCATGCACATTCCCACCGCAGCAGGCAGTTGGTGGGTTAGTTCCTTGCAGGGGTTGCTGGTTGCTTGACGTTGATGCATGCATGTGCGCAATAGCATTTGCACGAGCACCGTAGCTGGTTGGCAAGTCGTGATCATCACCGTTAGGAGGCAAAGATCTGCGTTGTTGACAACACGCACGTGGCTTTGACGTGGTAGATGGGCACTGGCTGGCCTAGTAATATTGGCTGGAGTACGGCGGAGTATGGCGGAGTACGGCTTCACTTTGTTCCTGTGCCCAGCCATGGCTCCAAGACCCTCTGCTTTGCACAACACAACTTGAGTGAGGGCCAGTCATTGAAGTCTGACGCTGAGCTTGGCACGTGAGCACGCCTGGGCCGGCCGTGCGCAAACACCGCACGCAATGGCATGTTGCACCTAGCGTATGTAAGATTATCTCTCGCTGTACGGTATGCCGTAATGCCTTCAGTTGTTGGTGTCTTGAGACTCACATGCATCAGCAGCGCCGACGGGGCAGCTCGTGGTGCCACCCACTGATGCCATGCATGCACAGCTTGCACGGGCCTCCTTGCAACATCCGCCACCGGTACCGCGTACCGGTAACACATGCAGCGCTGACAGCGTGCCAGCTGCGTACCGGTACCGGTATGCACCGGCACCGGTGTCGTGACGTTGGCACTTGGTAGTTCCGCTTTACTGATCCGAGCGTCCCCAGCGCGCTGCACACCAGTGGAAAGCGCCTCTTGTGCCAGCCGCGCACTTGTACATATGCAAGCACTGGTGTCTGTGGCATTCGGCGGCAGGTCTGCTTCATTTACAGGGCCCGAGCGTGCCCAGCACCACGCACACCAGAGGGGAGAGCGCACCAGCCGCATGCCAGCCGCATACCGGTATGTGCAAGACCGGTGTCACGACATTTCGCGGTTACACTTGATGATTCGCCGAACCTCCCCATCATCACGCACATCATGCAGGGCAGCGCGCACCACCCCTCACGAGCCGTCAGCCATCACGCGACCCCACTACTGCTCCCCCACCCCTTGCCCCATGAGCCTCATCTCGTCCTCTGCAGCTCCGCACACCGCCCCTCACGCGCACCCCTGCTGCTGCTGCCCCACCCCCCCGCCCCATGAGCCGCCTCTGCACGCAGCTTCCGCAGCCGCGCCACCTCCGGCAGCACCCCCAGCGCAGGGCCCTCAACCACCAACCGCTCCACGTGCTGTACGACAAACGCCGGGTCCCTGCCGTACGGGTCCGCCTCACGTCCCCCACCTCCACCCCCAACCCCAACCCCACCCCCAGCCCCACGCTAACCCACGCCCCGGCCTGCTCCTGCCGTCTGGGATGCTCCTCCGCCTGAACCTCCCCACGAGCCCTAGCTCGGCGTGCGCAGTAACCCACTCGCCTCCCTCCTACCTGCCTACTCCTCCCCCACCCCCCAACCCCTCCTCGTGCCTGTGCGACGCGTGTGGGCCCCCGCCAACAGGTGGCGGTGGTCTCGCGCCTCCCGCTGGCCTGTCCCGTGCCGTCTCGTCAACTGTAAACCTGTCCACTGCCTTGCCGGCGTGTGGGCAGGTGTGGGTCGTCTCCCACATTCGGGCCCTGGCCCAGCCCCAGGTCCTCCCTCCTGGCACGCGGGTGGTCCCCTGGTGCCCAGCCCCAGCCCGAGGGTGTGAGCAAAAGAGCGTGTGAGGCTGGCTTATTGGTTTGCGTACGATACGCGTTGTGCACCCTGGACGGGACATACCGTGCACAAGGTCATCCCGCTGCCGCCGCCTGATGTACCCTACGTAGCTAGATAGCTGTTAAATGTGCGCAACAAGCTATCTTATTTGCCTCGAACTGAAGGCAAGAGGCATTGTATGCGCCTCCAGCCAGCTGTGCGCTCAGCGCTGCATGCACTGCGCATGCGGCCACGTGTGGCACCGTTGCGGCTTCCAGCACCAACGGAAAATAGCTCGCGTTCAGCTTTGGTGAAGTAAGTGAGAATATGGTGTACCTGGGTGTACTGGCTGGTTTATGGTCTTGGCAAGTTACGAAGCGGCACTTGGACAGGGGAGTCATCTGGGTGAGCAACGTGGGCTCTAGCCCCTGCGTGCCCCCACCTTGACCATACCGGCACTTTGACCCCCACACACCACACACGCAGCAGTGTCCCAAAGGGACATGCACCTGCAGCATCTTTCGTATTGAGCGCTGGCACGGGTGGCGTTGGGTTACTGCTGCACAGGGTGCGTTGCGGCAACCTCCTTGGCCCGAAAAGGCCCGGGCCATGGGCTCGAGCTCCGCGCAGTGACGCAAACGACACGTGTCCACTCGCAACGGTTGCAGGTATTGACACGCACGGGTTCGCGATTACTGAAACAAAAATAATCACAATTGCAAGGACGTTACTGTTCTCCGGCAAGCATGTTGGTAAGGCTGCACGTCAGAATACAGGTGCGCACTGCGCAGGGTGGCAGACTCACGCAACGTAGAAACTGCCTCAGCAACTTCAGTATTCATACATTACCTGTATGCTTTGTATAAACACGGTCAGTCGGCCTGCACATCGAGTAACCTTCTGCCGAGTTCACTTCGCACCGAATCTTCTTAGCGGCACACTCCAAGGTAAGCACAGTTACGATTAGGCCGGGCCCATACCCGCTAGCCAATAGCCAGCGATAAGATTCCTCTCACATAAGCAATTGACAACATTATTCTAAACCAGTGCTAGGCCTTGGCATTGAACCTACCACCAAGGTAACTGGGTGAGGCCAGACGGACCAGCGGCCGCCCCCGCGCCCCGCCTGCCGGGCTTTATGGTTTCGGAGGACGATCAACAACCTCCTTATAACCCGCGCATGCCCTACCTATGTTATCGCTAAAATTCAAAGCTCTTATCAGATCTGAGCGATTCAAGACAACCGGTGAGTGGCTGGTGACGAGGCAAGGGCAAGCGATGGGAGCACCACGCAGACGCCCTAGACGTTCAGTAGTGCGAGGCTACTTCCTTCATAGCTTCTTATAGTTGACATTCCTACGTACGCAGGCCTGGATAGGAACGACCAGCCGCGCGGACGCCGTGCTAATTTCCGACTCAGCAGGTAAGGTAGGGTGGGTACAGCCACGGGTACAGCAGAGCGCTTGGCTTGCCGTCATTTTGCATACGCGGACCCTTGCTTCTTACTTGATTTTTCACACAAATTACGTTGAAGCATATGGGCTACCGGTAACAGCGCAGGCAACCTCAACAGAATTGCCGCTCGGGTTGTTGGTACGCGCGGACGACATGTCCCCGGTGACTGACAAAGAACTGTACCTTGTGCCCTTGCAGTCATGTCTTCTTACAGCGGATGCGATGGCACCTGCATCGCTATCATCAAGACGGGGCCCAAGGCTGGAAGTCTGTGCGGCAAGGCTGTCAAGTATGGCAACCCCATGGTCTACTGCGGCTGGCACAAGCATTACGCCGCTGACCAAGCCCCGTGTTCAAGGCCAGCATCGTCATCTCCTCCTCCACCTCGTCCGCCTGCCACTCCACCTCGCGCTTCCCAGCCCGCTCCATCCACCAGCAGCTCTCAGCAGGCCAGTGTCAGCAGGGGAGCTCCCCCGCCCCAGCCTCGTGCCGCCCCGCCCCCGGGCGCAGCCCGGTCCAACGCCGGTGCCTCAGACGGCGCAGGCCCGTCCAACGGCGGCGCCCGGCAGGAGTTTCCCGCGGAGTGGCATAAAGCTGTCTCCCACCTGCAGGACCTGATGGAAATGTAAGTCGTTTACTTGTCAGTTGTAGTGGCGATGACATGTTCATGCTGTTGCCGCAAGCACGTGAGACGGGACGTCCCCTGCCTCGCCCTGGCACGTGACAGCCTTTGTTCCAGCCCGGCCTTGCAAATTTTGCTCCGTCTATTTGCTTCAAGCATCGGCATCTACTAACACGTGCGTGCCCACATACTGTGTCCTACACGCAGGCTGGACGTCGGCGAGTTCAGGGTGCCGCGCCGCCGCTAAGAGGCGCTACAACCACAGGCGATGGACGCTGATGCAGCCTGGCTTACCGGGTCGGAGACCAAACGTGTTGCCCTTAGCGGAGAGGGGTGATGAGTTGTGCTGTGCCAGCCAAGGGGCAGGGGCATCAAGGATGCATGATACGTTGACTTGCTAGCAGTAGCGTAACCCAAGCCATAGGTATCCGTCGCACCGGCACGTACGCCTGGCTGGGTGCCGTGGGTGGCAAGTTGCACGTCTTATCATCACTGTGGAATAATCGTGAGTTCGTAACAACACGCGGCATCGATGTGGTGAACAGGGGCATAATAATCTGGTTGGCTGGTCTTGTTTACGACTTGCACGCGTTGTCTAGTTACGACGTGCACGCGTTGTCTAGTAACTGTGCCTAGACCATAACCTGACCATTCCACGCACGCCATACACGGCACCTGCCCTGCGTGAAGGCCAGTTATCAAGGTCTGACGATGAGGTCGGGTACATCAGAACACCTGAGCCAGCTATCCAAGGAGGCCGTTACTTGCTGCTTGTAACAGTGGAGACGTACCAGGTTGTCGTGTCTCTCAATGTACGGTTCCAAATATCAACGGTCACCTCAAGTTGTCCAGAGTGCAGCAACCGTGGACTCCTATGCATCAGCAGCAAAGAACGGCAGCCCGTATCCCCACTCTGACGCAATGTACACACCGCTTACATGGGCTTCCTTGCAACATCCCGTCATCCGGTACCGATGAATGCGTTCGGCCCGGAGATCATGCTAGCCAGGTTCGGGTATGCTTTGGCGTCGCAAGGTTTGGCGGTTCCGCTTTACTACACCGAGCCTTCCTAGCACCACGCACCCCACGCAAACCAAAGCGCACCACCGCTCACCACCCCTCACACGCCCCCTACTGCTGCTCCCCCACCCCTCGCCCCATGAGCCTCCGCTGCAGCTCCAGCAGCCGCGCCACCTCCGGCAGCACGCCCAGCGCAGTGTCCTCAACCACCAACCGCTCCACGTGCTGTACGGCAAACGCCGGGTCCCTGCCGTACGGATCCACCGCCTCGCCCCCACCCCCGTCCCCCACTCCCACGCTAACCCACGCTCCGGCCTGCTCCTGCCGCTTGGGCTGCTCCTCCAGCTGCACCTCATCCGGCGCCCTCGCCCGCAGAAGGAGCTCCTCCGCCTCTCTCCTTCTCTCCTCCTCTTCTCCCTCATCCTCCCCACCAGGCTGTGCTGGTGGTGGTTGCGGTGCTCTGGCCCCTGCCGCTGCAGCTGCACCTCCGGCTGCAGGCGTGTGCTGCTGCTGGTGCTGCCGCTTGGCTGGCCTGCTGGCGTGCGGGTCGTCCCCCCCATCCGCTCCCCCGTCCAGCCCCAGGTCCTCCCTCCAGCGCTGCCGAGTGGCCGCCAGCAGCTGCCGCTGCAGCCCCTCCACCTGCTGCTGGTAGCGCAGCTCAGAGGACTGCGGGGTGGGTGGGAGTGAGGGAGAGCAGGGGGGGCGGGTTGTGCTATCGCATTTTGTTGCAGGAATGGGTAGTGGCTCACGTAGGACACAGCCTTCCCTTGCTGCTGGTAGCGCAGCTTGGAACACTGGGAGGGCGGGGCGGTATTGGCAGCAATGCAAAATGGGGATGAGGTGCAACCCGCCTGTCGCTAGTAACGCAGCTCGGAGGATTGGGCCAGAGTGCGCAGGAGGTAGTGGTTCGCCTCTCCCCTCATGGCCCGTAAGTAGTGGAGCTAATACGCTCAAGACATGACAGCGCTCCCCTCCACGCCCACCACCATCCCACCCCTGCCTCTCACGTGCATGTGCGCCATGGCCGCCGCCGCTCGCTCCTCCGCCGCCTCCCGCGCTCCCTTGTGCTGCTGCAGCTGCCGCCGCATGGAGGACAGCTCGGCCTGGGGGCAAGGGGAGGCAGGGGCAAGTGCACATGGAAGTGAGCCTGGAGAAAGGGGGGTGAGGGAGGACAGCTCGGCCTGGGGAGGGGGGGGGCATGGGAGGAGGCAGATGGGAGTGTGCATGATTGGCGCGGCCGACAGCAGGCAGCGGCATACGGTACCGGCAGACAGCAAGCTGCCACACATCTGCATGGCCCCAACCTCCCGCTCCAAAATATAACTTGGAAGCCAACACCTCTTCCCGTCCCTTGGTCCACCTCCCGTGAGCCGCCCCAGTCCCCTTCCCCTGAGCCCCTCACCCTTGCCGCCCCGACTTCTCGCTCCATGTCGGCCGGAAAGAATTGCACCTGGTGGCGTGCTGCATAAGTCATGCGACCCTCAATGGCCCAAGAGGCCCTGGCCATGGGAGCTCTGCGCAGCGACGCAAACGGCACGTGTCCTTGACTAAGCTACACGGCTGCACGTATCGGCAAGCGCGGGTCCCCGACCGCTGCAACACAAATTATATTGTTTGTATGCAGCAACGTGCAGCAACGTCGTTTGTGTCCCGGCCCCAGACTCCACAACGCACAAGGGTCCAGGGCCCCTAACCCCTGCTTGTCCATTAATAGCAATTAATGTCCAACTGCGCAACGAACGGCTGAAGTACCGGCCCAACAAGAGTGCTAGACAACTATACAGCAGCGCCATACAGACAACTATACAGTTGGCCATGATTTCGCACATTAGGCATGCCCTGACCATGACTGTTGCCCCTACTTCCCAGCCCAATCGTCAGGTGGTACTCCCAGAGAGGCAGCCAGAGCCAGCCGGCAGGCAACTGCGTAGCAGTGATATGAAAAATGAAATGATTAGTAATATAGGTTAGCACCATGATGCAATGCGTAAACAGGTTGTGAGGATGCGCGCTACCAATACACCGGCGTGGCCCATGCCTCACTGTGTAATAAGCGCTGCACCACACGCGCCCTGAGATAGGGTCTCGCACAGTTGCCCCGTTGCCATGGCCATACATGCAAACCGACAGCCTATTGACAAAATGACCATCACCTTGCAGCCATAGCCGCGCACGTAGCCCGCACGACACCCCACCACCGCGGCAGTCCCCGCCACCATCTGCTTCGCTCCTACCACCACCCGAACAGCAGCAGCCACAGCCAGGCCCACCGCTGCGACCGCCATAGCCACCGCCGCAACGCACCACCGCAGCCACCCTCACACCGGCCCTCCAGCGGCCATGCGCCTCAGCCTCGACGCCATTCGGTACACCACCTTCGCATCCGCAGGCTTCATGCTCCTGCCCTTCACCCGCTTGGCCAGGGCCCTGCCCAGGGCCCTGGTGCTTCCCACCGGCGCCCCCTGCTCCAGCAGCCACCGCAGCACCGGAACCTCACACCCACTCCCCACCGCCCACACCACCACGTCCTCCGCACCCCACGGCGCGCCCAGCCGCCGCAGAGTGGCTAGCACGCGCCGGTCCCTGCCCATGAGCGCTATTCTATAATAGTGGGGAAGGTCTTCACTCAGGGCGGCTCTGCAGCCAGGCCGCTCCACCAGCCACTCCACCAGCGCCTCACAGCCACCAACAACTGCAGCAGCTACCACCTGTGACCCTGGCACGTATCCTGGCAGCAGCTGCAGCAGGTACTGCACCACAGGCACGTGCCCACAGGACGCAGCTTTACAGGCTGCCGGCACGATGTTCGCCTCCTGGAGCCCCGCCTCGCCCACCAGTAGCTGCACCGCCTGCAGCAGGTCCCGGCTTCGTGCGACCCTGTCACTGGGCCAGCGCTCAACCAGGTCACGAAGGCCCATGCCGGCGGTTGGCACCCTTGCCTCGAGCGCCAGCCACCGCACCATGGCCAGGTCGCCCGCCTCGGCGGCCTTGATGTAGGCCTTGTGGGTTAACACACAGCCTGCTTGCTGCAGCTGCCTTGCCACCTCGATGCACCCTGGTCCCTCTGCTTGGTCCAAGGCCTGCTGCAGCGCTTCCCGGCCCTCCTCTGTTGCCATCTGAGGCAGCAGCAGCAGCCGTTGGAGCCCCTCCACCCGCCCACGCTGTATCACTGCACACGCCAAGGACCGCACCTGCTGCAGCGAAGGGCGGAGCAGCAGCGCGCCGCGGTCGAGCAGCCACTGCCACTTGCGCACACAGTCAGGGCTGCTGGCCGAGACGATAAAGAGGGTGGTCCACGCACTGCCCGCCCTGCCCGGCTGTGGCAGGCGGCACCCCGCCTCGTCCACCAGCCACTGGGCCACAGTCACGTCGGCCTGCTCCAGCGCGGACAGGAGGACAGGTACACTGCGCATGGGGCAGCCGCGGTCGTGCAGCCACCGCAGCCGGCCCAGGTCCCCCGAGCGGGCGGCGGCTGCCGCGGTGCTTTCCTGCAGGCAGCAGGAGCCCTCCCCTGCAGTCGATAGCACCCACTCCATCTTGGCCACGGCGTCAGGGGTGACTGACTCCGCTGCTGCATCTAACACCTCATTGTCCAGGGCGGGGCAACGGCTGCCACACCCCTCCTGGAGCAACTCCCACGTCAGCTGCAGCCCCGCCAGGTCGCAACGCTGAGCGGCCGACTCCAGAACCAGGTCTGGGCACAGCATCCCCGGACAGCGGCGCAGCAGCCAGCCCAGCAGCTGCGGGTGGCCTGCCTCTGCAGCAGCTGCTCCGAAGTCACGTGCGACTATGCCACCGTAATACTGCTGTGGTACTGGGTAGCGACCCTGCAGCAGCTCCGGGAACACGCTCGGCTGCAGCAGCGCCCAGGCGACCTCCAGGTTCGCCTCGCTCCCGCTGGCGGCTGCCGTGCGGGGCAGCTGCATCTTGTGCGAAAAAGACAGCTGCCGCACGTGCTGCTGCCAGCCCGCCTGGGCCCAGGGCACGGCGTGGGGTGGCAGCGGCTGGGACAGGGAGGCGGTGCGATGCTGGGGCTCGCTGAGGGCACCGGCTGAGTCTCGGGACACCAGGCGGCCGCTGAGGGCGCGTTCGTTGGGCGGCAGGAAGGACAGGATGTGCAGCTGGAGTGCGGGGGAAAGTGTTGGCTGAGGAGGTTGGCTGCTGTTGCAGCTTGCCGTGCCATCTTCCATGCTGTAGCAACTCAGGTGTTGGACAGGTGTCTGGTTTCTGTTGCGTTCCGGTGAAAGGGCAAAGTCGAAGCACCACGTTTACTTAGGTTTTCTGGGCAGCGGAGTAGTCAACTCAGAGCAAACGTGCTGGTGCATGAAGGTGCGGGGGAGCACCAGGCAGCGCACAGCGGGACCCGCGAACACTCCTAAGCAGCTTCGTATTCATTAAAATGATCAGTTACCTTCACAATTTGGTCCTACTGGTCCTGCGGCGCTCCGCTCAAAGTGACGACACGATGGCGTTTCGGACTCCCAAAGCGCCAGCAATTATCAACATGCTTTTGTCCTGAAGCGACGCGTTGTCAGGAAGCTTGCATCTAGACTGTGTTGCGCAAGGCAATTTTGAGCTGTGCGACCTTAACTGTGGAAGCGCGGGGCTGTCGCTAAGTAAAGCTGTTGTGTTGCATTCATGACAAGCTGAAAGGAACGTGACCCCTTATGCGCTCCCCAAAGGGGCGTTAGTACGTGTACCTTGTCGTGTCGTCAGCCGAGCGTCGGCAGGTGTCGTGCAGTCTGAACCTCCTCGACCTTCATCAGGGCTGCCAAGCAGGCCACCGAGGCCAGCCCCCAATCAGAGCTTGCTGTAAGCCCTTGAAAGCTGACAACGTGACAAGCCCTCTTCGTCGCAGCTTGCCATTGACCACCTCAGCTCCTTCCCCTGCGGGAAGGCTCCCACAAGGCACGTTACCGCCCCACCCCGGGGCGCAGCAGGCCTGCCCAACGCTGGTGCCTCAGACGGGTCAGGCCCGTCCAACGCAGGCGCCCAGCAGGCGTGTTACCGAGGAATGGAATAAAGCTGTCTCCCACCTGCAGGCCTGATGGAATTGCGAGTCTCCCACCGGTCAGTTGCGGTGGCGATGACATGTTCACCTTGCTGCCACGCGTCTGTTGACTCGCCCTCCCATGTGACAGCCTTTGTTCCAGCCCGGCAGCGCAGCCTATCTTACCAGATCTTACTTCAGCATTGGTTTCTACTACTACACGTACCACGGCACTTCGTTGTACACGCAGGTTGAATGTGGGTCCCATCAGGGTGCCGTGGCGGCGCTGAGGGCGCTACAGCCCAGGTGACGGACTACCAAGGGGACTGAACCACGGGTCACTGCCGTACAACCGGAAGGCAATGCATGCCGCCCGGACAGCGTGCCAGCCGCATACCCGAGCCCCACATCCGAGATTCCCCAGCACCACACACAGGGAGAGCGCACCAGCCGCATGCCAACCTCATACCGGTACTGCGTACTGGTCAGGCTGAACGCGCAGCCGTGCCGTTCTTGGAGCGGAACTGGGTCTTGATGGAGGTGTGGACATACCGGTAGGTGCAGGCACCGGTGTCGCGGCATTACACGGTTACAGGAGATTGAACCGAACGTCTCAACATCACGCAAGCCAGAGCGCACCGCCCCTCGCGCGCCCTTTACTGCTGCTCCCCCACCCCGCGCCCCATGAGCCTCCGCTGCAGCTCCAGCAGCCGCGCCACCTCCGGCAGCACGCCCAGCGCAGGGTCCTCAACCACCAACCGCTCCACGTGCTGTACGACAAACGCCGGGTCCCTGCCGTACGGATCCGCCTCGTCCCTGCCCCCGTCCCCCACTCCCACCCCCACCCCCACGCTAACCCACACCCCGGCCTGCTCCTGCCGCTTGGGCTGCTCCTCCAGCTGCACCCCATCCGGCGCCCTCGCCCGCAAAAGGAGCTCCTCTGCCTCTCTCCTTCTCCTCTCCTCCCCCTCCTCCTCCTCCTCCCCCTCTCCTGGCGGTCTGGCGTCTGCAGCTGCACCTCCGGCTGCAGGCGTGTGCTGCTGCTGGTGCTGCCGCTTGGCTGGCCTGCTGGCGTGCGGGTCGTCCCCCCCATCCGCTCCCCCGTCCAGCCCCAGGTCCTCCCTCCAGCGCTGCCGAGTGGCCGCCAGCAGCTGCCGCTGCAGCCCCTCCACCTGCTGCTGGTAGCGCAGCTCCGAAGACTGCGGGGTGGGGTGGGTAGGGGGAAGGGGAGGGTTGCAAAAGCGGGACTCGGTGTGCAACAAGCCATACAGTGCATGAGGTGGGACGGGGGCCACCTGCTGCTGGTAGCGCAGCTCCGAGGACTGCGGGGTGGGGGACGTGGGGTGTGTGTTACTTTGTTGGTGACCAAGGCAGGAGTGGGTAGTGGTTCACGTGGGACACAGCCTCCACCTGCTGCTGGTAGCGCAGCCCCGAGGACTGCGGGGTGGGGGTGGGGAAAGAAGTTACTAAAGTAAATAGTACTGAAAAAGCTCCACGTGTCGCAGTAAAATTTTTGACCCACTGCGATAGCGTCCGCGTTGTCGTGCGCCTCCCGGCTCCGCGCTTGCGCTCCAGCGTATCCTCTCCGCGGCGAATGTATCGTTGTCTAGCGTTGC
>VFQN01006259.1_pt1 | contig 13759 bp, 14 predicted proteins | sample 3512371 | NCBI WGS metagenome assembly VFQN01 (sample SAMN10412370, study PRJNA504923) | tailings metagenome | isolation source: Replicate 2 from Balatoc abandoned mine | place: Philippines: Itogon, Benguet | collected 2017-08-28
GCTATTTTTTCGCTACCTCGTTCTGCACCTATCATTTCTGCTCCCAAATCTATAAATCCTCTCCGTTTGCCTAGACGTATAAAATAAGGGTCATGAGTAATGACCCATCCTTCTTTTTCAAGGGCTTCTTTGACACTATTATGATAAATATCTTTGGCTGGCATTGCTATGTCAACAACAAAAACACTGTCCCCAGTCAAAACTGGGTGACAGTGGAGAAAATTTATTTAATATATCTAAAGTCCTCATCTCCTTTGAGTTGAATGAGTACTTCGTACATGAGATTGATTACGTTTTGCACATCGTCTTTGTGAACGGTCTCGACAGTAGTGTGCATGTATTTGAGAGGGAGTGAAATCAAGGCCGAGGCTACCCCTTCGGTGGCATACGCAAAAGCATCGGTGTCGGTTCCAGTGGAGCGACTTACAGCTTGGCGTTGAAACGGAATCTTTTTCTCTTCGGCTATCCCGATAATCATATCCAAGACGTTGTTTTGTACCGCAGGGCCATAGCAGAGTACAGGGCCGTGACCGCATTTTAAGTCACCTTGTTCTTTCTTTTTGTAGAGTGGCGATTGGGTATCATGCGTAACATCCGTACAAATCGCCAAATCGGGCTTCAGGCGGCGCACGATCATCTCTGCCCCTCGGAGACCGATTTCTTCTTGTACCGAATTGACAATGTAAAGAGTGAAAGGAAGATTGATACCGTTTTCGTCCAAACGGCGTGCTACTTCGGCTATCATGTATCCGCCCATGCGATTGTCGAGGGCGCGTCCTACGTAGTAGCGGTTGTTCATTTCAAAAAGCCCATCCACAAAAGTAACCACTGTTCCAACATGAATGCCCATTTCGAGCACTTCTTGTTTGCTGCTTGCGCCTACGTCGATGGTCAAATCTTGAACTTTGGGAGAAGTATCTTTGGCTAGCTCGCGAACGTGAATCGCCGGCCATCCAAATACGCCTTTGACTACGCCTTTTTTGGTATGAAGGTTGACCCGCATTGAAGGGGCAATGACCGCATCAGAGCCACCATTACGAATGACATAAATATAGCCATCGTCTGAAATGTAATTGACAAACCACGAAATTTCGTCAGAGTGGGCTTCAATCACTACTTTATAAGGTTTGCCTTCATTGATAACCCCCACAGCTGTGCCGTAGGTATCCACAAAATAATCATCGATGTATGGTTTTAAGTAATCTAGCCAAATTTGCTGACCAGAGGCTTCAAAACCAGTAGGGGAGGCATTGTTGAGATAGGTGTACAAAAATTCGTTGCTCTTGTCTGACATAAATTCCTAATGCTTTATTGGTTGTCGGTAAAATACTTACTTTAATGATAACGCAAAGTTAGCAATCCACCCGAAACCTGTTTATCAATGACGAATTTTGTAGTATTTCTATTGATTTTTTCTTTGAAAAAACCAGACTCCTTCTACTTCTTTGACGAGCTTGTAGTGCTGATTGATATAGACTCGAATGAGCGGAAAGTGCGTATATCGAGCTTTGTCATTTGGGGGTAGATACGCAGTAGTAGCCTTGGCTACCATAGCATCCAAAAACAAAATGGGGCGGTTTTCTTCCAAGTCTTTGATAAATTGCCGTTGGCGATACGCTTGCAACGGGCTGTCCGTATAAACCCAGTACGTATGTGGGAGGCGATTGCCAGCGGCTTTGTGTGTATATACAAAAAAACGGTCGGCATATCCCCAAATCGTCATTTTTGCGTCTTTGGGGCATAAAGTTTCTATTGCTTTTGTAATAGCCGCATCGGTAGCAGGTAAGGTCGGAATAGGGGTTTGGGGAAAGAAAAGAATGTTTTTTATTCCTTCAAGACTTATCAATAAAATGCCTGCGATGTGAGCTTTACGAAAGGTGTTGGTGGGCAGATACGAAGATAGGAAAGAGACCGCTATGACGGCTGGAACGTACAAAAGCAACAAATAATGGTCAAAAGGATTACCAGCTTGTAGCACTGCATATAGAGTGACCGCTGCTAAGACAAGAGAAAAACATACAAATGAAATGGGGAGAGGTGAAACGTTTTTTTTGAACGAACGTAAAAATGCGATTCCGCCCAATAAAACAAGGAATATTTGTGCCATCCAAAAAATCCGGGTAGAAGCAGGGCGAAATAAGGCTTTTCCAATGGTAAGAGGACTAAAACGCGAGCTAATTTCTAAATCAGAATGGACGGTTGAAAAAGAGTAATAGTAGTAATTCCAAAAATAATCGTTCCAAAAAGTTTCGATGTGGTCATAATGATAATAAGCGCCATTGACAATCACCAAAGGCAAAATTCCTCCCCCGATAAGTGCTACTAAACTCCGCCATTGGGATTTCAGAATCACTTCCCAAGCAGCATAAGCCGCTAGCATCAGCCCCATCGGTACGATTTGGATTTTGGCAAAGGGCATCCAGCCAAGCCATAGCCCAAAAACCAGAAAAAGCGAGCTATGAGAGGGTTTGTTTTGGAGTTTGGTCAATCCCCAAAAACCCACAGTGAGCATCAAAATGCAAATATGTTCGGAGTTGTAAGTCATGAATCCTAACCATAAATGAGTGGCTTGGAAAATGACCAAAGGAGCCGTAAAAAGAAAAGATTTGGCCACAGAAAACCAATGCCGAAAAGTCAAAAAAACAAAAATCAAAGTACCTACCCACAGCAAAACACCGATACCGTCGGCCATAGCCCATGTGACCCTAATGCCGAGCATTTCTACTAATGCCAAAGGCAGTACAGTCAGCGGACGACTGTCGCAAAAGTTGAGAATCGTCCACCAAGGGCGGGGGGATTGTGCCGTACTGATAGCCGAACTTATCCACGTGCTCGTATCTATGTCCAACTCCGTTGGGACTTGATGATACCATCTTATGATAATCATTATCAAAAGTGAACCTACGAAAGCCCAATTCCAACGAGTATCAGTTGTCGTGGCGTTAATCATGATTATTGGGAAGACATGACCGTAAAAATAGAGCTACCAAAAGGCCCACGTCCCAAAATCTTTTCTTCTAGCTTGACCAACCAATAAAGCGGTTCATTTATAAAAGCAGGCGGCACAGCTACGTCAGACGATTGTTTGGAAAAATCAACTTTGCCTTGTTTGATTTGATAGCGTTGCCAAGCCCGTACTGTCATAATCAAAGGTGCTAAAGCAAAACTCCAATAGGTAGCATATTTGAGCTTTAGCTGGGCTTTTTGAGCGAGGCCCTCCATATCTTCTTTTACAAATCTTTTTTGTCCACCTACTACTACGTCGTGGATACCTGCAAAAGCCTTGTGGGCGTTGTTGTTGGTAATAAAAATACCTCCCGGTTTGAGTTTTTCTTTAAACGCACTGAGGATACGGATGATAGTAGGATCGTCAAAGTACGTAAAAACATCATTACAAACAATGACATCAAACTTTTTGGTAGGTTGGTAGTCGGCTACTTTGGTAAGGTCAAAATGCACTACTGCCAATCCCCTTGATTGCGAAAAATGGACACCATCTTCAGAAAAATCAAAGCCTTCAATACGAGTGAAACCCTTGTCTTTGAGGTGGGCAAGCATGCCACCCGTGCCACAGCCAGCATCCAATATGTCGATGTCTTTTTGATTAGGAAAATGATTGTTGATAATGCGGCTCACTTTTTGGTGCAAAATACGATACCACCAAAGTTGCCGCTCGGCATTAAACATCCTTTCGTATTCGTCGTATTTGCCTATCATAATCAATAAAAATAAAGTCTCTAAAATAAAGTTGATGAAGAGTAATTGACGACATTCAGGGCTTGGTCTGTGAAACCTCAAATTTTTCGATGTATTGGGGTAAGCCGCTCTGTACCATAAAAATACGTCCGATATATTCGCCTACTATCCCTAAACTTGTCAGAATAGCTCCGCCGAAAAAAATCAGTATAATGAGGTTTGAATTAAGAAAAAAGAATTTGGAATGAATCACAAAAAGAGCAATATCTATCAAACTGACGACCATCGAAAGTCCTATCGAAAACAAACCCACGCCAGTCAAAATTCGTAAAGGTTTGAGGGAGTAGCCAAACAAGATAGTCATAAACAAAGAAGTAAGCTTGCGAAGTGTATAACCCGACTGCCCCTCTTGGCGTTTGTTGTGCGATACTTCTACACGCCCTATGTGCCGAGTGACCCTAAATATCAAACCATCGATGTAAGGATAAGGCCCTTTGTATTTGATGATTTCTTTGACTACGGGCTTCGCAATAAGCTTAAAACTAGATAGATACAAATCTGAGGGCTTTTCTAATAACCAAGTAGTGATACGATTGACGAGCCAGCTTCCGAAATTTCTAAAAGGAGAGTGTTTTTTTTTGGCATAATACGAGTACACAACGTCAAAATTACCTTCTTGGGCGGTTTGTACCAGTTTCAGGATTTCGGAAGGAGGGTTTTGAAAATCATCATCAATCATGACCGCATAGTCACCTTCGGCGTGATTGAGCCCGCACATGACGGCGTTGAACTCCCCAAAATTGCGACGCAGGGCAATGAATTTGACATTGTTAAATCGCTGCGCAAGTTCAATACATACCCTTTCAGATTGGTCTCTACTTCCGTCGTTGACCAAAACAATCTCCAAGTCGTTATTTCCTAAAGTCTGTAGTACGTGCTCAACCAAACTGCCGATTGTTTGTTCGCTATTATATACTGGAATAATAATCGACAGGCGCATAGATTTGAGACACAGATTGGTTAACGGTTTTGACTATATAGGCAGCTTCGTCGTTGCTTAGAGAGGGGTTTAGAGGAAGGCTTACTACTTCATTATGAATTTTCTCGGTCAAAGGCAACGATAGATGATTGTAGGCTTCGTAAGCTTTTTGTTTGTGAGGAGGTACAGGATAATGAACCGTCGCCTGAATGCCATTGTCCATCAGAAAATCTATGAACTGTTCTCTTTTAGGATGACGTATCACAAACAAGTGCCAAGCGTCTTCCTGGAGTGTTTCGAGATTAGGTAAGGTAATCGAAGGGTTTTGAATACCTAGCGCAAAAATTCTTGCCAATTCGCGGCGGCGTTTGTTTTCGGTATCTAAGTATTTGAGTTTTACATTCAAGACTGCGGCTTGTATTTCATCAAGGCGGCTATTGGTGCCAATATCGTCGTTATAGTATTTGATAGTAGAGCCGTAGTTTCGTAAGCTACAGAGTTTACGGGCGAGGAGGGGGTCATTGGTAGTGATAGCACCTGCATCGCCGAGGGCACCTAAGTTTTTGGTAGGATAAAAGCTAAAAGCAGCAGCATCCGAAAGGGCACCTGCTTTTAGACCTTGATAGGTGGCACCGTGTGCTTGGGCGGCGTCTTCGACTACTTTGAGATTGTATTTTTGGGCAATTTCCCAAATAGGCTTCATATTGCAGCATTTGCCGTATAAGTGGACGGCCATGATAGCTTTGGTACGAGGCGTGATTCTTTTTTCTATTTCATTGGGGTCTATATTGAGGGTATCGGCGTTGGGCTCTATCCAGATAGGTTTAAGTCCCAAGCTAGTTACTGACAAAATAGAGGCTATGTAAGTATTGGCGGGTACGATTACTTCGCTATTTTTAGGAAATTCAAATGCTTTGAAAATCAGTTCCAAAGCATTAAGACCATTGGCTACACCCACACAATGGTTAACGCCACAATAAGCCGCCCAGTTTTGCTCAAAAGTAGCGACTTCTTTTCCCAGTACATACCAGCCCGACCTAGCCACGCGCTGAATAGCTTCCTCAATTTGTGCTTGATAAGGTTGATTGACACGCTGAAGATCTAGATGTGGTATCATGGTTTTTCGGTGATGTAATCGTTTTTATCATAATACTGGTTTGAGAGTACTAGTAAAATGGCATCCTTTGAAAACTGATCCATAATATGCCAATCACCTGGTTGCAAAATCAAGCATTGAGTAGGTTGATTCAGCAGAAACGTATGTTCGGTCTTGTCAGTAGTGGTAACTGTGATACGGCAACTTCCCGCAACAGGAATAAGAGCATTCCATGTAGTATAGTGACCATGTTTGGCCCGTTCTTGCTCTGCCGGAACACCATAGATGTAGAAGGCACGTTTAATATCGCCAGGTAAAATTTTTTCAAATACGGTAAGTTTTCCTTCGGCGGAGCCGTAGGTGTTGAGTTCAATTAATTGGGGCATAACGGGTAAAGAAACGGAATTAAAGGTGCTGTTAGGCTTTTGACCGTAAATAAACGTATTTTTTTCAAAAAACCCGTTCTGTGTACCTTTTTTTTGGAAAGCTTAAACGAAAAATAATAGAGTTTATTATGGAATAAAAGTGTAATAAAACAAAAAACCCCGTCAGAAACGGGGTTTTTTAGTGCTATGTATTCCAAAAATCAGATTTTAACAGCTTTGACAGTCTTAATGATGCGAGCTGCCACTTTATAAGGATCAGCCGCTGAGTTTGGACGGCGGTCTTCTAACCATCCTTTCCAGCCTTTTTGTACGGCTGCAATAGGAATACGGATAGAGGCTCCACGGTCAGAAACTCCATAAGAGAACTGGTCGATAGATTGTGTTTCGTGTTTTCCGGTCAAACGGAGGTGGTTGTCAGCGCCATATACTGCGATGTGTTCAGCTACCACTGGAGCAAAAGCTTGGCAGATTTTGTCATAAGCTTCTTTGTTACCAGCTGTGCGAAGTACAGTATTTGAGAAGTTGGCGTGCATACCTGAGCCATTCCAGTCGGTAGCTCCAAGAGGCTTACAGTGCCAGTTGATACCTACGCCGTATTTTTCGCCGATACGCTCCAACATATAACGAGCAATCCAGATTTGGTCGCCAGCTTCTTGGGCACCTTTAGCAAAAATCTGGAATTCCCACTGACCGGCAGCTACCTCTGCGTTGATACCTTCTACGTTGAGGCCAGCTTGGAGGCAATATTCAAGGTGCTCTTCGATAATATCACGTCCGAAGGCATTTTTAGCACCTACTGAGCAGTAGTATGGACCTTGAGGGGCAGGGTAGCCATTGGCGGGGAAGCCAAGCGGCTTATTAGTTTCAAGGTTCCACAAGAAATACTCTTGCTCAAAACCAAACCAAAAATCATTGTCATCATCATCAATAGTAGCACGGCCATTAGACTCATGAGGAGTACCATCTGAATTCAAGACTTCGCACATCACCAAGTAAGCAGGGGTACCCAATTTAGAACGTTCTGGATCTGAAACGATATATACTGGTTTCAACAAACAGTCTGAAGACCCGCCTGGCGCTTGCTCAGTTGACGAACCATCAAATGACCACATGTCGCAATCTTCCAATTTTCCAGAGAAGTTGTTCTCAATTTTGGTCTTACTACGCAAACTTTGGGTGGGCTTGTAGCCGTCTAACCAGATGTATTCCAATTTAGCCTTTGCCATTGACAGTATAATTTTTAGGTGGTTGAATAAATCTTTTGTAGTTGTTGTACTTTTTACGGATTCAAAATTAAGGTGTTTTTATGGAATCACCAAATAAAATTTTATATTTTTTAACATTGGCCATTTTTTATACAACAAATTGGCGGTTTATTATATAAATATGATAATTTTTTGTACTAATTCAAGATGTATTGAAATTTGTAAGCTTTTGGATTAAAAAGGTAAAATATGGAGAAAGTAATATTAAAAATAATAGTAAAAATAGCTACGAATAGCGAAATAAGCAAAAGTTGGATTGTTGTAAATTGCCGCGAATGTGTATGAAATGTAGTATATTTCTAGGAAGTCAGTTTTATAACCATAAAAAAAGGCAGTTCTCTGGTGAGATACTGCCTAAATGAATCAAGCGAAAATCTAAATAAGTAACTCAAAGAAGAGTTTTGGCTATAGCGGGGTCATCATAGACTTGCTCACTTATTTAGCTTTTCTCTCAATTTCCCGAAGATTCTCCATTTTTTTGTTGCGCAAGAATCCATTGATGTCTTCCAAGTGCTCTTTTACGCGCTGATTCCCAAATTCAAAAACTTTTTCGGCCAATCCGTCAAGAAAGTCGCGGTCGTGCGAAATCAAAATGATAGTACCATCAAAAGCCTTGAGGGCGTCTTTCAAAATATCTTTGGTTTTGAGGTCGAGGTGGTTGGTGGGCTCATCCAAAATAAGTAGGTTGACGGGTTCGAGCAGCAGTTTAATCATCGCCAAACGCGTACGTTCGCCTCCCGACAATACATTTACTTTCTTGTTGATGCTTTCACCGCTAAACATAAATGCCCCCAAAATGTCCTTGATTTTGGTACGAATCTCGCCCACGGCGATGTTGTCGATGGTTTGAAAAACAGAAAGCTCACCGTCTAGCAACGAAGCTTGGTTTTGGGCAAAATACCCAATCATCGAATTGTGGCCTAATTTCATGCTACCTTGGTAGTCGATTTCGCCCATGATGGCTTTGACAAGGGTAGATTTTCCTTCACCATTTTTACCCACAAAAGCCACTTTTTGACCGCGCTCAATGGTAATACTCACGTCTTTGAACACCAAATGGTCGCCATACGACTTGCTCAATTGTTCTACAATTACGGGATAATTGCCCGAACGAGGCGCTGGTGGGAATTTCAGATTCAGGGCTGAAGTGTCCACTTCATCTACTTCTACGATTTCGAGTTTCTCCAGCATTTTGACCCGCGACTGCACCTGTAACGTCTTAGAATAAGTGCCCTTGAAACGTTCGATAAATTCGGTCGTTTCGGCAATCATTTTTTGTTGGTCGTTGTACTGCTTTTGTTGCTGCTCAAGGCGCTCTTTGCGGAGTTGTAAATAATGCGAATAGTTTACCTTATAATCATAGATACGTCCCATGGTGATTTCGATGGTGCGGTTGGTGATATTGTCCACAAAAGCCCGGTCGTGGGAGATAACAATCACCGACTTGGCGGTATTGACCAAAAACTCTTCAAGCCACTGAATTGACTCAATATCGAGGTGGTTGGTAGGCTCATCAAGCAAAATCAAGTCTGGAGTTTTCAGGAGAATCTTGGCTAGCTCAATCCGCATCCGCCAGCCTCCGCTAAACTCACTGGTTTTGCGGGCGAAATCGGTTCGCAAAAAGCCCAATCCCAAAAGGGTTTTTTCTACCTCCGCGTCGTAGTTGACTTCTTCGTTGGAATAAAATTTTTCGCTTAGTTCTGATACCCGCTCGATAATCGTCATGTATTCGTCCGATTCGTAATCGGTACGGGTTTCGAGCTGATGATTGAGGGCATCGAGTTCGGTTTTCATCTCCTGGGCCTCGGCAAAAGCCTTGGATGTTTCCTCAAACACCGTCGAATCATCTTTGGTCAGCAAATGCTGAGGTAAATACGCAATGACCGCGTCGTTGGGAGCGGAGATTTTGCCACGGGTGGGCTTGTCGGCACCGGCGATGATTTTGAGCAAGGTGGATTTTCCTGCGCCATTTTTGCCCATAAGGGCGATTCTATCTTTTTCGTTGATGTTGAAAGTGACATCGCTAAACAGCGCCCTTCCCCCAAACTCTACGGTTACGTTATCTACAGAAATCATTAAGCAAGGTTATAATGAGCTGCAAAGATAAGGAAAGGCAAGATTCGAAGGACTTTATGGAGTATTGTTATTTGTGCCAAAAGGATTGTCTTTGAATCTGAAAGAAATACCAATCGCTATATCAGGCATAAAATTATCTTCCACCAAATCTTTTCCTTCAATTCCAGTCGGGATAGCTACTGAGTTCGTAAAGTTTTTTATGTATTTACCTTTGAGACGAGTTACCTGACGTATGCCCAAATTAGCATGTAAAAGTACGTTTTGACGAACCACGACGGAAGCACCAGCGAAAAAATTATTACTCTGAAAATTGGTTGTATAGCCAGCGCTAAATCCTACAAAAGTCTTATGAGCTAGTTTATGAGTAGGAAAAAAAGTTATAAAGATACCTGCCATTGGCTTAACTATACTTTGCCACTATTCTTTCTCCACTTTTTGAATGTGCTGGCTCTGATCAAGATAATATTCCTCATCTCGATTCATTAGGTTAAAAAAATTGGCTCCGTAAGAAAACTGCCATTTTCCCTGTGAACCAGGAGACAATTCAAACGTCCATGAGGCTTCAGGGATGCTTTTATCGGAGTTTTCTTGGCGTTTCACAAAAATTATCAATGTTTCACCGTACCTCAAAGAGGCTCGCCCAAAGGGAGAAAGTATTTCTAGGTTTGCTGGTAAGAAAGACTTTTTAGTTTGGTTAACGAGTGGATTAGTACAACTAATGGGCCAACTATTGAGCAGTTGACGCACTTCTTTCTCCGATTTTGCATTTTTTAGTTTTCCGACATTATTGCTGCAATCAGTGTCGGTAAAGGCATTTATTAGGCTTAAATGCTCTATTTCTTCTGTTTTAGAGCTGAAAGTTACTTCATAGTTAGTCAATACGGGAATAAGCTCCTCAAAAATAATAGTTAAATCTTGATTGGGAGATACTTTAATAGGATGTGTTTTACCGATATCGTACATTCCTAGAGAAACCACTACTTGACTCCTTGCGTAGGTAGGAATGAGAAAAGCACTAATTAAAAAACTGACAAAGGTCTTTTTCATATAAGTTCTCTTGTTTTAGAAAAGTTTTAATGTGCTTATAGTCAATGAGGGTTACATTAGGACTTATGTGGATTTTTGATAAAAATATTTCTTTTAAAATATATATTGTATTTTTTTGGTAAAATGTTGGATGTAATGTGTTTTTGGAAAATTTGCAAACGATATATGAAGATGATAACAAATATAAGTGCTTAAGAATGCTATAATCTAGCGTATATTTCCGTAATTTAGAAGGGTATTTTTCCCGTATAAAAAGGGGGAGATATACGTTTATTAATTATTTTACAAGTGGAATATTTGTGCCGAAATCTTTTACTAACTTTTTAATATACTTGATTATGGCTATTCTTGGAGGACAACCGATTACGTTGACAGATGCAGAATCTATGATAGAAGAATATTTGCAGATTCAACAAATTACGCAGAAATGTATAACATCCGATGCAGTGACTAAATACTCTCATGACGCTCTTAAAAGAGCAGGGGTACTAATTGATGAGGAAGATAATAAAAATGCATTCCTGTTTGATAGATCTTTGATTGAAAGGTTTTTTAGTGGCGAGGAAAAAGATAAATTAACGGGAGAGTCAACTAAGGCAGATTATCTTTTAGTTGTGATTGGAGCACACCCTAAAGACGATATAGTTGATAATATAAATTTTAAGGCTGGTTCACTTACAGTTATAACAGTTGGGTGTATTAAAGATGCACAGAATCCAAATATACTTAGAGCTATTAATATTGATAAACCAGCTAATGAATGGCCGCCTCATGGCAAAGCAATTAAATTGGGTAGAGTGCCAATTGGTGATCATGAGGAAAATAAAGATACTGACAAAGTATTTCTCTTATAACATACATTATGAGTTTTCAAGAAGCGGTTAATTATGCTTCTATATGGAGTATTGTTTTGCCATTTACTATAGGAGGAGCTTTCTATAAACTACTTAGTGACGATTCAAGAATAATTTATTTTCTTGTCATTGGTGATTTTATTACACAAATGGCACGAGTAGCTTTAGGGAGAACTCCTTCTCTTATATATTTTTATAATATTGATATTATTGTTCAATATGGAGTTTTATATTTGTTTTTTGTTTCAAAATTTACTTTGGTTAGAAGTAAGAAGTATTTTAATGTTGGAAATTTGTTTGGAGTTTCTGTTGCAATATATTTTTTAATATTTAAAGGGATTTCTGCTAAATTTAACAATGAATGGGTTTGTATTAATTTTCTTATTTTTGTGTTTTGGATTTTGTTATTGCTTCTTGATTATTATGAAAATGACGAGGTTTATTTAAAAGTAAAGTCCAATATTTTTTTTTTCATGATAGGTTTATTTTTTTATACAAGTTGTACACTGTTAATTTTTTCGATGTGGGATTATATAATGAATAATAAAGCTTCTTTTTTGAATAATCTTTGGATTATACACGATGTGTTCAATGTAATGATGTATTTTTCCTTTTCTATTGGTTTTTTATTTGATACTAAAATTTTGTCGAAAGATTCATAATATGGGTGATAATTTCAATAATGATATTCTATTAAGTGTTGTAATTGCTTCATTGTTATTCCTATTGTTGTCCACCTTTATTTTTGCGTTTGCTTCTTTGTATGTAAAAAAAAGACAACAATATATAAAAGAAAAACTAGCTCTTCATGCCCAGTACCAGCAAGAAATCCTTCAAGCGCAGATTGAAATCCAGAATCAGACCCTAGCCCATGTGGGTAAAGAACTTCATGACAATATCGGTCAACTCCTCTCGGTGGCGCGGCTCCAACTCAATATCCTAGAATCAGAAGAAACACCTACACTTACTCAAGTAAAAGAAGTAAATGATGTAATAGCGCAGACTATTGATGAGCTACGCGCCCTCAGCAAAAGCCTTGACGGCGATTTTGTCAAAGATTTTGGCTTGGTCGAAAGCCTTTCGCATGAACTAGGGAGGATTCGTCAAACCGGCAAATACCTCACCGAAATCATCCAACAAGGCGAACCTTATCGCTTAGAAGGTAAAAAAGAAATGGTGGTCTTTAGGGTAGTGCAAGAAATACTGAATAATATCCTCAAACACGCCGCCGCCAAAAATATCAAAATACTGCTCCAATATCAGCCCGAAACGTTTGTGCTGATTGTACAAGACGACGGTCGGGGGTTTGACAAAGCCCAAATGCTAGACAAAACCTTGGAGGTATCAGGGGCGGGGCTACGCAATATCCAACGCCGTACGGAGCTGCTAGGGGGCAATTGTCTGATTGAGTCTACGCCGGGACTAGGTACCAAAGTACAGCTGCTGCTGCCTTCTCCCAAACCAATACCGTAAAAATCCCCTACTAAAACGGGAAATTTCCCCTTGGGATTCAAGCCTCTCCCTTCTACTTTCGCTGTATCTGAAAAAGCTAGCTACTTTCACCTTTCTAGGGGCATTGTTTTGGCCACACCATTTTTGGCATTTTACAAATTTTGCTAGTTTTTGAGTGTTTTGAAGTGCCCACTATCCGTTCATAATTTTAATTGCTTTTTTCGTTATCAACACCCCCCACAAGAAAAAGCAGTGGCTGATGCTACTTGGCTTTATTGTAGTATTTTATTAATATTGAAATACATTGTGAGACAGCAACTAAATCGTCGGCCGAAGAATATTATTCTGATGAACAATTTCCAGCAGGAAGTACTAGAGGCGCAAGTGGAAATACAAAAACAGGCCTTTGAGCGTGTAGGCGCAGAACTCTACGACAATATCGGGCAGATGTTGTCGGTGGCTAAGTTGTATTTATACGCACTTGAAGACAGTCCACTTGACGACCAACAACAAGCCTATGTAAAACAAACTAATGACATTGTAGGACAGTCGATTACGGATTTGAGGGCCTTGATTAGAAATTTGGAGTCTTACTTGGTTCAAGATTTTGATTTAAGTAGTAGTCTTGCCCTAGAAATACAGCGCATCCGTAAAATAGACCAAAAAGAAATAGAATTGGTAGTGAAAGGGGGCGTTTATTCTTTAGGGTATGACAAAGAGATTGTACTTTTCAGGAGTATTCAGCAATTGCTGTTTGTGGTTTGTGCCGCTTGTGAGCGTGCTCCATTGGCGATTTTATTACACTATAAGCGCGCCAAACTTGAGATTAGTATACCCGCTCAGTTTTGTGCCGCTGCGCAACTAGACAATTCAAAAGAGTGGAGTCACACCCGCCACCGTTTGGGATT
>VFQN01006260.1_pt1:0-7500 | contig 13757 bp, 8 predicted proteins | sample 3512371 | NCBI WGS metagenome assembly VFQN01 (sample SAMN10412370, study PRJNA504923) | tailings metagenome | isolation source: Replicate 2 from Balatoc abandoned mine | place: Philippines: Itogon, Benguet | collected 2017-08-28
TGTTGAGTCAAATTAAGCCGCAGGCTCCACTCCTGGTGGTGCCCTTCCGTCAATTCCTTTAAGTTTCAGCCTTGCGACCATACTCCCCCCGGAACCCAAAGACTCATGATTTCTCTCAAGGTGCTGGGGGAGTCATCCACGTAACGTCTCCCAATCCCTGGTCGGCATCGTTTATAGTTAAGACTACGACGGTATCTGATCGTCTTCGATCCCCTAACTTTCGTTCTTGATTAATGAAAACATCCTTGACAGATGCTTTCGCATTAGTTTATCTTCCATGAATCCAAGAATTTCACCTCTAGCCATGGAATATAAATGTCCCCAACTATTTCTATTAATCATTGCTTGAGACTCAAGGGAAGGTTTCCCCCCCCTTTTTTTAAACCAACGAAACAAGTCTCCCGCCGTGTTCCGTTATCCCATGCTAATGTATTCAAGGCATAAAAGCCTGCTTTAAACACTCTAATTTTTTCAAAGTAAACGATTGGGAGCCTCACTCCCACTCACTTAAGAGCAGAAATGGACTGACCCAAAAGAAGAAGCCTGAGAACAGTACACACTTGAACCCGTAAAAGCCCAAGCAGACCGGTTCCCATTTCCCTGGAGATAGGAATGTTGCCACCCCTATCTTGATTCCAGAGAACATGGAGCAAATGAAACCCAGAGAAATCAGAAAACCAATCCCCCCAGATCCCACCCGACATCCATGAACTTCCAAAATCCAACTACGAGCTTTTTAACTGCAACAACTTTAATATACGCTATTGGAGCTGGAATTACCGCGGGTGCTGGCCCATATAGAACCACCTCTCCTGGCATTTAACCCCAGGTTTCATCGGCTTAGGGTACCCTAGCAACTTAGCAGGTTGTTAATAGTATCCCTAACACTCTTACGAGTGGGTGTGGACTATACCTTAAGAGAACAGTCAAAGAACTTGACTTTATGTTCCCCCAACTGATTGTAGTCTCTGAACCTCCCGCTTATTTCTTCTTTTATTTTTTATTTTTTGCAAAAAAAATAAAAAAAATGAAAAAGAAGAGAATGAAACGGTTTGGCTGCGGATTGTCCTTTGGGTTTTTTTATTTTAAAAATAAAATAAGTCATCATATTTTTTTGAGGACAAACAATGGTTAATTTTTTTTTTGATGACAGACCCCTTCAATCAGTTTTTACCACCCGTCAGCCGTTATACTGACTGCTGCACTAGTAATTTCTTACTAGCCGCGGTATGATTGAAGCTAGGAGTTCCCCGCAATTTACAGTTGTACAGCTGGTGCTAATCTCCAGCTTTCTGCCAATACAGAACAAAAAGTAAAAAAAAATAAAAATTAGAAACATTTTATTTTAACCCAAGCGAGTTTTAACAGAAGAAAAAAAAAAAAAAGTTTTTTTCGTAGCCGGGAGGGGGGTGTGTACCTATGGATTAAGTGATAAACATCTTGGATTGTGAGGACAAATGAGTTGAAGTGCTGCTTTTACTGATACGTAACCACCATTTTTGAACGCAACGGCAAGGCAGAAGTGGCAGTGAGCTCTCTCGTCGTTAATACGCTTGGCCTCCAAAATCAAGTGATCCTTATTGACGCAAAAGAGGGTTCCACAAAGGTGTGATATTAATAGATCATCTTGTTGTTTAGCAGGCGGTACTTTTTTGAGTTCTTCCCTTCCCCACTTTTTATACGCGACGAGTTGGTACGCATCAATCCTAAATCCACCAGAACTGATTGTTCCTTTTTTGTCTACTGGAACTCGGCATGGACTTCCTTCGATTGGATTATGGGCAGAACTCTTCATTTCCATCCAAGTCTTCAAGGCCAGCAACTCATCTATCTTTTTCTCTTCAATGCTAATCACTTTCAAAAAAGTTGAGTTCGATTTATTGTGAAATTTTCTCTTCTTTCCAACTTCTTTTTCTTCCTCTTCCATCGCAACAACTTGAGTAAAATTAACTATTTCACTTTTGTCTGATGACATCTGGCTACCAGTCAAAACTAAACCAGACTTGTCCTCCAATTGTTCCTTGTTAAGGGGTTTAAATTGTACTCATTCCAATTACAAGTCCCTTGTCGGGACCTGTATTGTTATTTATTGTCACTACCTCCGCGTATTGCGATTGGGTAATTTGCGCGCCTGCTGCCTTCCTTGGAAGTGGTTGCCATTTCTCAGGCACCCTCTCCGGAATCGAACCCTAATCCTCCGTTACCCGTTATAACCATGGTAGTCCACTACACTACCATCGAAAGTTGATAGGGCAGAAATTTGAATGATTCATCGCCAGCACGAAGCTATGCGATTCGCAAAGTTATCATGAATCACCAAAGGGCAACTGCCCCCGAAAGAACAGTTGCATTGGTTTTTGTATCTAATAAATGCACCCCTCCCGAGAAGTCGGGGCTTTTAGCATGTATTAGCTCTAGAATTACTACGGTTATCCAAGTAGTAAAGGTACAATCAAATAAACTATAACTGATTTAATGAGCCATTCGCAGTTTCGCTATATAAATACTTATACTTAGACATGCATGGCTTAATCTTTGAGACAAGCATATGACTACTGGCAGGATCAACCAGGTTACAAGTTTTTCTTCCAAAAAAAAAAAAAAAGAAAGAAAGAAAGAAAAAAGAAGAAGGGCCTCAAAAAAAAAAAAAAGGAAGAGAGGCTTCTCTCCCCCCTTTTTTTTTCTTCACCCCTACCCCTTTCCCTTCCCTTTTTTTTTTTTTCTTTTTTTTTCGAAAACTAAAAAAAAGGTTATTTTTTTGCCCTGAACAGTTTAAGCTAGATAATTTGCTTGGCATGGCTACGCTCTTTTCAAATTGTAGGCTTCAAAAACCTTCTTCGAAAATGAATTCTAATGAAAAATTTCGCCGCCCAACTTGATAAAGCATAACCCCACCGACAACAAACTCCAACTTGGGGGTATCATTCCACCTAAAACCAAGTACGGAATTTCGAAGAAATTAAAAAAAGAAAGAAAAATAAATTTTCTTTTCTCCCCTAAAGACTCCTTTATCTTTCCCTAGTTTGAGGCGAACTAGGCGGTTCCTTACCCTTATCTCTCTCTCTTTTTTTGAAAAAAAAAAAAAGAAAAAGACAAAAGAAGGTTATCACCAAAGCTGCAATAAGTAAATATGGGGCTTTCTCGGGTGAAACGACACTCGATACAGTCACGAACATACTTTTTTTTTTTCCCTCTTGCTGCAATCAACTTCAAAGAAGACCAAGCTTAGCTTCGCCTAATTCAAAGCCAACCATCGACCATTCCGTATAAAAACGAAAAAGAAGGGGAAAGGCTAATTTTCGCCCCCTTGAAAACATGTTAACAAGCCTAAAAACAAGTCCGGAGACGAGTATGCTCCCCTTTATTTTCAGTTTTTGAAAAAAAAAAAACGAAAAAAAGTGGCCCCTCCCTCCTTCATGAAATAGGCTTGAACATGTAAAGGTTTGAAAAAAACGAAAAAAATCGCCCCCTCCCCTTACATATTCAAGATCCCCAGGCGAATCCCGTTAGAGACTCAAGCCCAGGGGACTTACTCCAGCCCGGATCTCCCCGATGGACATCTCAAAGCCAGGTAAAGTCAGAAGCTTTAAAGTCACCTACACTCTTTTTAAGCCCCCAGAGGATCGTCACCTTCACCTCCCCCTCAGAAGACCTACTTTTACCTTTCGGTCTTCCTTGAATATCCTTTTTTATTTTTTTTGGGGGACTTATTTAACTTTCAGGGGGTTAAGGGTCGTTTTGTATCATGATTCGTTTAATCCAATTTTATATCTTTGTTATGGATCATTATTTTTTAAATATAAAAAAATATGTCTATTTGAATTAAAAAGAAAATATCATCTATATCATTTTTATCTGTCAAACGTCATGTCATATAATATAGATAATATCACGTGATCAATATATATATAAATCGATAGATCTTGATATGTAGATCTAGAATATGTTAAAAAATTTGACATATTTCAATCCATAACAAAATTATTTAAAAAAATATAAAATAAATGTTTTTTAATATGATTATATCTTTCTTATGAATTGAAATATTTCAAAAATTTTTTTCTAATAAGTTGCGCCATAATGTGTTCTATCTTTTTATAATACTTTATTTTTCATGAAAATGATTTATAATAGAAATATTTGCAAAGTTGATTTTGCATCCAATATAAAATTTTCTTTTTTTGACTTTGAAATTTTTTTTTTTAATAGAAGAATTATTTCGAGGATTTGATCGATGCATTTTTGTGTTCAATTTTTAGATAGGAAAATTAAATATTTAGATAGAACTTAAAGGGTAGACTATATATAAATCGATTATGCTAAACACATTTATCATGTCAATTTTGACATATTTCAATATAGTGACATTTTAATAAGTATTTATTAATTATTTCGATAAAGAGAAATATGTCATATATTTTATGAATATATATCAATAGTACATATCATGTTGAATAATATTGCAAGTCACGTGATCCATTTTAAATGATTTATAACAAAAATAAATACATTTAAATAATTTTAATAATTTTAATGGTTTAAAATTAATAATTGAATGTATAGTTCTAGGCGGAACACTCGCCTTCGATTTATTTTTTTCAAAAAGTCGGGGGGGTACTTGAAAATTGAAAAAAAAAAGTTAGGAAAAAAGTTAGGGGGGGATGTCCGCCTAGATTAAAAAGAAAGGGGGAAATAAGCAAGAAAAAAAAAAAAAGTTTCTTTTTTTTGTTCAATTGATTTTTTAGGCAGAAAGATTTGATATTTAGATAGAACTTAAAGGGTAAACTATATATAAATCGATTATGCTAAATACATTTATCATGTCAATTTTGACATATTTCACAATAATAACATTTTAAAATGTATTTATTAATTATTTCAATAAAAAGACATGTGCCATATATTTTATGGATATATATCAATAGTTTATGTCATTTGTAACAATATTTCAAGTCACATGACCCATTTTTGACGATTTATAACAAAGATAAATACATTTAAATAATTTTAATAGTTTTAATAGTTTAAAATTAATAATTGAATGTATAGTTCTAGGCAGAACACTCGCCTTCGATTTATTTTTTCAAAAAGTTGGGGGGGTACTTAAAAATTGAAAAAAAAAAAGTTAGGAAAAAAGTTAGGGGTGGATGTCCGCCTAGATTAAAAAGAAAGGGGGAGATAAGCAAAAAAAAAAAAAAAAAAAAGTTAGGGGGGGATGTCCGCCTAGATTAAAAAGAAGGGGGAAATAAGCAAAAAAAAAAAAAAAAAACTTTTTTTTCTCTTTTTTTTGTTTAATTGAATTTTTAGGCAGAAAAATTTGATATTTAGATAGAACTTAAAGGGTAAACCATATATAAATCGATTCTTTTAAACACGTTTATCATGTCAATTTTGACATATTTCACAATAATAACATTTTAATCAATATTTATTAATTATTTAAATATAATTACATTTTTGATTTATTTTAATAATATAAATTAAAAATAAACGTTAATTGTAATATTTTTGTAAGTCATATGATTTTTTAAAAATAATTTTTAAGAAATATATAATCTAACACAAATTCTTAAGAAAAAAGAAAAAAAAAAAATGGCCTTTTTTACCATTGAGAAGGCGGCAATTCATTTTTAAGAAAGGTATAAATTCAACTCAAATAAAATAATTTATTTTAAAGAAGGCCTAATTTTTTAACTTTTAGCCTTCTTTAAAATAAATTGCTTTATTTGGGCTGATTTTATAACTTTTATAATAAAATGGATAATAATTTAGGGGAGGGGAGGGGGGGGGAGGTGTTTGCCCTAAATTTTATGATTCGTTTTGAGTTTTTAAAAGTATTGAACCATAATTGATTTTTAAAAAAAAAAAAAAAAAAAAAGTGTTAAAACAAAATGGCCTTTCCAAAACGAATCACTGCCTTCTCAGGTTGGAAGAACAGTCCTTTTCAATGTTATATTTTTAAAAAGTAAAAATCCTAATTTTTAAGAAGGGGAAAGTCCAGCCTTCAAAAAAACGATTCGTTTTGAAAAATTCAAAGTATTGGACCATGATTGGCCAAAAAATGTTAAAGTAAAATGGCCTTCCCAAAACGAATCACTGCCTTCTCAGGTTGGAAGGATAGTTCTTTTCAATGTTATGTTTTTAAAAAATGAAAATCATAAATTTTAAGAAGGGGGAAAATACAGCCTAAAAAAACGATTCGTTTTGAAGAAGGCGGACTTTTTGACTTTGAAATTTTCATAAACTACTAATATAGTATAATAAAAAAGGGGTCTGGACCATGGTTTGGCCTTCTTCAAAACGAATCGTTTTTTGGGGCCATAATTCAGCCTTAATAAAATATTTTTTTCCCCTACATTTTTTATTTGATTTATTTTCTTAAAAAATATAAAAAATTGGGGGGTAATTGATTAGGGAGGAGTGCCTGCCCCAAACTTTATGATTCGTTTTGAAAAATTCAAAGTATTGGACCATGATTGGCCAAAAAATGTTAAAATAAAGTGGCCTTTCCAAAACGAATCACTGCCTTCTCAGGTTAGAAAGATAGTTCTTTTCAATGTTATATTTTTAAAAAGTAAAAATCCTAATTTTAAAGAAGGGGAAAGTCCAGCCTTCAAAAAAACGATTCGTTTTAAAAAATTCAAAGTATTGGACCATGATTGGCCAAAAAATGTTAAAGTAAAATGGCCTTCCCAAAACGAATCACTGCCTTCTCAGGTTGAAAGGATAGTCCTTTTCAATGTTATATTTTTAAAAAGTAGAAATCATAATTTTTAAGAAGGGGAAAATTCAGCCTTCAAAAAAACGATTCGTTTTGGATTTTTCAAAGTATTGGACCATGATTGGCCAAAAAATGTTAAAGTAAAATGGCCTTCCCAAAACGAATCACTGCCTTCTCAGGTTGGAAGGATAGTTCTTTTCAATGTTATGTTTTTAAAAAATGAAAATCATAAATTTTAAGAAGGGGGAAAATACAGCCTAAAAAAACGATTCGTTTTGAAGAAGGCGGACTTTTTGACTTTGAAATTTTCATAAACTACTAATATAGTATAATAAAAAAGGGGTCTGGACCATGGTTTGGCCTTCTTAAAACGAATCGTTTTTTTGGGGCCATAATTCAGCCTTAATAAAATATTTTTTTCCCCTGCATTTTTTATTTGATTTATTTTCTTAAAAAATATAAAAAGTTGGGGGGTAATTGATTAGGGGGAAGTGTCTGCCCCAAACTTTTGTTAAAGGAAAATGGTTTTTCTAAAATAAATCACTGCCTTCTTAGTTTAAAAAAGGCAGACCTTTTCAGCCTTAAACTTTTTATTTTTAAAAAAATGCAAAAAATCGGGGGGTAATTGATTAGGGGGGAAGTGTCTGCCCCAAACTTTTGTTAAAGAAAGATGGTTTTTCTAAAATGAATCACTGTCTTCTTAGTTTAAAGAAGGCAGACCTTTCCAGCCTTAAACTTTTTTATCTTTTAAAAAAATACAAAAAATCGGAGGGGGGTAA
>VFQN01006260.1_pt1:12500-13757 | contig 13757 bp, 8 predicted proteins | sample 3512371 | NCBI WGS metagenome assembly VFQN01 (sample SAMN10412370, study PRJNA504923) | tailings metagenome | isolation source: Replicate 2 from Balatoc abandoned mine | place: Philippines: Itogon, Benguet | collected 2017-08-28
ATCAGACCAAGGTTTTAGTTTTTTTTTTAAAAAAAAAAACTTCAATTTTGGCGAGAAATATAATTTTTTTTTAAACAAAAATTTGTTCAACTTCTCAGTACCTATTTTTAAACAGAGAAGGCATAGAAACTTCACTGTCAGTTCCCTTCTTCTTTTTTTTTTTTTGGAAGGATATTTTTAATCGACACTCAAACAAACATACCTAGGGGATTGCCCCTAGGTGCAGGTTGCGTTCAAGATTTTGATGATTCGCGTAATTCTGCAATTCACAATAAATATCGCTCTTTGCTGCGCTCTTCATCGTTGAGATAGCCGAGACATCCACCGCTATAAATTGTATAAAGGTTTAAAATCTTTTTAAAAAAATATATTTTAAGATGGTTAAAAAAAAAAATGAATGGACTTCATTTAAAAGCACGGTTAAATGCCCTTTCCCCCCCTCTTTTCCCCTCTTTTTCAAGAGAGTTAGGGAGGGTGGGGGAAGGGTTGAAAAAAAAAAAGGAATCTTTTAATGATCCATCCGCAGGTTCACCTACGGATACCTTGTTACGACTTCTCCTTCCTCTAAACGATAAGGTTTAAGCAAGTTCTTAAAGAGTCGCACTTGAGTTGCCCCAAGGCATACCCCTCAATCCCAAGATTTCACCGGATCGTTCAATCGGTAGGAGCGACGGGCGGTGTGTACAAAGGGCAGGGACGTAATCAGCGCAGGTTGATGACCTGCACTTACTAGGAATTCCTCGTTGAAGACTAATAATTACAATAGTCTATCCCCAGCACGACTAATTTTGCAAGATTACCCAGACCTTTCGATCAAGGTGAATTACTCGTTGAATTAGTCATTGTAGCGCGCGTGCAGCCCAGAACATCTAAGGGCATCACAGACCTGTTATTGCCTCAAACTTCCATTCACTACAATATGAATTGTCCCTCTAAGAAGTAAAAGAGTTTAACTCTATTTAAAAAAAAAGTAAATGCTTCAAGGATCCAAAGAGGCGAAATGGCCACGAGGACCACCTCAACACTCCCCCCCTTCACCCATTTAGAAGATTCACTTTACTATTTAGCAGGCTGAGGTCTCGTTCGTTATCGGAATTAACCAGACAAATCACTCCACCAACTAAGAACGACCATGCACCACCACCCATAGAATCAAGAAAGAGCTATCAATCTGTCAATCCTTACTATGTCTGGACCTGGTGAGTTTCCCCGTGTTGAGTCAAATTAAGCCGCAGGCTCCACTCCTGGTGGTGCCCT
>VFQN01006261.1_pt1 | contig 13752 bp, 19 predicted proteins | sample 3512371 | NCBI WGS metagenome assembly VFQN01 (sample SAMN10412370, study PRJNA504923) | tailings metagenome | isolation source: Replicate 2 from Balatoc abandoned mine | place: Philippines: Itogon, Benguet | collected 2017-08-28
GGAAACCCCGTGTCCTTGATTGCCGGGACCAGCTCTGTTTCCCGAGCGGGACAGGACTGGGCTCTGGAAGGGGACCAAAACTGTAAATCCATACATACATGAAGCATGACGGGCATCCCTGCAGAATGAGTGACCCGGGTTGATGTGTATCTACTACGCAGTGTAATTGAGCAGTGCATCCTCGTTGTTGCTGCAGCAACCTTCGACGCCTTCGGCCAGCTGACCGCGTCCGTGCAAGTAAGCGTACAGACTTGACGAGCATGCTCACTTGCCTTGGGAGCGAAGGCCGTACACTCACAACCAGTTTCAGGTTACCGGTACAGAGCAGTGGAAGGCAGCCCATGCGCATATTATATAGCTCTACGCAGCATTGGCGTAACGCAGTAACGCATTCGGCGACACCCAACACGGGCTTCCGGGCCCTTCGCCTTAACAGCATTTACAAAAGTGGTGCTTGCTCTCACGGCACCGCAGTACCAACCGTGATACTATCTTCCGAGCCGCGTTGCGAGCCATACACAGCGTCCGTGTAGCCGTCCGTATGCGCATTAAATGTTCGGGCCTGGTGCACACGTCTTGTCCCCCTGAGTGCTTGATTGGCGCTACACCACTTGGACGCCAGGCCCCAGGGGCTCCCCTGCCACGCCCTGCCTTCCGCTGCACGCCATCGCCTGTGCCCCCACCAGCCGATACCCTGCCCATGGAACATAGAGGGTACGGGCCTACGGCACCACCAGCGACCCGCACTGCCAGTACAACTGCCACACCATCCCCACCTCGAACCCCGTGACTAAGCTCCGCAAAATTACCGCACATCCCCAGCCCACTGCGCTTCGTTGCCGCAAGTCATCGCACGCCGCCGCACGCCAAATCGCCCTCGCCCACGTCCGCCCCCCTCGTTACCCGACGCCCGGCCGCTAGCCGCTGTCTGCCACACGACACGTACCGTTCAGTCCCTTCAACCAGAGCGGTGCGCACATGCCACGTGCCGCGTGCCACGCGCGGGCTGCTGCTACCTGCGCATGTGCGCCCCGCGGCCGGCCCCCGCCTGCAGGCGCCCCGGCTTGGCCATGATGTCCTTGCAGCGCGGGATGTGGCGCTCGGCCGCCAGCTCCGCGAACTTGCGGCCGCAGTGGGGGCAGGGGATGCTGCGGGCACGGCAAGGGAGGGCAGGGGGGTGTACTGGGGGAGTCGGGGCTTGCAGCAGGCGAGTTATGACCAGTCAAAGGAGCGCGGTGTTCGCATGGCAAGTTGATGATGTGTGTCAGGAATAGGGGCAACGCGTTCAAGCGTGCCTGGGCAGTGCCAGTCACGAGCGGGGGTACGTTGTGCCTTATCTCGCGGTACAGTGCGGTGGGCGGCATCGCCCATGCATCGGGCAATGTACTGATGACCCCCGTGGGATGCGGCGTGGGGCAAGCATGCAAAAGGGTTGCCCCAAACATGATTCCGCAACCCCGTGGTCGTCCCCCTGGCCCCTCTTGCTCCCATGCCTCGTCCACTCCTTGCTTCTCAGGCTCTCAGCACACGCATCGCTACCCACCGGTCGTCGGGCAAGCTGGGCGCCACGGGTAAGCTGCGTATGTCCTTGCCCTGCGCCTTGGCGTCCACAATCTGGCGGTTGGCGGCCATGGCGGCACGCAGCTGCGCGGACTGCTGCTTCCACTTGGGCAGCTGCGGGGGTGGCAGTGCAACGTCGACACGGTGGGTGGGTGCCAGGGACGACCGTCGACAAAGTAGGTGAACACGAGGGAGGAGGAATGCAACGGAGGCGCCCGGCAGCTACAGCCCTGCGAACGGTGGAGTCAGGGCGTCGCCAAGCTGCTGCCTTTCAGCGCCGTGCCGCCTGAATGCGCCGTGGTTTCGGAGTCGGGGGCGATGGAGCTGGCCGCCGCACCTTTTGCGCCGGCACAGGCCGGTTGTCGATGTTGTTGTGCCCCCCGCGGCCAGCGGGCGCGGCGGCGGGCTTGGCCTCGCTCTTGGGCACGCCCTTTTTGAGGTCGAAGAACTTGCCCGCCTCAGGAATGCCTGGGGCGTGGATGGCACGGTGGGGAAGGAAGCAGACACAGCACGAGCGCTAACGCATAGCGACACAGTGGTACCGGCACGCATGCGGCGTAGAAAACCAGGTGTGTCGACGCGTACCATCCCCTCTGCGGCAGCCCTACCCCAGGGGCCCTCAACACCCAGCCCCGTTAAGGAATAATGTGGTGATAGGCACACTCGCCCATGCCGGACAGGGAGCACTGTACGAAATGGCCCAGCCGGCATCCAAACTGTTGCAGCTATGCGTTCTCCAGTCAGCGCTGTCCCGTCCCTGGCACACGGCATGGCACGCGGCACATGTCACGGCAGCACACACCCACCCTCCAGGCGCTTGGCCGCCATGTTGACGGGCTTCCGCTTCTGGGCGAACACCTTGGCGCAGACCTTTCAGGAGCAGAAAAAGGACATGGGTGCAGGCTTGCGTTTGGTAACAGTATGCCAGTCACGCCACACGCAGGCTGAGATGAAGGCACAGCTGTGATGCAGGCCTTGTACCTCGCTGCACACTACAAAGTTGTGCAGCCTGAACCACGCCAAATGACAGCGCCGCAATCCAACACTGCACATCGACAGCCTTGCTATCTTGGTCAGTCTAAATCCAAGCCATCATGCAGGTCGCCGAACGGAACTTGGTCTTGGCGTAGTGGTTGACATGTCCGGCTTCGGCTCCAGCGGCAGGGCAAGCAGCTATCGTGCGACTGCGCCACAGCCTTGCTATGTTCGTCCCAGCAACATGCAACTAGCCGGCGTCGTCCCCAATATTCGTCCGAGTACCAACAAAGTCCGCATCCACTGCCCCCTTCCTCTCTGGCCTTCCATGCCGCAGCCTATTGGTAAATCAGCAGCACCCCGCACCCCTCCAACCAACCCCGCACCTTCCCGTGCTTCTGGTAGGCCTTCTCGTTGAACGACCGGCCGCACGTGGGGCACTCCACCATGGGCCCAGACGCCCCGGGGTCGTCCGCGCCCGGCGGCACGCTGCCACCCATGAACCCACCGCCGCCGCCGCCGCCGAACCCACCGCCGCCACCGCCGAACCCACCGCCGCCGCCACCGAACGATTGCGGCGGAGGCGCGGAGGGCGCCGGCGCCGCTGCGCGACCAGGGCGGGGCCGCACCGCCGGGGGTGGCTCCGCTGCGGCCGGGGGCGGTGCCGCCGGCGCGGGCGGCTGCCGCCTCTGCGCCAGCGATGACAGGGCTGACGGCCGAGCACCGCCGCTAGCAGCTGCCGGCTGGGAAGACGAGGATGAGTAACCGCCGCCACCGCCACTGCCACTGTAACCCCCGCTGTTGCCGTACGACGACGGCGCCGCTGCCGCAGGTGGCCGGCCGTAGCCTGAGCTCGCGGCGGCAGGGCCCGCGGACCCGGCCGACCGCCCCGACGGCGGCCGACCCACAGACGCCGACCGCCCCGGTGCTGCGCCGGCGGACCCGTAGCCGTACCCTCCGGCGCTGCCAGCGCCACCATGACCACTGCTGTTGGTGCGCGGCAGCTGGCGCGCGGGCTGCTGGTTGGTCATGGCGGAGGGCACGTAGCCACTGCTGGCAGAGGAGCCGGAGGACGGGTTGCGGCTGTTGGCGGAGGGGATGCGGTTCACCAGGCGCGAGGCTGCATTTTCTTTGAGCCTCTGCAGGCCCGCAAGCTTGTTGGCTATGGAGCCGCCTGCGCCGGCCGGTGCTGCCGCGGCGGCAGCTCCGCCTGAGGGTGCGCTGGTGCGGGAGGGGCGCGCCATGGGCTGCCCCCCTGCGCTCGCGCTGCTGCTGTAGCCACCGCCGCCGCTGCCGCTGCCGTAGCCGGCGTTGCCACCGCCATAGCCACCGCCGTGTCCGGCGGTCATGGAGCTGGGGGTGTAGCGCGGGGGGTCCATGTCCATGCCGCTACCTGGGAGGGATGATGAGACAGGTGGGGGTGGGATCTTGTGTTCGCAGTGACACTGTGTTTACTGTGTTCCCTGGTGTCATGGTTTTCTGGGTTCGGTGACATTGTGGCGTGCTTTTACAGTCATGCCTTCTAGCTTACCGGCTTGCTTTCTGCCCACCTGAGGGGTAAGCGGCGGGCGAGGCCCTCCGGCCATAGCGCGCTTGTTGGGCCCCTGCGCTTGGGTCGGCCCCATAGGAGCCGCTGCTGCTTGGCGGATACTCCTCTGCGCTCTGAGCGCGCACTGTGCCTGCTCGTCGCCCTGCACGATGTAGGAAGGTCCGGTGGTAACATGCGCCAAATGCGCGCGAGACATGTTCAGCACAAGGCAAGCCCACATGCTAAAGTGGATGTGGATGTGTACCTAAATTATGACTGCTTCAGCCCCCCGTTGACGATCTCGTGCTGCTTGGTGCGCTGCGTGTTGTTGAGCGCAACCGGCACCTACCAGAGGACACGAGTTGGCTAGGGGACGACACACCATTGCCAGCATATCCGCCTCCATATTGTCCCTGCGCCATACGTGTCACGGCTGACCTCAGTCGCCTGAAAACTTTGGCTGTCCAAGGCCGCGGACAGCCATCGCAGGGGAAAGTCAACGCACCGCGTAGTTACGTTCCATCCTCCTTTTTAGGACTGCTTTCCACTTGATCTTTAATGCAAAGACCAGCCTGCTACGTCAGCCTGAACTGGGCTGCTGCACCCCCTTCCCTTTTCCTTGCGTTCCTTAAACCATACGGCTCAAAAGTAACTCATACAACCTCTTCAAAAGAGTTCAGCGTGGAGGATGTTGTCGCAAGCCTGGGTTGTGGTACACGCTGCGCTTTGTTTTGATACAGCTCTAGCGATAGGGCGTGGTAATATTATGCAGCAAAGGCCCACTGACATACACACGATCGGACGCTTGTAGACATCGGACGGATTCAGCTTGGGAAATAGCTTCTCGGTAGGGGTGGGCGGGCGGATCCAAAGGGCACCTTGGCGCTTGAGGCGCCCGTGCAAGGGGCTCGCCATGCTTTGTGAAACACGCCAGTCCTCCGCAGAAATTGTGTACAGGACATTGTCTGGCTGTCTTGCAACGGTGCTTCCACGAGGCACGCCTAGGCACGTGCACAAGGCCGTTCCCTAGGCTGCCCGGGAACAGCACGGCTCAGGGACCCATCAGAGTGCCTCTGCTGAAGCCTGCCCGCGTGGTGGTGCATGATGCAAGCAGCAACGGGATCAGGAGTACCCTTGATGCCATAATGGGTTACCTCCGGTCCCGGTGCCCAAACAACGGGCATTTCCTTTGCAGGACAGCGGTACCGTAGACGTGTAGCATAGGCCGGCGAGCGTTGCAAATGCAGCAGCCAGAACTTGCAACCATGCCCCCATTGTACAGCAGCACATATAGCAGACAGTATGCTATACCACGTGCGTCAGCGGACTGGTTATGCCCCTTTGCCCCTGCTGTGCGTGCAGCAGCGGGGCTTACTGGGCAAACAGTGTGGGTAACATACGGGCCTCGCTGCCTCGGCCTTGCACTCTGCGACCGCACGCCGCTTGCACGGGGCCTGTGTACAATTAACTTCCTGAAATGTCGTCATCTTACAGTAGAGACAGGCTCGTCCGTACAGTATCGGCAACGTTGCAACAGCCCATTCAATTGCAGCTCACCCCACGCATGGCACGTGCCGTGCTGGCACACCCACTGCGTCAGTGCAACCGTGCAACCTGCCGGTATTTGTACATACCGCATACCTGAGCATACGCATGCCATGCGTAGGTCCCATGTGAATCAACAACAATAAGGAGCGCACAAACCACTGACAGCCACGGCCAGCAGCTGCAACCAATGAATATGTTGTTGGGCGCGAAAGCCTCACTCGGAGGGTCGAGCGTACTTGTCTTGGCCTGCGCCGTGCACCCATGGCACAACAAATGCACAACCGGCACACGGCCCACCGGAGGGACCTGGCCAGAGCCTTTTCTATATTCTATTCCGTCAGGCTCAAATGCGGTGCCGTAATCTTTCAGCAAGGCAGGCATCAAAAGACAGGCTTCTGGAGATGTGGACAACAGTTTTACTACGGCACAGCCAGCTCCGCACAGCCCACGTACAGCGTGCACGCCATGAACACGACTACCGTATGCGGAGGTGCTTAGGCCGTACAGTGCCGTACATACTGGGAGATGAATACAATACGCAAAGCTATCTGCACGTACCCACAAAAAGTGCCTCTGAGATGCGGTAGGTGCTCAACGAGTGCACAGCAGGCCCCTTTGAAGTTGGAGCTTCTATGCAGCAGAATAGAACTACATGCACAGACCCCACTCTACCTGCCACGTCGTTACAACCCTGCCTGCAACAACCGGGCCGTGGCTCACAACCTCGCAAATAAATCAGCAATCCTATGGAAGCAATACGGCACACTCGCATGTCTCATGCCTTTCTGCCCCTCCACGCTGCCATGCACCTCGGCCTCACTTGGCCGGAGGTGCCTCGTCACACTCGTTGGCGCTGGGGCCCTTGAAGCGGTCTGCGGCCATCAGCTTGTTCCAGGCGGCAGCAAACTCCTGCAGGAACACGTCGTTGTCCGCCTGGTACTCCTGCGCGTGGCACGTGGCATGGAACAGCGCGTCAGTCCATTACATCGTGGCCTGGACCCACTACTGTGACCCAATATACCCGTGGGTTAGAAATGCTGTACTTTCCTGCGCAGTCTGGGGCTGAAATCTGTGCCGATCGTCAAAAGTGAGGTGCCGATTTTCCATGGGTGATGGAGCTCTTGACTTGCCGTCATCGCCCCCAGCAGCAGGGCAAACAGGGCTCATGCGACTGCGCCCCGGCACTCACGTTTGCATCCCTATCTAGTACTGCGAAGGCAAAGTACCGGCCAAATCGAACGCGTTACGCCCCTGCACGCAGCTCGCACTTGCATGCCGCTACGCGTCACATACTGCTTGCGTGCCGCCCTGCCCCGGCACTGCAATCGCGACCCGTCACTCCCAAGCCCCCATGCCCCCATCCAGGCAGCCGCCCGCCCACCTGTGCGATGGCCAGCAGCTCAGGGTCCCACCGGACGGCCATGTCGGTAGGCGTCATGACCAGCTGCTGCCCCTGGCCCTGGCCCCGGCCCTGCTGCCCCCCGCCGGCCGCCGCCCTGAACTCCAGCTGGCCCGAGGGCGACGTGGCGTTGGTCCACGTGTTGGTCAGCAGCACCTGGGCGGTGCGAGAGGGTGACATGGGCGCGGGCAGTATGCACAAGTTGGCCTCTGATCAGGTGCCCAAGCCAGATTTACCGCAAGGACGGGGACAGGGCGGAACGGCAGGGGTGGACGTGTACAGCATGGCTGAGCACCAGGGCACTGTATCAAGCAAGTAAGGTCGACCGGCCGGGGCTCCTTGATGGCCCCAAGGAAGCCTGCGCCAAGTGTCACGCACTTGCACACCCAGAGACATACCCGCGCACCCCAAGCGTCCATCGCATGGTAGGCCCCAGTGTCAGCGCGACGGACTATGCAGTGCCTGCCTCCAAGCCCCTGCTGGTGGTCCACAGTCCACAGGCCCACAGGTCCTCGTGTACGAAGGCCCAACTCCGATACCGATACGTTCCCCATGCGCGCTAGTGCGTACCCGGCCGGCACACGACCTGCCGTACCGTCCCCTTGCAGCCAAGGGTTGCCGCCTACCTTGAAGAAGTCGTTGCTGACGCGCTCTGGCTGGCTGGACCACCCGCCGCTGAGGCCCTGCAGCCGCAGCAGGGAGGCGGAGTGCGGCCGGGCCGCCAGCGCCACGCCCTGACGCGGGGTGAGGCCCATCACCGCCCAGTTATCGCGCACCTGCACCAGACTGGGGTTGTGGGGGAGCGTGCAAGAGGGTGTGTGGGCCATGCAAGAGGATTGAAGGCCCCTTAGTGTTGGCCGTAGTGCGTCAAGGTGGAGCGGCAATGCAGGCTGCCACAAGATCGAGACCTCCGTCATTGTAACGACCAACACCACTGTGGCGCCGGCGGAAGCAACACACATACAGCTCTCCTGCTACAGCGATCTGGTCCCGCGGCGTCACCCGACATGCACGACATACGACTGCGGCATGCAGGTACTACTGCGCTTGGTGGAGGTGGATAACGGGGCGCAGTTGCAAGTGCTTTGCGTGCCCTGCTGCTAGAGCCCACGAGTCAAGAGCCCCACCGGGACCCGCAGGATGACGTCACTGCGTCCAGTAGGGTTCGGCGCAAATACGAATGCGCACGTGTGAGCCATGCGCGCTGCTTACGGGTCCTCGAAGGTCCTGGGCGGCTGCACCACCACCCCGTCGTCGGCCGCGTCCACGCGCCCGGGGCAGAAGCGCACCCCCTCGGCGCCGCCCGCCCGCACCGCCTCCGTGCCCGCCAGCACCATGAGGTCTGCCCACGACAGGGCGGCGCCGTACCTGTCTTTGATGGGCGCCAGCAGGGCCAGCACCCTGGGGGGCAAGGCAAGGGGTTCACCAAGGTGCTATCTCCGGTAGTGGCACGTGGTAGTACGGTGGTCAGCTGCGCTGCGAGGAACGGACCGAACAGTGGGCAGTAGGGCGAGAGGCGAAGGCTGCCGCACGCTGCGGTGCATATCAGCACCGCATAAGTTGCATGTGCAAGCCTTCCGAAAACGAATCGGCCCCACAGTACATTTCCCTTGCCCCATCCACTCACTGATCCATCCCCTTGTTCTGCGGCCAGTCCTTCTGCGGCGCGAAGCGGATGCGCGCCCCGTTGCACCCGCCGGTGTGGTCCGTGTCGCGGTAGCTGCTGCCGCACTGCCACGCCAGGGCGGCCAGCAGCGGGGCGTAGGTGGGGCGCGGATTGGTGCTGCTGCTGTTGGTGGTGGTGGTGGTGGTGGTGTCGGGTTGCAAGGCGCCGCCCGAGGAGTCATCTTCCAGCTGGGTACTGCGCGCAGGGCACCCGGGGGTCCGGAAATAAACGGTTTATGCATGGTGTGAACGTGGAAGGCGTACGGTACGGGAGCATGCGTGTGTTAGCGGCCATGCGGGCAGAACCTCGGCAAGCCACGACAGTCTACAGCACTCGCATACGCGCAAGTTTTAAAGCGGGTCTGACATTACAAGCACCACCAGACTGCATCAAGCCAGCAACAGTGCATGTTGGTCGGCCGCGACCCACCAAGCTGGACGTCAGGCAGCTAACCGCCACGATTTGCACACCACACGGTCTATACCACACAGCACGCGCTTGCTCTATAGGCTGAACACATGCAAGAGCGTTGAACCGGGATTCTCGGTCCCGGTTTCCCACCTGGCTGGGCTGAAGGCGGCTACCACGTCCCGAGCCACCTGGCTGTAGTCGGGGGCGGGGCCGGTGGGTGGCGGCGGCAGGGGCGCCTGGAAGGGCTGCGCCGGGGGCACCTAGTGGAAGGACGGTGCGGGCAGGGGAAAAATCGGCGAGCCACTGCGCGTTGAGTCATGCACTTCATGAAAGGTTGGCTGCGCTACGGGCACTGCGCTCGTGGGCAGCGCTGCCCACGAGCGCAGAGTCCGTAAGCCTTGCCCGCAGGCACCAAAAGCAGCGCCGCCCCTTTAACTGCTTCCCAGGCTTGATTGCGAATACTCTCGCTCGCAGCAGTTTGGGCATCCCCCATAGCTACGGATCATAAAAACGCGTGCCGCTTTCCCGCTTGCTGCGGAAGTGCGGGCGAATGTGAGGGCCTCCACCTCCGGATCGCATCACCGTGCCGGGACCCGCCTGCTTCCCAGGCACCATGTTCGACGATGATGCCACAGGCCCTTGTCTCCGACTTGGTGCACGTGCGTGGCTCAGTGTACGCCATGCCGAACCCGGCACCTGCCCGCGCCATGCATATGCATGCGGCCCTTGCCCCGCCTCGCTTCGCCCCAACAAAAAAACACGGCACCTTCTCCTAGCCCCGCTGCCTACCTATGCCCTCCCCATGTGACACGTGGCATGACCAGGCAACGCTCCATGTTATGCCACGAGGCAGGCGTGCGCTAACCCACACACGTGTTGCAGCCCCCAGCCGTCCCCACTCACCTTGCTGCCCAGGCACCGCGTCACAGGCCCCATGTCACGCGTCATCAGCTTGTACCACGCGTGGCCGAACGCCAACTCCAGCGCCTTGAGGTCGCTCGCGTACAGCTGCACCAGCGCCAGGTAGGACGGGTCCTGCGCGGGAGCATTGCAGCAGGTAGTCAGCAGGCAAGCAGGGCACCAGGTGACCAGAACTGTCAAGGGACATACGTAGATACACAACAGCGCAGGGACTTTTTTCCCCAGCATGAATCATGGCAAGAACGTAGTGCGCGTTGGGAATACCCCTTGATCAAATAAATTAGTGGATTTCCCCGTAATAATCGCAATAAAATTATTTGTTTAGCCTCTCTTTCAACGCCTGCAAGCAATCCATAGCGTACGAGCACACCGAAGACACACTTGCATGTGCGCCCTTACCTTGAGCAGCGCCACGTCTGTGGTGAGCATCGCGATGGGGTCGGTGGCGTTGGAGGCGGCGCCGGGCTTGGGCACCGGCCGCCACTGGTTGTGGCCGCCAGGTCCCTCGTGCCGCTGCCAGTCGAAGCTGAGCAGGTTCTGCGGGGCACAGCCAGGCAAGGCGGTACCCATGGGCGCTCTTACGAGGAAAGCGCTGACTTGCTTACTTTCCACGTCCTAAGGGGCGCCAAGCTCTTCCTTAGAACATCCCGTCCACAACGCGGTACCGATGCACCTCATTGTCAAAAGCGGGTGCGCCAGCGCCCACCGTGCGGGCTTTTGCCATCACGTAAGGAAAGGGCACTAGGCCTCTGGGCCAGTCCCGTACGGGTGCCTGTACAGCACCCCCTGTTGGTGTTGCTGGTCACCTACCTTGAAGTAGTTGTTGCTCCACTTGGTGGGCGTGGTGGTCCAGGGGCCCTCGAAGCCGGAGGTGAAGGTGTTGGGCCCCCTGCCGCGCAGCTCGCCCTCTCCGCAGGTGCCGGGCCATGGGTTGGACGGCTGCTCCTTGGGGCTGGGGCCGGCGCCCGTGGGGCAGGCGCCTGTGCGGACAGCAGGGAACGCGCAAAGGGCTTGCTTGCTTGCGGGCACGAGGCAGATGGGCACGGCACGGGGGCTGTGGGTTGTGCAGCGACGTCAGGTCTGAGTACGCAGCATCAGGCTGCTGGTAACAAAGCTAAAGAGACACGTTAACATCTAGGTGTGAGTGTATTCAAGGGCGCCTGGATCGGGCTTGGGTCTTGGCGTGCCGTTGCGTTGCCCTCATACCGGTACTGCAGGATCCCGCAGCAGTCATCATAGCCAATGATGATTACGATGATTCCTAGGGTCGAGCGGCAGGCCGATGCATGCCGCGGAGGCGTGAAAGCAAGGCAGGTGGTCGCGTCATAACCCGCCGCCCCGCTACCGTAACAGTCAGACAACTGGTCAAGTATTACCCCGCCGCCCACCGTGCGCCTTGCCGAAGGCGTGTCCGCCGCCAATGAGGGCGACGGTCTCGGAGTCGTTCATGCCCTGAGCAGGGGTGCAGCGAAACGGACGGAGCGAACGTTACCTGCAAAGCGCTGATCATAAGCGGCTTATGCAGATATGTACAGGCTCGAGGTTCCCGTGCGACGCCCTTGAACGTTATGCGCCTGCTCGCTCCTCACGGCACCAGCTCCTCCCTCAACCAACCGCCCATAGTTGCCTCACGTTGCCCTTCTCTCTGCCCCTTTGGGGCAAACGCAACGGACCAGAGTGCTACCTTGCAGCCGGGCAACACTCCCCTTCCTGAACTGCCTGTCCGCCTACGCACGTGTAGCACCCACAACATCCCCCCACAAGCACCACCCCCTCATCCCGCACTTTAATCTACCCACCATTTCCGCAAACGTGTCCCGTATCTCGGGCACGCTGAGCTCCGGCACTGGGTTGGCCAGCGGCCCCTCGGGGTTGACGTAGATGAGCTGCATGGTGGTGCGGCCCTGGGGAGCCTGTACGGCAGGTGTACGACGAGTGATAACGGGAGCGGATGCACTTGTTGGAGCCGAGGCACATGAGCGGAAGCTGCTGGTGCGTATGGCAGAAGGAAGCAGCGTTTTAGTGGATTGCAGTGATTGCCATCGGTGTATGACCACGGACGGGAGGGGTAACGGTAGCTGCCTGACTGAGAGCGGTTCTGCTGCTGCACACTGCGCAACGCATTTGACCGTACACGACTATCCTGCTTGGGCCTAGTTCACAGTGCCTCCTCCGGCCGCACCTGACACTCCCCGTCCTTGGGACAGGGCGCCACCAGCGCCGACTCAGGCGTGGGCCCCAGCGGCAGCGAGGCGGTGCCGTCCGCGTCGTCGACGCGGCCGCCGCAGAAGCCGATGATGGGCCCGCCCATGGACTCGATGGCGGTGTCGCCCGCCAGCACGATGAGGTCTCCCCAGGTCAGGGCGGCGCCGTACTTGGCCTTGAGGGGCGCCAGCAGGGCACGTGCCTTGTCCAGGTTGGTGTTGTCCGCCCAGGAGCGCTCAGGGTCAAACCTGTGAGGCCAAGGGGCGGAGGCAGGACGTGTGAGGACTAACAGTACCTTGCTTGGTTTAGGGTAGGGACCCGGCGCACCAGTAGGTGAGCGACGTGCCGTGGACGCCAAGCTGCACTCGTTTCACGCGCCAGGCCATACTATGTGTCCTGACGTGGGAATGCCACTATGCAGAAGCAATCGGTCTGGAAATAACAGGAATGATGTGAGGATACCGTAGGTGAAAAAAGGCATAAGAAATAGCCGGGGCCAGGTGGTAAACACGTGGGCCTCAACGTCGACCCATGGGTCGGTGCGCAAGCGGACAGGGAGGGGCCGCCATACCAGTGCCGTTGACAGGCAGAATCAAGCCATAATGGGTGTCAACAGAGTAGACCTAAACTAATAGAGCTCCCCCTTGCTGATAAAATAGCTTCAGCAAGCCAGATGCTCCCTGTGTGGCCGTACTGTCCCACTGTTCCACCCCTATCCCTAACATGGCACGACGGAGGCGTGTAACCCTGCCACAGGCCCGCACTGCAGCCAGCTGCCAGTGAACCGTCCCCACCCACCTCTGGCGGGCGCCGTCGCAGCCTCCCCGACCGTCCGACGACCGGTAGCTGCCCGCGCAATGCCACGCGAGGCGGATCATGAGGGGCCCGTAGTTGCCAAAGTCCGCGGGCCACCAGGCCTGGCTGGTGGTCAGCAGGGCGCGCAGGTCGGCCTTCACCGCGTCGATGTTGAGCGCGTCAACGGCCGTGGCATTGAAATCCAGCAGAGACCTGCAAGCATGTATATATTGCACGGTGGAAAGCTTGGTTTGGCGCATGAAGTGTCTTGGACAGGGGCGTAGTAAGCTGATGGCTGGGCTTACGTCGAAAGCGTGGGCCTAAGCAAGCGAGGCGAGGTGCTGTTGACTGCCCCCCGCACCGTGAAATCTACCCAATTGTCTGGGACATCCAGCATCTAAACTCCTCGGTGATTTCTGCCTGCCAGAGGCGCGGAGCTGCCGTGGCACGGTTTCACATAACGCCCGACTTGCCTGCGATTTATGGGCCGCGAAGGAAGCGCCTCCGGCAGTTGCTGCGCGGACCTGGAGTGGAGGAAAGGACAGGCTCCACGCGAGGACGAGGAAGCAGCAGGAAAGAGCAGCATGAGCAGCAGGAACGCGGGGCGGAACCACCGCGGAGTCCTCGTCCGCCTGTGTGGTCTGCCCGGACCCACAGGGAAGGCGTGCCGGTGGCAGGTGCCTGCCAGTGGATGATGAACCGTCGGGCATCAGCTGGTGGATGACTCCCATTCCCCTGTTCAGG
>VFQN01006262.1_pt1 | contig 13752 bp, 11 predicted proteins | sample 3512371 | NCBI WGS metagenome assembly VFQN01 (sample SAMN10412370, study PRJNA504923) | tailings metagenome | isolation source: Replicate 2 from Balatoc abandoned mine | place: Philippines: Itogon, Benguet | collected 2017-08-28
CGCCCGGCGCGAGGCTTGCGACACCAAGGACTGCCACTGGGGGACCGCTGCACTGCCCCTCAGCTCACGCATGCGTGCATGCATGAACTGCCTCCCCACCTCCATGGCCTCAAGGGCTGCCAGTGGTGATGTTGTGCGGTCATTAGTGAGCATGGACGACCAGTACCGAACTGGGCATTTGGGCAACCGTCCATGTGGATCTTTTACGGTATGGCAGCTGAGATAGGACATGCCCTGGTGCCCTTGGTGCTTGTTGGAAGGGCACGCACGCCTGCGCACGCTGATTCCAGGTGTCCCGGATGCATCAGCCAGCTACAGCGGGGACCTCCCCTGACGCATATGGGAAGCGTCTGTGTAAGTGTGTATCCGCACTGTATCCTGGTACAACTACATCTGTGGATGAAAAAAGGTCCAAAAGTGTGGAACTTGGCCGCTTGGGGGTGAACACCATGGGGCATGGCTGGGATGGAGCTCGGAGGCTGAAGAGGCACTCGGATCAGCTCGGATCTACCACAGCACACGACCGACTTTCCTGGCAGCACTCCATTTCGCCGCGACCAAGGCTAGGGCACAGGCCAAGTTGCACAGAAGTTGCCTTCTGTTTAAGTCAGACATCTAATCACCTAGCATGGCGAGCAAGGGCGGTCGCTTCCAGACGACAGTCCTGAAGCCCGAGGGCGCAGAGCTCGACCCGGAGTATCAAAAGACAGTTTCCGATGTAAGACTTTCACTTTTGCGTGCCATATTGCTTTCGCCACGAGTTCGCTTGGGTGCTCATGTTTCCAACCGGCGAAGCCCCGGCAACAGCGTGCCAAGGAGTCGCTAACTGGGTCCTCTATGTACAACTGTAATATATAGATTGAGGAACAGAACCAACGGAGCGGATGGCTGTTCAGTCGCGGAGGCAGGTGTCGGGTTGGGGTGTCGGACGCTGTCGGGTGCACCCGAACTGCTATCTGCGCTTTTGCAACAAACGTCACCCCTCTGCCGCGGTTGGTAGGGGTCAAGTAATCTACTTGTCGTTTTCGAGCATATCCCAAAGGCGAGCTGCGTTGTGTAAGACAGCGGTACCTTCAGTGTCTCTTCACTCGTCAATGTGCAAGCACACCTTCCCCTTCGGTCCTCCTGCAGCGTTCGACAGAGCGGACCTGCAATACTTAGGGGACTTCAATAACGCTTTACGCTACCAGGTGGGCTGACAAGCACGCTCCTTTGCGCCTCCGGGGTTGCAGCAGAGCGGTTCACATGTGGCATGCACGGCACGGCACGGCGTGGCACGCCACGTGTCCAGACCACCATCAACATCAGAAAGTGATATCTGGCCAACCCCGAATACCGCGTCTCATCACTTCACGTGAGACACGGCCTTTTTCCCCACGTGTACGACACGCACGACCTGCCGTACACTGCAGGAGGTGGACATCCACGACCGCGAGCGGGAGGTGTGGGAGCGCGAGAAGGCCAAGCTGGAGGCGGAGGCAGAGGCGGAGGCGACGCGGGCGCTGGCGGCGGAGGCGGTGGCGCTGGCCACCGGCAGCGGCTCGGGGCTGCTGCGGCGCAACAGCAGCACCAGCACCGGCACGGGGGCGGCGGGCGCCGCGGGGGGCCTGGTCAGCGCAGGGAGCCGGGGGCTGCCTGGGGTGGCGTCCAGGTGCGTGCTTGGGGGCCCTGGGGAGGCAGCGGTCGGGCATGTAAGTGCTGTGGGTGCTGCTGGTTGAGCGAAGGGGTGTGGCTCCTTCATTAGGCAAAGAGGACCGCAGAGGGCCATGCGACAGCACAACGTTGCTGGATAGGGCGGGCTTGGCTGGATGCCGCGTGACGCACGTGTATGGGACGGTCGCAACGACCGACTGCGGCTTCCCCTTTCCTGTCTTGACGGCTCAGTATCGTTTTTTTCCCTTCTCACGCGAACCCCCAGGACTGCTCCGCTGCAGCTGGCGGTGAAGATCAAGCGTGCGGGCAGCGGCGGCAGCGGGCCACATCACCCCAACACCAAGGTGCGTTCGGAGCCCTAGCCCCGCATTCCAGAGTGCAAGCACCATCATGTGGGTCGTAGTCAGGGGTTTCCCCTGTCTCCCCTGGTTGTGGCCGAGCATAAGTACCTTCTGGTGCGCTGTGTCCGGGAACACCGCACGCTACTCAACCCGCCTCCACATTGCTGCACTAAGGTGAAATGCGGCTGCCTCTGCAGCGCTGTCGTCACAATACCTTGCGTCGTGCAAGCTGTTCTTGTGCAGTGGCCCAAGCTCTGGCCGCTTGCCCTTGCGCCACGCAGTCACAGCACTCGTCTCTGCCCGTCGGCAGCCCCGGAAGCGGCGGTGCGGGCGCAGACGTAGGAGGCGAGCCCGCGGCTAAGCGCCAGAAGTCCCTGTCGGAGCTGGGAGAAGGTGTAGAAGGAGCGGCGGCAACGGGCGGCGCGAGCAGGAGCGAGAGCGGTGCTTTGGCGGCTGGCGGGGCTACGTCTACAGCGGGGCGAGCGCCGGAGTCATCTGGGTCGCTGCCCTCCCTAGGGGGAGCAGGAGGCAGTGGCGGCGGGGGCAAGGCCGGTGGGGGCGGTGGAGAGAAAGAGGGAGGCGGTTTGGCGGGCCTGTTCTCTCTCGCTCGGGAGCGACAGCTCGGAAGATGGGGACGGGGATGGGGACGGAGGTGGAGGCAAAGACCGTGGGGTTGCGGCGGGGAGGGACGTGGGTAGTGGGCCGGAGGGGCCGGGGGGAGCGGAGGAGGCGGACGGGAAGGGGAGTGGGGCGCAGCAGGGAGCTGGTGGTGGTGGTGGTGGTGTGGCGGCGGCGCTGCCTAACCCACTGGAGGTGCTGGGTGACGATGCGGTGGTGCGGCAGGGGGTGGTGCTGGGTCCCAGGGCCACCAACGCGGACGTCAAGGGAGGGGACGCGTGGGACAGCGGGTCGGACTCGGACAGGGGATGATGGACCGGAGAAGGGTTGCGGCTGGGTGCACAGGAGGCTGCGCAGTTGGCATGCTGGGGACGAGGCATGGGCGCCGTTTTGTACGTAAGCCGCAATCGGGTGCCGTAGCCTGCTGTAGCGGTAGCTTACCCTGCCAGAGTTGATGCGCGATGGGGAGTGGGCGTCTCCTACGGTACTTCCTGCATAGTGTTGTCGGCTTGAGGTTGGGTTCCTGTGGGTTCCGTTCTTTGATAGACGCCTTGTGACCGTAAGCATCCTTGACAGCTAGTCCAGTCGCTCCACGTGGTACCGTGCTGGTTCCACTTTGCTACGTGCGTGTTTGCTGCTGGTGCGTTGTGTGTTACCGTACCACCGTGCAGGGTGCATCAACCCTATTGTGTCCTGATCCGGGCGCTTTTCAAAAGCATCATGGCCTTACCATCACCATGTGCATGTGTGTGCACGTACACGGCACTATACGCTTTCCGTGGATTGATGCATGCATGCGCTTCTCCCCCTGCTGCTGCTGCTGCCAGAGGTCAGCGCCGAGGCATGGCCGTGGCCACCCGTTTCTGCATTGCACGTGTTTCGGATTGAAGGCGCTTGTGCAGGGTACATCTGTGTGGCGTTTAATGTCGCGTAACAGGACCCAAATAGCATCTCCCGCAAAGACAAGTAGGCAACGCATCAGGCGGTTGCACGCGGCTTTGAATCTTGTCCACATGCTGCAGGATGGCTGTCGCACTGGACATGGAATTGCCTGGCAGGCTCACCGAAACGCGTGCTGTACAGTTGTACAGTGTACAGTTTCGGGGGCAGGAGTTGCGGTAGTCACACGTTAATAAGTGGCTATGCTGTACGGCCTTGCAACTGGTATAAGCGGTGCTGCGGTGCTGCCCATGCCCTGAGCGTGGCCTGGACCACTTTGGACCAACCACCGGGTTGGCACGCGAAGGCGCAGTTAGGCCGCCCCATCCATGCCCTGTAGGCTTAGTCAGCGCGCCACATGGCCAGCCCCTCTCCACACTTAAAGCGTCTACATGCGCCCTACATAATGTGCTCCAGTGCGCTCCCGTACGTGCGGGAACGAGGCGCCCGTGTGTTGCATTCTTGCTCGTTCACTGCACGTTGGCCCAACCAACGTGGAGCATGACACATGCGTGGTGTTATACGCTGTGCAAAGCATGTACGACTGATACCAGCAATGCGGCTAATGTAGCGGCGCGAAGATGACCTTGCGCCCCACACCTTCCATCCATGACCAGGGCCAGGCAGCCCAAGCCCTACAATCGGCAGTGCAACACGCAGCCGCCGACTGCTTTTGCCACGCGCAGCCCGTTCCTATGCGTTTGCAACACGTAACCAGGTCTACAACGCAGCTTGCAGCTCTTTGTATCATGTCGCCATAAGCATTTATCTCGGCTGACTACCGGTATACAATCGGCACACTAGGTCCTCCGCATTCCGCCTTTGTCCTGCACGTACCACGTGTACCGTACCCCCATCCAGCCGCACTCGCTCCGCACAGCCTGCCGCTGTACTGCACTTCTACACCTGCCTACTCGCAACTCGGAGGCCGATGCAGCCTCCGCCTCATGCAACTCATACCGTGTGCTTCTCCTACACCGCGCCGTCACGGCTCCCACTGCCGCAACACCGCAATCAAACACACCTGCCCACACCAGCACGACCACCAGGACATCTACCAGAACGCTGACGCCCCAACACACACGCTCGTGCACCACCTCCCGCCTTCCGAGCTGTCAACCTAAAGTACCTACGGAGGCACCACCTGTACCAACGGCAGCTGTGCAGCCAGGTTCACGCCGACCATGCCACGGCCTCTCCCACCGAGCTGCCGTACTGACGCGCCGTACATGCTTCACCCCAGCTGCTTCCCCCGCAGCACTAGGGCCACCGCGGGCTCTACTCTGCCCCGAAGCTACCGGTCCCCCGTCGCTGTCTCCTGCTTTACCGCTGCCTCCCCCGCTCCCACCGTCCCAGTCCCGCCCCCGACCACCATTTGGTCTAATTCTTCCGGGCCCACCACCTTCCCTCCCTCTCCCCGCATGGCTCGCCGCGCCAACCCCGCCACGTCACCAAAGCCCCACACCGCCCGACGCACCACACGCAGCTTTTCTGCCGTCTCCGTTTCTCCGGCCTCCTCCTCCTCCCAGCCCTCTCCGCCGCCACCACCCGCGCCGCCTTGCTGCCGTGCCCAGAACGCCTCCAGCATCTTACCCGCTACAATCCCATCCGTCACTGTGGGGCCGCGGTGGAGCAGTGAGGTGGGCAGCTTGGTGGCTGGGGCCACAGAGCCGGTGAAGCCGGTAGCAGTGTTGCGGCTACCGGCGCCGGCTGCAGCCGCTGACCCAGCCATGGAGCCAGTTGCGGCCCTCGCACCAGCCCCAGGCCACGAGCCGCCGGGCCCAGTGCCGAGACTCGACCCGAAAGTAGACCCAGACCCAGCCCCTGCCTCTGCGCCGCACCCGGCCCCAGCCCCGGCCCAGGCTCCAAACCCTGACACTGATGACCCTAACCCTGGCCCGAAACCAGAGCCGCTGCTGCCAGCGCCGTTCCCGGTGTTGCTGCTGGTGGCCAGGGTGCCACCTTCGTCGCTGGTGCCGCCGCTGCTGCCGCGCACCTGCTGAGTGCTGCTGCGTGCGGCGGGGCGGGCACGCGCAGCAGCGCTGCCACCGTCGTTCAGGCAGGCGGCCAGCAGGCAGCACATGGCCTTTGACGCTAGCTCGCCGTTTGCCACCTGTCCGCGCCTGATAGACCTCATGAACGCTTGCACCAGCTGCATCCAATCCACCTCCTGCAACACAAACCTCCTCCATGCTGCTGCTGCTGCTGCTGCTGCTGCCACCGTCGCTGCGGGCATGTTGCTGCTGCCACCAACGCCGCCGTCGCTGCCTACGCAGCTACTGCACTTGCTGGTACTGCTGGCAGCAGTAGTGGTGGCGGGGGCGGGGGCGCCTGCAATAGCACCGCTACCCCCGCTGCCGCTGCTGCCGCCGGCTTCCTGCCCGCGTTCTTGCCCACCAGCAGCGTTACTCCCGTCTGTCCCGGCGTCGTGTACACCAGCCTCCGCACAAGCGCTGCCGCCGCTGCTGCTGCCGCTGCTGCTGCTGCTGCCGCTGCTGCTGCTGCTGCCGTCGCCGCTCATGCCTGTGTCTGCTCCCACCCCAGACTTACCACCACCCTGTTTGCCTGCGGCGTGGGCCGCCGCCAGGCCAGCAAGACCTAACCCTAGCTCCACCTCAGCCATGCCCACCTCGCTGCCCTCATCCTCGCCGAGAGACAAAAGGGAGAGCACGCCAATCCATTCCAGGCATACCCTTTGGATGAAATCATACATGGCATCTCGGTCGAATGGCCCCGGCCCTGAACCTGCCACACCCCAAGCTCCCCTGGTGGCGCCGCCGCCTCCGCCGCCGATGCCACCGTCCCCTGGCTTCCCTCCACCACCTGAAGGGCACCCCTGCACCCACTGTACTGCCCGCACAGTGGCGGCAGCAGCTGCCGTACGGCGTGCGACAGCAGCAGCTGCAGCCGAGGGGAGCCGGGGGCCGCCGGGCCGCCGGCGGCGTTGAGCCACGGCGGAGGGGCTGGCATGGTGGAGGCGACGGCATGGGTCTCGAGCAGTGCAGCGGCGACTAGCGCTACCGTGTCGACAACACTGGGACGCTGGCCTGCGCTCTTTGGCATTGCCGCGGTGGTCGTGCTTGCCATACCGGTATGCTGCTGTTTCTGCTCCTGCAGCAGTAGCACTTGACGCATGGCTGTGATGACGGCCCCGCCCTGCCGTACATCACCGTACGCCAGCAGCCACACGAGGCGGGGCAGGCTCTCGGTCTCATAAAAGAGCACACGCTCTACCAGCCCTGCCGCCGATCCCCCCGGCTCCTGCATTCCCCGCCGCAGCAGTGCTTCCAGGCAGGACAGCAGCCCACCGCACAGCGCCGACGACAGCGCCGGCGGAGGGGCGGCTGGCAGGGGACCTGCGGTTCAAAATAAATGGCGGGCACAAGGGCGGTGGGTTGTAGGAGCCTTCCCTTGCGACAGCCACAAACCTTGTACGGTAGTGCACGCGGGAGACTATGGATGCCAATGCAATGCCGCTATGGTAGGTTGCATTTCCGTACTGCTTGCCATGCCACGTGCCCCTAACCTGAGCCGGTACTATGCAGCGCGTGGTCGCCTCACAGTGCGAACTGTGCCTTCACGCCTCGTATACATGAGCACTCTCACCTGCCAGGTTCAGCTCCCCGAGCTCCGGCAGTGCCATCCACTCCACCAACACGTTTGCGTGGGCAAGGCGGCGGCCGTACGGCATGACGTGCAGCGCCGTACCGCATAGCAGCCGCCACCATTCCACGTGCGCTGCTTGCTGCGACTTGGTGGGCCGTCCGATGGCCGCCGAGCCATCACCTACATGCTGCTGAGGCTGTGGTGACGGCGGGGCCGGCGTGACCTGGTTCGTGGTTGGTGGGGTCTGCGCGGACTCGTGCGGCGGCGGCGGCGGTGGCAGCTGCTGCTGTGCCGGCTTGGAGTGCGCCGTCTCGGGTGGGGGTCTCCGAGGGGGCAGTGCAGCCTGGGGCGACTGTGGGGTACACTGCATGGTCACGGGGAGCGGTGGTAGCGGCTGCAGAGGAGGGGTTGTTGCGCCTCCCAGCGCCCGCTGGTCCTCCTGGTACCCCGTCTGGGGCCACAGCAGCTGCCGGGCGGCGGCCAGGGCGAGAACCGCTACAGGCCACACCTCGCGCGAGGGCAGGAAGCAGGGGTTGCTGGGCGCATGTGAGCCTTGGGGCGGCAGCGACGGCGGTAGCAAAGGGGCGGCGGCGGTGGCGGGAGGCGGGGCGACGGCGGTGCAGGTGGGTGCAGCGGTTGAGGCGCAGGCGGCGACGGCGGCCACCGACGCGGCGTAGGGGTTGGCGGCGTATGCTGAGGCGAAGCATTCGGATGATTCGGAGGATAAGGCGGCGTCGGCAGCAAAGGTGGAGGCGGCGGCGGCGGCGGCGGAAAAGGCCTCTGCGGAGCGCACCGCAATTCGTGCCATCCGCAGCAGCAAGCTCAGCCGCCGCCCGGGGGGCCTGAGTGCAGCCAGCAGCGGCGGCGGCGAGAGAGCGTTACTCCGCCCGCCTACTCGCTGTCCCTCATTCAGCAGCCCCAGTAGCATGGCCAGGTTCTTCACGTAAGCGCCGCACACCACCCGCACCTGTGGGTGCTCCCCATCCGGCCGCACGGTCAGGTGCAGGTCCCGAAGGTAAAGCACTGGCATGCCGTACTGCGGCCCGCCGTCTGCCGTACACAATGCCCGGACACTCGCTGAGAGCATGAAGTGCTGGGCGCTGTGGCCGGTCAGTGCGTTGATGAGAGCAGCGCGGGCGGCAGGAGGCAGAAAGGGCGGAGCATCTGTGGGTGTGGGGCTGCTGCTGCTGCTGCTGCTGCTGCTGCTGCCAACAAGGCTGGTAACATCCCCCAGCTCCGCTATGTCCTGCCACCAACTGGAGATAGTGTCTGCGCAGCGGTTGTCGTTGTGGTTGAGCTGCAGCACCGGCAAGCACAGCTCCCACAGCAGCGATGCCCTCGCCAGATGGTCCAGCAGGCAGCTGTTGCGCAGCGAACCCGCCACGTGCATTGCCAAGCGCCGCAGCATCCATCGCTTTTGCTGCTGCTGCTGCTGCTGTTGCTGCCTCTGTTGCTGCCGTATGTGCTGCACAACATGTTGCTGCTGTTGCTCCCGCTGCTGGTTTCCCATCTCCCGCCCCTCATGCTGTCCGGGCTGAGCCCGCGGCTCCCGGGCGTCTGCTGGTACGAACCCGCCGCCGCCAGCATCGCCAGCAGCAGCGGCAGCAGCTGCACTAGCGGGGCGCTCACTGACCGCCTGAGCATCGATCGTGAGTGATAGCAGCACCCTGACCAGCAGCACATACTCGCCCAGCACCCATGTACCCGCCTCCACCAGGTCCCTGCTGCCCCGGTCGCGCTCGGTGGGCCCACCGCCCCCACTTGCCGCCTCATCGCCGCCCGCTGCACCGGATGCCCCGCTGCCGCCTGGGTCCCTTAGCCCCGCCACAGCTGCAGCTGTTCGTGCTGGTGCTTCTGCTGCTTTTGCGGCTTCTGCGGCGTCAGCAGCGGCGGAGGAAGGCAGCTTACCCTCGCTCTGCTGGCCGCACTGCTGCTGCATTTCCGCCGCTTGGCCCCCTGACGGTAGGCGCTCTTGCACAGCGCTTGCTGCTGCTGCCGCTGCTGCCCCAGCTTCCGCTCCTGCCGCCGCTTCCGCTCCTGCCGCCGCTTCTGCTGCTGCCGCCAAGCTGAGCTCCGGGTTGTGTCGCTGCAGCGCCTGGTGCAGGGCGGCGAGCTGGCGGCTGGCGTGTTGGAACACGCCCATGCGCAGCAGCTGGCAGCCCACATCCAGAGTTGCGAGGGCCAGGGAGGGCGTTTGCAGGCCCCCGGCAAGGCCAGCAGGCTGGCTGCTGCCGATCGCACCCGTGCCGCCATCGACACATCCATCGTTTCCACCCGCACCGCCGACTACAACGCTGCTGCTGCTGTTGTTGTCGCTGCCGGCGTCCTGAGCTGATGCACCGCTGCGGTCCACCGTACCGCCAGGCTTGAAGCTGCGGCAGGACTGTCTCACCAGCTGTCCCCTGCCGGCCTGAAGCAGGCTCGCCATCACCTTGGCTGCCGATTCCAGCACCAGAAACAGCCAAGACTGGGTATCTTCTTCCGCACCGTCCGCACGCGCCGCCGCTCGTTCACCCGCCGCTGCTGCTGTGCACTCGAGCCCGCCAGGGCCTCGCTGCTGCTGCCGCTCCTGCTGCACACCGTGCTGTTGCTGTACCTGCTCCTGCTCCTGCCGCTGCTGCCCCTGCTGCTGCTGTTGTGCACCAGCCAGCCTCTCAAGTGCTGGGTGCCTCCTGCGCATTGCGAGCGCTGTGAGCCTCAGCACCGCCAACCGGAAGCCCTCGTGCGTTAGGAAGGCCTCTGCGGCGCCTGCCGTCTGCCCTGCATCGCGCTCGGCCTTGAGGCGGTCGGCCACGCAATGCAGCGCGCTGTGCAGTGCCTGAAGCAAGGGAACTGATATTCTCGAGGCAGCAGGCGGCTGCGACAATGGTGGCTCGAGACTGTTTTCGCGCGCGCCCGAGTCGTTCCCGCCTTCCGAGGCCAGGTTGCCCCTGGCCGCTCGCGCCTCCTTTTCATCCTTCTCTTTTTGCAGCCTGGTTTCAAGAGCATTCAGCACAAGCGCGGCTGCTTGCACCAGCTCCTGTGCCAGAATGGCGGGAGCGCGCGACGAGGAGGCGTCGGGCGCTGCCGATGTGCGCGCGGCAGCCTCGTCCACCTCAGCCATTTGTAAGCGTGGCTTAGGAGTAACGTTGAAGGACTAGGCTGTGGAATGAAGCTGCCATAGCGCTGGTAAATGGCTGAAGAAGCAGGCGGCTTTGGACTATCTATGTAACACGAACGTGAAGTCATATAACTATTGCTCTGTTAGCAGCCAATATGTTATAAAAGCGGCTGACATTTGCAAAGCCTATCGACCGGCGGTTGTAAGGGGAAGGGGAGCTCCCCTGGCGTGGGGATGTCCCATGGGTCGGGCGCACAGGTGAGGCCAGGTCGTTCACACAAGCGCCCCTTAGCGCCAAGGAGTTACTTCACCGCATGTGTTGTAGCTATTGGGTTCCTTAGCTTCCTGCACCCCAGCTTTGCCCACAAAGGCTGAGGCTCCATGGCACCGTGGGTTGGTCCCGGCAGTCGGGGCCACAGGGCCATTGAAGCAAAGGTCAAAGGTCAGGGGATTTCGGGATAGACCACATCCCTAATCCACCGGCGGAGAGGCAACCAGGGCCTGACCAGGGCCCATAAGCCGGATTAATCGATGGTTTGATAGTGGCAGTCGCGCAAGCGCGGGTCTGCCGAGATAATTACGACATGAGCGAGAACCCATGCCGGTAGTGTGTGGGGAAGCAGGTGTGTACCCCTTGCACGTGCATACATCTACTGTACCTCCATCTATCGCATATGCCTCACAGTAGCAATGCATTCGCTCCGACCTAACAAGGGCGCTCCAGGGCCCTGCGTACCCTGCCTGCCTCCTGCTGCATGCACTACGATGTTGCCCCCGACACCCGTACCAGGGTAGCACGTACTATGAGAAGCCGCTCGCTCGCTGTCACGTGCGTGTATCATACAGGTATTACGCAAGGGACTCGAAGCAAGCCATGCGCCCAAATGATACCACTACTGTCCGCCCCTCACACGTCCACCAAAGCTTTGCACCCATGGTAAGCGGTGCACGTCAGCTACCGTACGAGTCATGGTCCCAGAAAATTGTCGCAACGGCCACGGCGCGGCCGACAACAGCGCGCTCCGCCTTACTCGCCTGTGCGCTGCTGCCCTTCGCACACCGCTGGCCAAATCCCACAAGCCCACACGATGCACCAAAGCGCGCCCACAGCTCACCTCGTCGCAGCCCCATGCCCCTCCAGCGTCCCCTACCCCACCAGTACCGTCCGCCGCCCAACGCCTACTGTGCTACACCTACCGGTTTCTCGCGTTCTACGCGTACACCTACCGCACCTCGCCCCGTTCTTGTCGCAGTCCCCCGCCCCATCCCTGCCGTACCATCCCGCCTCGCCCTTGCCGTACTCTCTCACCGCATCCCTGCCTTGCCCTCCCGCCCTTCCAATGCCGTACTCCTCCGCCCCATCCTTGCCGTATCCTCGCTGCCGCCCCGTCCCTGCCGTACTCTCCACCCTACCCCTGCCGCACCTTCCCGCCCCACCGCCGCCGTGTCCTCCCGCCCCAGCCACCCGTTGCCACATTTCCCAGCCCAACCATGCTCCCTCGAGTTGAAAGCCACCTGTCCTCCCCCAGCGCCTCATCACAGCCCCACCGTGCGGCCAAAGCGCTCCACCAGGCCCCGCGAGCGTGCGCACCCCTGCTCAACCCCGTGCAGGAGCAGCGGCCGTCCCCAGCACAGCACGAGGTAGCGCGGAACACCGAGGCACCCCAGCACCATCAGCACCCACTCCACCAGCTGCGTGCACTGCTCCGGGGTGGAGCGCCAGGAGGAGCAGCCCGTGGGCGGAAGCCTGAAGTCCAGCCATGATTTGACGGCCAGCAGCATGGAGATTGCGAGGACGGACAGTGCCATCCAACTGTCACTGCTGAGGTTAAGGTCCAGCTCCTCGCCCCAAAAGCTCTTGCCGCTGCCACCGCTGGGCACGGGCACGGCCGCTGCTGGCGCTGCTGTTGTCGGCGCCGGCGCACCGGCTGCTGCCGCCGCCCCCTCCGCCGCCGCTGCTGTGGCCGCACAGGATGCTTCCGGCGCTGCTGCGTCCACCGCCGTGCCCTCTACCGCCGGTGCTGCCGCTGACGGCGCCGCCGGCAAGGGCGCCGGCGCCGCCTCCATCGTTGGCTCTACCGTCGCCACAGCTCCCTCTGCTGCCGATGCTGCCGCTGACGGCCCCTCCGGCAGGAGCGCCGGCGCCGCCGCTATCGTTGGCTCTACCGTCGCCACAGCTCCCTCTGCCGCCGCGCCTCCTGCCGCCGGTGCTGCAGCTGACGGCACCCCCGGCAGGGGCGCTGGCGCCGCCTTCATCGTTGGCTCTACCGTCGCCACAGCTCCCTCTGCCGCCGCGCCTTTTGCCGCCGCTGCTGCCGCTGACGGCCCCCCCGGCAGGAGCGCTGGCACCGCCGCTATCGTTGGCTCTGCCGTCGCCACAGCTCCCTCTGCCGCCGCGCCTCCTGCCGCCGGTGCTGCAGCTGACGGCACCCCCGGCAGGGGCGCTGGCGCCGCCTTCATCGTTGGCTCTACCGTCGCCACAGCTCCCTCTGCCGCCAATGCTGCCGCTGACGGCCCCTCCGGCAGGAGCGCCGGCGCCGCCGCGATCGTTGGCTCTACCGTCGCAACAGCTCCCTCTGCCGCCGCGCCTCCTGCCGCCGCTGCTGCCGCTGACGGCGCCGCCGGCAGGGGCGCTGGCGCCGATGCCAGCGTCGGCTCCGCCATCGCCGCTGCTGCCTCCACCGCCCTCAGCCCTGGTGCTTGCACGGGACCTGCTGCCGCGTTCCAAGGAACTTCTGTCGGCCCCGGTGCCGGCGCCATTGCCGTGACCGAGGAAGCCGGCACCAGTACGGCCGCCATCGCCGCTGCTGCTGCAGCTGTCTGCGCCGCCGTTGCCGGGGATACTGCGTTCCCCACACCTGCCGCCGCCGACGGCACTACCGCCTCCGCCATCACTGACGCCACCGCCGCTGCCGCCGCTACCGCTGTCCGTGCCGGCACCGCCACTGGCGCTGCTGCTGCTGTCCACACCCCCACCACCGCTGTCGCCGTGCTCGCTGCTGCAACTGGTATTTCTGCAGTTGTTTGTCCCTCTGCAGCTGTCGGTTCAGGCACTGCTGCTGCCGCAGCTGCGCCCGTTGCTGCTTCCACCCCTTCCAGCACCGCCGCCGCCACTGGTGCCGCCACGCTCGCTGGGGCCACCACATCCCCTGGTGCCGTCACCGCGGCAGCTGCAGCAGCTGCAGGTAGTAGCGCCTCCACACCCTTTGGCACCTCCATGGGCACAGGTGCCGCCGCATCCCCTGGTGCCGCCACCGGCGCGCCAGACACCATCGCAGCTGCAGGCACCTTCGCCGCAGCTGCCGCCCGTGCTGCGGCCGGTGCCGGTGCTGCCGCTCCGGCTGCTGCAGCAGCTCTTGCTGCCGCCCCCGCTTCCGCGCCCACCTCCTCCGCCCTCCACGCCGCCACCATGCTCTCCAGCTCCGCCGGCCCCGCCATCGCCCCTCCCTCGCACACCCGCATGGCGCCCCGGGCCAACGCCGCCACGTCGCCAAA
>VFQN01006263.1_pt1 | contig 13744 bp, 15 predicted proteins | sample 3512371 | NCBI WGS metagenome assembly VFQN01 (sample SAMN10412370, study PRJNA504923) | tailings metagenome | isolation source: Replicate 2 from Balatoc abandoned mine | place: Philippines: Itogon, Benguet | collected 2017-08-28
GAGCTTGAAAATGCTATTCAATTGAAAATCTTATAATTAAGACGCAACGCTAGTGACATGATATATGTATTAATCAACATTTTCAAATCAATCTTGATTCACAAAAAAGATTGTTGCAAATAAATGAAATGAAACATCAACAGAAAGATAACAGGGCAAATAACAGTCTTCAATGTCAGCATTGCAAGTCCGGAATGCATTCTGTTTTCAATATTCTCAATACTCAGCAGTTGCAAGAACTCTCGCAACACAAAACCTGCTCTATCTATAAAAAGGGGCAGTATGTTTTTAATGAAAATGGGTTGCCACAGGGTTTATTTTGTGTAACTAACGGGAAGATAAAATTATGTACAACCGGATGTGACGGTAAAGAGCAAATTCTCCGGTTAGCGAATTCGGGAGATATCCTGGGTTACACGGCCTTACTTTCAAAAGAGAGACATCATTGCTCCGCAGTGGCATTGGAAGACTCTTCCATCTGCATTATTGATAAAGATTTCCTTTATAAATCCATTCAGGATAATCCTCCATTGCTTTTTGAATTCCTTAAAAAAATGGCGGAAGACTTGAAAGTTGCAGACGAACAAATTGTCTCATTGTCTCAAAAAAATGTAAGGGAACGAATGGCAGAAGCATTATTGTTTTTAAAGGCTACTTACGGCTTTGCAGAGGACGGGCAAACGCTCAATATAATATTGACCAGAGAAGAAATTGCCGATTACGTGGGTACCTCGATGGAAAGCGCCATTCGATTGTTATCTGAGTTTAACCACGACGGAATAATTGAACTCAATGGTAAAAAAATAAAAATCATCAGTCTTTCAGCACTTATAAAAACAGCCAGGCTGAACGACTAAAAACATGAGAAATATCATTGTTTCATAGCTTAAATATCATTTTTTGGTGAGAAGTGGTGTACTATTTTGCATCGAAAGAAAAGTCAATGAGGAAGGAACACAAAAGCACAGCACACGCGGTCATTGAATCGCTAATGTATGAATTGTATCCTGTCATTCAACACCAGTTTGTATTAGTTGCACTACGGCATGATATGTCGACTCCCGAAAACAGCCCATATAATAATAAAGTAATCGAATTGGTAAACTGTCTGAAATCCGAGTTTCAATCCTTAACCAATTATGAAAACAGGTTAGTATTTCCGGTCGTGTTGAAGAGAGAAGCGCAATACAGCAGTAATTCCGACACACCAAATTTTGAAGACTTACAGCAATTGACACGTGGAAAAGAACAGCGGATATTACAATTAGCAAATGATTTATCTATAGCACTTGAAAAAACAGATCTAAATAAAACAGACGATTCGATAACAGATCTTATTAGTCTTTTCAAAAAGGATTTTGCAACCTACAAGCGCAAATGGAATAAAACGATGACTAACTTATTATAACAAACGATTTTTATGAAACATATATTTTGGATGATTATTGGCTGCATAGTTCCGCTATTGCTGATTTTTCTTTTGCCACTATTTGGTGTTACAGGCAACTATTCAATCCTCATTTTCATAGTTGCCATGTTCGCCTGCCATTTAATGATGCCAATGCACCATAGCAGTCATGGTGAACATTCAAAAACCAATAAAACAGATAAAAATGAGGCACATCAGCATTAAACATTTTGGGTTAGCCACAGGCACGACCGTTGCAATAATATACATTGGATGCATCATAGTCACATCGTTGATGAGCCCGGCTACTTCTACTGTCTTTTTCAACAATTTGATACACAGTGTCGACATTTCGACCATTATAAGAAAAACACCTATGCCTTTTTCAGAAGCCTTGATTGGCATACTGGAATGGTTCGTAATTGGTTGGCTAATGGGAGCAAGCATCGCAGGTATTTACAACATCTCTTCAAGCAAACAAATAAACTCAATACAGTAATTTTTAAAACCAGTAAAATGAAAAAGGATAGCTATTTATTTATTATGATGATAAGCACGTTAATTGCTACACAGTCTGTTTCGGCCCAAAAGGACAGTAGCGGGATTTATAAAACAGCCGAAGATTTTCAGCAACGAAAATTATCGTATGCCATTAACTGTAAAAAAGAAAAGCATACAATTAACCCTAACATCCTTTTTAAAGGTTCTGAGGTAAAAGTCAAACACGAAGGAACTACTTATAATTTAAAGAAAAGCGAAGTCTTTGGCTACAGGACATGCGAAGGTATCGAATACAGGTTTGTAGACGATAAAGAATACAAAGTGTTAAACCCAGGTGAACCCTTGACTATGTATGTGTATCAGCATCCCGCCCATACCGGTAAAGATCTAAGCAAAGGCTTATACAAGCCCGAGTATTATTTCAGCAGCAATACGTCCACCTCATTGCAGTCTTTAACGAAAGCAAACATAAAAGCACTCTATCCTGATGATCACAAATTTCACGACGCATTAGATGCACAATTTAAAGATGATGCGGCCTTATATGCTTATGATAATTTTCATAAGATGTACAAGTTGAATTGGATAATTAAAAATACCGGGAATTGACCTGTTTCATACCCTAATACAATATCGTGGACAAAACGATTATTTAAATAGTGAAGACATCATCTACAAATATCGAATCTAATAAAACAATTTATTTTTTTAAACCGGTGACCACTGCTTAGCTGTGGAGACCACAAACAATTATACAATGAGAAAGATAATGATTTTCATGTTTGCCTGTACTTTAAGTTCTGGCGCATTTGCTCAGGAAAAAAAGGACGATAAAATGCACATGGACCATAAGGAACAAACTATAGACATGAAGAAAGACCATATCATGATGGTAGACGGAAAAATGAAAATGATGAAAGATGGAAAGGAAATTCCTATGGATAAGGAGATGACAATGAAAGATGGGACAAAGGTGATGCCAGATGGGATGTGTACAAAAAAAGACGGCACTACCATGACCATGAAGAACGGTGATATGATGGACATGGATGGGAAAATGGGAAAGATGCCTGCGCCGGATAAAAAAGGCAAAATGGGAAAAAGCGCTAAAGGAAAATGTTGTTAACGTTTTTCCATGAATGATGGGTGGCGGGCTGCGTAAAGCAATAAGATACTAATGCTATTGATGGTTCCGCCATGTTGCCTTGCGAAGAGAAAAAGAATAAAAGTGAACATGCAGCAATGCCCCACGTTCGGGCAAAGATAGAATGGTAGAAAAGCGTCAATATTAAAAATGTCCGATGGAAGCTTTAAACTATATCGCAATTGGTATTAGTATAGCAGGAAGCATCATTATCATTTGGGGCGTTCTTACAACAATATTCCTTTTTTGTAAAACCGAAAAAGACAGGCTTATCAATATAAAATTGCAAAATAACAGTAGTGCTATTAGAAATCAATTTAGTGGATACCTGATACTTGGGCTTGATTTTATGCTTGCAGCGGATATTATTCATACTATCCACAATCCGATTTTAAAAGAACTATATGTTTTAGCAATGATTGTGGGGATTAGGTCGGTTATAAGTTTCTTTTTATCAAAAGAAATGGGAAACAGCGAACCGGATAAATCCTTATAAACAGGATCTGTATTCATTAATATTATTTCACAAATTAAAGCCACTAAAATGTCAACTACAACTTCAACCAAAACAGAAAAGGCCAATGATCTTTCTGGTGAAAATCAAAATCGCCCCACCATGAAAGCCCTTGTATATGTGGGACCAGGTAAAATTGAATGGCAGGAAATTCTAAAGCCTGTTATTGAAAAGCCGACAGATGTATTGGTTAAAATTTTAAAGACCACGATTTGCGGAACCGATCTTGGTATTTTAAGAGGTAAGGTTCCCACTGTAAAGCCTGGAACTGTCCTTGGCCATGAAGGTGTTGGTATTGTTGAAGAAGTTGGCGCTGCAGTCAAGAACTTTAATAAAGGCGATCATGTAATTATCTCCTGCATTACGGCTGACGGGACCTGCGAATACTGTAAGAAACAGATGTACTCACATTGCGAAGATGGCGGTTGGATTTTGGGGAATTTAATTAATGGCACCCAGGCAGAATATGTGCGTATTCCCCATGCCGCTAACAGTTTGTATGCAATTCCGGAAAATGCAGATGAGGAAGCATTGGTAATGTTAAGTGATATATTACCAACCGGCCATGAGATCGGTGTAATTAACGGTTGCGTAAAACCCGGCGATACCATCGCTATTGTAGGAGCCGGACCGATAGGCATGGCAGCTTTGCTTACCGCACAATTCTATTCTCCGGCAAAGATTTATATGATTGATGTGGACGAAAACCGTCTTGCTGTGGCGAAAAGATTTGGGGCAACAGATACTATCAATTCAGCGAAAGAAGATCCTGTAAAAGGAATAATGTCAGAAACAAAAGACGGTGTGGATGTATCCATTGAAGCAGTTGGCCTTCCTGATACCTTTAATATTTGCCAGAATATTGTGCGTCCCGGTGGCCGCGTAGCTAATATTGGAGTACATGGTCATAGCGTAGATCTCCAGATTCAAAGACTTTGGATTCAAAACATAACGATCTCAATGGGATTGGTAAATACAAACACAACGCCCATGCTTTTAAAAACCGTTTCGTCAGGAAAGATAGACCCAACCAAATTGATTACGCATCATTTTAAACTGCATGAAATAGTGAGCGCTTATGCCACATTCGGAAATGCTTCCAAAGAAAAAGCGCTAAAGGTCATTTTAACTAATGAATAATTCCCAGGCTCTTATCATTCTAAAAAAATTCGAAATGAAACATACTACGCTTATGCTTTTTTGCCTTGTAATGTTATTTACATTGACACAATGCAAGAACAATTCGGCTGATACACTTAGCAGTGATGCGGACATCAGAGCAAAAACGATTTCAGCTTTAGTAAATAATGACGCTTATATGAATCAGGTAATGGATTCAATGCGAACCAACCATCCTGACGCAATTCTATCCGCCATTTTTATCGTAGCAAAAAATGATAAGCAAATTCAGGAAAAATTAATGGACAACCTGGCGGATATGTGCAAAATGGATACATCTATGACTAAAATGATGTCTCGTAAAACCATGAATATGTTAGATGATAGCAAACTCGATTGCTGTGCAACAGGAAAAATGCTGATGGGCGAGGGAACAGCTATGAGACATGACGACGAATCCGATTGCTGTAAAAAAGGTAAAATGATTATGGGCAAACCGGGGAAAATGAGTGCTGCTGATAAACTTGCTTGTTGCATGGCGGCAGCTAAAAAATCAATCACAAAGTAAAGCTGTGACCAAAAGGGTTAAGCCCGGAAATTATTCCGCCTGTTTATCATTGTTTATTCAAGTGTTGCGCCAACGGCTCAGGAAAATGGGATTGGGAGCCAGCATGGAGCTAAAACCATTAATAACTGCAAAGGAAATATTATGAACACATCATTTATTATGAATATGAAAAACCTCTTTTATTACCCAGATAAATTTTTTAAAAGATGGATTGATGCGACTACCTCCAAAAATATTTGCATATCAACCATCGCATTTGCATCCTTCTATGTTGCTGGCTGTAATGGCAGCAATGGTAGTGGTGACAATAAAAAGAAAACAGATACTGTATTTGTGCAACCAACTAATCAGGAGGGCGAAGGTATGGATGAAAATCATGAGGGCATGGGTGATCACAGGAGAATAATGGATAGCACGCATCATGGGATGGATAGCATGAACCATAAGAGGCACCGGTGAGCAAATTAATTTTTCATTGCTGTTAACTAAAAATACTTAACCGTCAAAAATATAAAAGTATGAGCATCTCATTTTCTACACGAATAAAAAGAAGGCTGGTTGCATTCACTACCATGCTTAGACCTGAAAAATGTTTAATGAAGCCTAAAATTATAGGGTTCATTCTTTTTACCTATTCTGCATTTCTTCTTGCTGCCTGCAATGGCAATAGCAACAACTCCAAGAATGCCGCTACCTCCGACTCAACTACGCAAACAAGTCTGCAGGGAGAGGATAAACGCAATGGAGAGAATAAGGTTTATCAGGGAATGGAAATGATAAGATCTGGCAACGATTTGGTCAACAAAGGAGAAAAAGCTAACGACAGGTCAATGATAGATAGCGGGATGGCAATAATGGACAAAGGGATGGACATGGTAAAATCCGGAAGAACCCTCATGGATAATCATCAACATGAAAGCGAAGCTATGGATGATAAAATGGGAGCGGCTGATAGTTCAAAAAAGACAGGTTTCGCGAAAGATATGGATATGGGAGATTATGGCATGAACATGATTCACCAGGGATTGAGTGTGGTAAAATCCGGCAAAATGTTTACTGAACATGCACAAAAAAACAAAGATAAAGCCATGATGCAAACCGGTATGGACTTGATGGATAAGGGAATGGCGATGATGACGATGGGAAAAGATATGATGGGAAAAGATACGATGGTAATGGCCGATAAGGGTATGAAAGACGATATGGATATGATGGATAAAGGGATGAATATGGCTGGAATGGGCAAGGATACGGTTAACAAAGCAATGTCCCCTGCGGACAAGCCTATGATGGACGATGATATGATGGATAAAGGAATGGACATGATGGACAAGGGAATGGACATGATGGAAATGGGTGCAGATAAGATGAAAAACGACAAAAAAGCAATGCCTAAGAAAGACCCTGCCATGAAGGATATGTAATTTTTTAATAGAGAACAAAAATTCTTCATGATGAAATGCTTCCGCACTATACATTCTTTATTTCTTCTGATTGCATTTTTTATTGCAGCATCTTCCGTTATCGCACAAACTCCTGATGAGCACGCAAGCCATCACCCACAAAAGGCAACAACAGATAGCGGGACTGCGATGAAGGATACAAGTGGCGGCAAAAAAAGTGGCGGAATGGAAGGGGGCATGGGCGAAATGATGAAGGACATGGGCAAACCCACTAATAAGGAAATGTACCCGACCCTGATGCAGACAAACGAGTTAACGCCCGAAAAACGAATTGAAATAAACCAGTTGGCCAACCAACAAATTACCGAAGGCAAGGCTATGGTGAATATGGGGTTAGAGGAGCTGTCTGGTGCCAGCCGGTCGCAGGATATCGCAGCGATGAAAGCTGCGAACCAAAAAATACGCCGGGGACAAATGATGCTGGAAAGCGGCCTCGAAGGACAAAGAGCGTTGGCTGAAAATAAAGATCCACGGCTTACTGCCTTACAATGGTTTAACCGGGAGATGAATCTTACACCTATTGAAAACTCTCCCGGGCATACTTTCACGGGCCTTTCCTGGTTTCATTACATTACCATGTTTTTGCTTACTGCATTCGCCGTAATCATGATTTGGATGTATTTCCATAAAATGAAACGGGCCAATGCACTGGTTAAAAAATTATCAGGAAACCCAAACGGAAATACGGCAGCTTCCGCTTCCGGTAAATCAGTCGTAGCAACCACGGCAGAAAAAGTAGTTACTGCCTCTTCAGATAAACTCGCAATGCCATCTGTTACAGACCCCGACGTTTCTCCATCCCGGCCAAATTCCTGGACAGGTACCCTGCTCGTTTCAGAAATTTTTATTGAGACTCCCAATGTAAAAACCTTTCGCCTTACAGAGCCGGATGGTAAGAGAATTCCCTTTAATTTTCTGCCCGGCCAATTCATTACAGTAACCATTAATCCGGCGGGCGTTCCTGTAAAACGTTCGTATACGATTGCTTCATCGCCTACACATACCGAGTATTGTGAGATAACGGTTAAACATGAGGAGATGGGAACCGTTTCGCATTATATGCATACTAAGGTTCACATTGGGGAATTAATGCAGTTCACTGCACCTTCGGGCAAATTTACTTTTACCGAAACACATGCCAGTAGTGCTGTGTTTATTGGAGGGGGAGTAGGATTAACGCCCATGATGAGTGCCATCCGTTATTTAACTGACCGTTCCTGGAAAGGCGAAATTTATTTTTTCTTTTGCTGCAAAGATGAAAGCAGTATTATTTTCCGGGAGGAACTTTTGTACCTGGAAAAGCGTTACGATAACCTGCACGTTTTTTTTATCCTCAGTCAACAGCAGGGTGAGGCAACTGTTGATTTTATCCCCGGCATTATCTCCAAGGAAATCCTGACTGAACGGGTACCGAATATTACATCCCGCATGATCCACATCTGCGGCCCAAAGCCCATGATGGATGCGGTAAAATTGATGCTGGAAGAGCTAAAAGTTCCTAAGGAGTATGTGATGCAGGAGATATTTGCCGGTCCGCCTTCAGTTGCGCAAAAATCACCGGCCATAAATGAGGTTCTTGTGCAGCCAACTGATGGAAAAATATCAGAACAGCCTGTTGGAGGATCTGTGGAGCAAGGTGGTGTAGTCACCTTTGTCAAATCAAATAAAACGGCAGTGCTTACCCCCGACAAATCCGTACTCGAAGCATCGGAAGAAGTCGGCGTTAATATTGATTATTCCTGTCGTGTCGGGACCTGTGGTATCTGCAAAACAAAATTACTTTCAGGCAAAGTAACGATGGAAGTAGAAGATGCATTGACTGAAAATGATAAGGCGCAAAATATTATTTTGGCTTGCCAGGCAAAGACAACAGAAGCTATCTCGGTTGATGCCTGAATTATGAATGAAATACAATAAATGAAACGGGAACGTACGATTATTGGATCAATGCTTATGCTGCAACTTATTTTGTGGTCAGGCTTTTTAGTGCACCGTTCTCCACGTTTTGCCGGTAGCCTTACTGGCAGCATATTAGCAATCACTGCCGCTTTACTTATGGTTGTGCCCCCGGTTTTATATGCTGCCGCGAAACGCATTCCTTCTTTCAAAGAAAAAATAACAAGACATGTTTCATTGGGTACGTTGCTTAGCTGGCATGTTTACACAAGCATTATTGGTGCCATACTTGCCATACTTCATACGGGTCACCGTTTCGAAAGTAATCTCGGCATTTGGCTAACGGCAATGATGATGCTGACGGTATTAAGTGGTTTTACAGGCCGGTATTTTCTTAGCTATTCATCAAAGGAAATCAGGGAAAAACAAGCCGAACTAAACCTGCTCGCCACACAATACAATCAATTGATAAGTGAGATAGGGCAGCAACCAAAATCAGAGGTGACTGAAGTTGTTCCTGGAAATTTTATAAGCCGTGCGTTTAACAGCTTTGTTGGTACGCAACGAATTGCTTTAAGCCCTAAATCGCCACTGGGGTTACGGATCGTGCGATTGACTGAATCCATTGCCGACCTTGAATATGCTATCAAAACGCACGAATTATTAAAACGCAGAACAGCCCGATGGTTAAGAATCCATATTATAACCTCTTTAGCATTTTACATTTTACTGATACTGCACATCTGGTCAGCCATTTATTTTGGACTAAGATTTCTTAAATGAAAAAAATATTGGTCATATCTCTTATTGTAATTTCTGTAGTCGTGTTTTCTCACTACAGTGGTTTTGACTATGCACAAAAAAATAGCTGGCAATCACAAACAATGCCTGGGCAATTATCTGCTGCGCACGCCATGCTCTCCGCGAATTGCACATCTTGTCATACGGCCGGAAAGGGTGCAGATGATACAAAATGTATTAGCTGTCATGGAGACAACAAAGACTTGCTGGTACGGCAGCCAACCGCTTTTCATGGCATGATCGGAAACTGCTCCTCCTGTCATATGGAACACCAGGGTGTGGATGCAAATCTGCGGGTAATGAACCATGAGACACTGGCAAGTATTGGTGAAAAAATTATTAGCGACGGGAAAAAGTCTTTTCACTTAGATAAATCAATCATACCGGCTGACCATCCCCGCGTTTCAGACCAGGTAGCCAAACTTAATTGCGCCAGTTGCCACGGCACAAAAGACAAACATGTTGGCTTGTTTGGGACTAATTGCGCCTCCTGCCATGCCGCTACCCAATGGACCATTGCTGAGTTTCAGCATCCATCAGTGCTGTCGATTAGTTGTTCCCAGTGTCACCAGGCACCACCCAGCCATTATATGGAACATTTTGAAATGGTTTCTAAAAATGTTGCGGCCAGGAGCAACGAGAACGGTAATGGTTGTTGCGGAGGTGTTGTGGTGAGTCAATGCTATTCCTGCCATAGAACGACTGCATGGAACGATATTCAGGGGATTGGTTATTATAAACACCATTAATCTTTACAAAAAAGTATTTAGTTATAGTCTATAAATAATTATGGCAATACAAACAATCAGTCCAACTATCAACGGGGCAACTAAAATTTAATGACCACATGGAAAAACTATTTATGTTTTTAGCTGCCCTTATCCCTGCGATATTGCATGCACAGCAGGATGACATGAAAAATATGAACATGTCAACATCAACGGCAACAAATGGTATGCGTAAAAGTGTCGAGTACCATCTAAATGTTACAGATACATTAGTAACATTTGCAAAAGGGAAATTGAAGCCTGCTATTGCTATCAACGGTACCATACCTGCTCCCACCCTATATTTCACAGAAGGGGATACGGCCATTATTTATGTTCACAATCTCATGAAAGTGGAGACATCTATCCATTGGCATGGTATATTGTTGCCTAATGTGGAAGATGGTGTCCCTTATCTTACAACAGCAGCCATTATGCCCGACAGTACTTACAAGTTCACTTTTCCCATCATACAAAACGGCACTTACTGGTATCATTCACATTCAGGATTGCAGGAGCAAGTAGGTTTGTATGGGGCTATTGTCATATATCCGAACAATAACATTGCTCAAAAGGAGAAAGTAATTTTATTCTCCGACTGGACGAATGAAAAAATGAAGACGGTTGTCCGTTCGTTAAAGGCGAATTACGAATGGTATAGCATTAAGAGAAAATCGGTACAAAGTTGGGGCGAAGCATTGGTCAAGGGTTATTTAGACGATAAAATAAAACAGGAATGGAGCAGGATGCCAGCAATGGACGTATCGGACGTCTATTACAATGCTTTTTTAGCCAATGGCCAACAAAGATCGGAGTATTCTGAATTTAAACCCGGCGAAACGGTAAGGCTCAGGCTTATCAATGGTGGTGCAGGATCTTATTTCCGGGTGCAATTCGCCGGCGGGCCAATGACGGTTGTGGCCGCAGATGGTAAAGATGTGCAGCCGGTTAAAGTGGATAAGATTGATTTTCCCATTGCAGAGACCTACGATGTGCTTATCACCATCCCGGCTGATGGCGCTTATGAACTAAGGGCAACGGCGGCAGATATCTCCGGCTATAGTTCTGTTTATTTTGGCAGCGGTAAAAAGATATATGCGCCTGACATTCCTAAGTTGAATTATTTTAGTATGCTACGGGAGCGAAATAAAATGGACATGGGTGGTGCTGGTAAAAAAGGCGTGGCAATGCCTGGCATGGAGATGAATGAACAAAAGGATACTGCTAATAACATTCAGCATGCCGATATGGATGTAAAAAAAGAGGAAATGGATATGCCTGGAATGAAGATGGATAGCGAAAGCAATCCAGGTACGCTTACTTATGATATGTTGCGCTCGGTAACTCCCACATCTTTTGATAAAAACCTCCCGTTGCGTGAAATTCCTCTAACGCTCACCGGTAACATGCTCCGCTATATCTGGTCGTTTGATGATAAACCGCTTTCGAAGGCAGATAAAATTTTGATAAAGAAGGGAGAGGTCGTTCGTTTTAAAATGTTTAATAACACGATGATGCGGCATCCCTTGCATCTGCATGGGCACTTCTTTCGATTAGTTAATGCTGGTGGTGATTATTCACCACTCAAACATACGTTCGACATACAACCTATGGAAACAGTAACCATTGAGTTCCTGGCTAATGAAGAAAAAGACTGGTTTTTTCATTGCCATATCCTATACCACATGGCTACAGGTATGGCGCGTATTATAAGTTACGAGGGCTCGGAGCAAAATGAATTTGCGAAAACCGGTTACAAAGCCTTGAAAAAAGAAGATAATTTTATTTCTAAATGGGCTGATCTCAGCGTGCTATCAAATGGCGCCTGGCTGGAAGGCTTTGTCTCCAACAATAAATATCAGGTCCGCGTTGATGCCCGTGTAAATTGGAAATGGAATTACGAAACGGAGACCCATCTATTGCGTTTTTTAGACAAACGCGATTATCTCGCTGCTTTTATTGGTTATGATTTACGTTTAAATAAAGATGGCAACCCAGATATAGAATCTAAACCAGATTCAAAAGATAACCGGAGGCAATTTGAAGTAGGCTTATTGTATTTACTTCCTTTTTTTCTGGAAACTGAAGTGCGGATAGACCCAAAAGGAAAGTTCCGGGCCCAACTGCAGCGCAGGGATATGCCCATAACTACAAGACTATTTTTTGACGGCAGGATAAATACTGATAAGGAATATACAGTTGGGTTACGCTATTTTGTTACCCGCACTTTCTCCATCAGTGCCCAGTATGACAATGACTATGGAGCAGGTGCTGGTATCAGTATTCGATATTAAGATATTTATTGATTACAGGATCAAAGGAGTGGCGCATTCATAAGTTATCTGAAAATATGGAACCATCGTTAAATAATATCAATACCCTTAATAGGAGACAGACAAACTGGTATGTCATTACTGGAGGCCCAGCTTCAGGTAAAACCACTACGGTCAACCTACTTAAAGAAAGAGGTTACATAACGACCTTTGAACATGCCCGACATTACCTGGATACACAACGGCTAAAAGGAAAAACTATAGAAGAGGTCAGAAAAAAGCAACGAGAATTTCAATTGGGCGTTTTAGATATGCAGATTGAGCAGGAGAACGAAATCTCGCCGGATGTCCTGGTCTTTCTTGACCGGGCAATCCCTGATGCACTTGCGTATTTCCGGTTTTTAAATCTACCAGAAGTTGAAAAGTTAACAGAAGCGCTGCATACAGTTTCCTATAAAAAAATCTTCATTCTTGATTGCCTGCCATTGGTGAATGATTATGCCCGAACCGAAGATGAGGCGGCACAGAAAAAAATCCAGGCATTGCTTGTTGAGGTTTACGAATCACTGGGATTTCCAATCGTCCGGGTGCCTGTGCTGCCGCCGGAAGAAAGGGTGGATTTCATTTTAAAAAGTCTTTAGCGTGAAAACAAAAATGAAATATTGCTGAATAACCTGTCGATCTACTGCTCACATCTTATTTGTTCTAAAAGCAAAGAACACAATGGTGCAGCAGGTAACAAGGGTTTTTCTTTAGTAACTTCGATAGTAAAATAAAGACAGCCAGAATATGTATTAAGTCATTTAGGTATGTTCACATTATTCATTAAAAATATGGTCTGCAACCGGTGTATCTTCGTTGTAGACAATGAACTCGAAAAACTTGGCATAAACGCCAAAAACATACAATTAGGAGAAGTGAGTTTCGACAAAGAACCTACTGCCGATGAAAAGATGCAGCTTAATAAAGCATTGGTTAATCTGGGTTTTGAGCTTATAGATAGTAAAAAAGGACGTATCATAGAAAAGATAAAAACAGTTATTATAGACATGGTGCATCATAGCGATCATGATGAAAAAAACAATTTATCCGACGTATTGAGCAAGGAGTTGCATCATGACTACAACTATTTGTCAAATCTGTTTTCGGAAGTCGAAGGCGTTACTATTGAAAAATATTTTATCGCTCAAAAAATCGAGAAGGTCAAAGAGTTGTTGGTATATGACGAGCTTTCGTTAAGTGAAATTGCTTCGCGTATGAATTACTCCAGTGTTGCCTATCTGAGTAACC
>VFQN01006264.1_pt1 | contig 13738 bp, 20 predicted proteins | sample 3512371 | NCBI WGS metagenome assembly VFQN01 (sample SAMN10412370, study PRJNA504923) | tailings metagenome | isolation source: Replicate 2 from Balatoc abandoned mine | place: Philippines: Itogon, Benguet | collected 2017-08-28
GCATCTTCGCCACCCTGCACCCAGACACAACCTACCAGGTGGGCGGGGTGCGGGGCAGAGGGGCTGCAGCCGCAAGGCCTAACGGGGCCCTTGGGCGCACAGGGGCGCTGGCACACTGCGCCGCGTAACTCATGACAGCGTGTACAATCTTTCCACTCGTGCACCAACCCTTGCAGGTCGCCACCTGCACTGCAACGAGCCTCCTAAATCCTGTTGCCTTGCACTCCCTCCCCAGGGTGCCCGCGCCAACGTGTACCGCGCGCTGGGGCTTGAGAAGCTGATGCAGGGCATGCGGGCGCACGGCCACGGCGGCGGACACGAGGGCGGGCATGGTGCTGTGGAGGCGACGGCACATGAGGACGCCCATGCGCACCCGCCCACGGAGCCCCAGGAACCTCCGCAAGCAGCTCCGGATTCCCCACCCGCTGCCGGCCAGCAGCAGCGCCACAAAGCTGAAACTAAACCGGAGGCGGATACAGCAGGTGAGACGATCGCCTTCTTGGTGCATAGCATTTCTCGTGCGACAGGCAATGACTCTCTGTACACTGAGCTCACATTACACCACTGCTGTGCTGCTTGCCCGCAGCCGGAGGCGACGACGGCAATGCTGCTGACGGCGCGGCTGGGGACGACAGTCCGCATGCTGGGACGGGTACCCACGAGGGCGGTGGCACCGAGCCTGGCACGCGGAGCGAGGAGGAGGACGCTGACGCCGCGGATGCTGATGCAGGCAGCAGCAGGGGTGCCGGCGGCAGCGGCGACGCCGATGCCGACGGCCAAGCCGAGGGCGCCCGCCTGCACAAGGTAAAGCTGCGCTTGCCCGCTTTTGCTGCAGCTACCGTATGTCCCGTCGTCCACTACTTCCACATCCCTGCTAAGTACGTGCCCCGCATTCCCTTGACCCGCAGCGTGCTTCCTCCAAGTCGGAGTTCGTGTCGCAGTGGGTGCGCACGCTGTCCAAGCAGATGTCGGGGGTCGCGCCTGCCGGCACCCGGAAGCCGTCCGCTGGCGAACTGCCGGCTGTTGCCGAGGAGCCGGAGCACAGCGAGCACCCTGAGCCCGACCGGGACGGAGCGGCAGGAGGCGCACGCGGCCTGCGCTCCAGGGGTGACGGCACTGACGGCGTGGGCCTGAGGGGCCAGGACAGCTACGGGTCCAGGCGGCTGTCCAGGCAGGCGCTGAGCGGGGTGACGGCGGACGAGGACGGGGACCAGGAGGCGGAGGGGCAGCTGGCCCGCGGGTCCTCAGGTGGGGCCTGTGCGCGGATGGGTATGGGGAAGCATACATGCAGCCGGCTCTGCTTCAGGAGAGCTCTAGGTTTCGCCCGTCATGGCCGCCTGCTCATGTCAATACACTGCCGCTCACAGCTCTGCACTCTAGTGCTTCCTAAGGAGATCGCCCCTTGGCGGCCGTTGACTTTGCACCCACGCCCGCTGCCTCCACCCACACCTGCCCCACTCGTCCCTGTGGCCCCTTCCCAACTCCCCAGGCGAAAACGACGTTGCAAGCAGCACCGGCGACGACGACGACGGCACCAGCCAGGGCCTGGGCGCCGCCTTCACGGACGCGTCTTCCGTTGCAGACGTAGACATTGCGGCGGACGCACGCAGGACCAGGCTGCTCAAGCGGCTGACGCGCACGGTCTGCGGGCCGCAGCTGGTGCTGCCGCTGGCGCGCATGCGGCTGCGCACGCTGCTGCTGCTGCTCGGCATGCTGGCCATGCATGGTGGGTTAAGGCGTTGGCCTGCTCGCATGCATGAGCTGCTCTGTGTGCAGGCCCGTAGTGAGTCTTCGGGCGTCGCTTGCGGGCTTGTCGGTGTGCCTAGCGGCACCATGTATGCATGCGTGACATAGGACGTGTTGCGTACGACCTACCCCGCCCTGTAACTGCTCATTGCATCGTTGGTTTGTTCTTATGTGTTGCTTGTTTCGTGTGCTTTTTGCTGACCCCGCAGTCGTCACCTACATTGTCTTCGTGGCGCTCATCACCAAGCAGTACAAGTGAGCCGCCTGCTGCTGCATCACTGCTGCTACCTGATCCCCACTGCTGCATCCACTCTTGCAATTGCCACTGGCAGGAAGAGCTCGTTTGCATGATGTGCGTCTTTCGGCTAGCTGGTGGCCCACTGCATCTGCAGAATCAACTGCCCTCGCCACCTGCACGCGCCTCCAGCCGCCGCCAGGCTGCAAAAGTCGGTGCCGTGCCGTGCCATGCCACGTGCCGTGCAACCCTGCTGACACCTCTGTCACCCATTTCCCTGCCGCCCTAATGGCCTTCTGGCCCCTCCATCCCGCGTGTCGTGCCCCTCCCATCGCAGCAACATCCGCGAGGTGCACCGCCTGGCACTGGCAGCCGACCGCGCGCAGGTGGTCACCGTCAAGGCGACCATTGTGGACTTCTGCTCCACGCCCGGCGTGTCACCGCAGAGCGTGTGCGAGCGGCCGTACACCAAGCACCTGGAGGACCTCAACGCCGCACTGGACGACCTGCAGGAGTACCACCAGGTCGGTGTGTCTTCATGAGTTAGAGGCTGGAGCTGCGAGCCAGATGCTAAAGAGCACGTGGCTTGTCCTTCATACCTTTGCAAGACCTGGAAAGGGTTGTGGCTGGAGCAGGGCCAGCCCGAGTCGCATAGGAGTACTGCACCCCACGACCCCAGCCGTACTGGGCACCTCAAGGCCCTGGACCTCCCCTGACACCTCGAGATACGCTGTACCCGCCGGGCAGTTTACGGCATGGCTGCGTTGGTACAGGCGCCCCTGTGTTCACGCAACTGCACGCCATGTTCGCCCTTGCCTGCAGGAGACATACCTTGGCATCAACGCCAAGCCGAGGAAGATCCGCGAGGGTACGGCGTACGACATGTGGACGAAACATGATCAGCAGCCGTACGAAGTTTACTTGGATCTTGCTGAGCCCCGCTGGATCGAGCTTAAGGCGGGCGTCTGGCAGCTGGGCAACAGGTTCATCGCGGCAGGTCGCGAGCTGCTGTACTGGGGCAAGCAGCTGTCGGGGCAGATCAGGTGGGTGTGAGCGGGAGCGCGGGCATTTGCAGTGTTTGGGCAGTGCAATGCATGGAGCGCTGTGCGGAGCGTCAGGTGTCGATGGGCGGAATCGCGGGTCAACCACACTTCAACGCTGCACCAGAAACTCGCCGGCACCAAACAGCGCAGTGGCAGCGGTGGCGTCCACCACGGCTGCAGGCCTGCAGCCCTATTATTTGTCTTTCCTGTCAAGTCCGCCTGTGAACACTCTTCAACCTCACGTGTCAAAGATATTCTTTGCTGGCTACGATGGGCAATGCGGTGGCCTGCCTCCTGGAACCCAACCCCGTCACCCCTTGACACCACGATGCGGCCCGCGTTGCACTCTTGGGCACACCCACGCCCTGCGACTCATGTGCGGTAACGCCGTCGCCTCAAACCCCGCTGGCTCCCATTCCCCCGCCTGCAGCCACCTGCGCACCTACCAGTTCCTGTACGCCAACGGCCCCGGCTCCCTGTTCCACGGCTACACGGCCTCACTGGACTTCTTCGTCAAGCTGGCCTGGGACGAGGTGGCACGCCTGCAGACGGGTAGGCGTGCCCACGTGTAGCAGTGCGTACGTATGCCATTGGTTTGGACTTGCCCAATGGCCAGGACAGGGCTGTAGAGAGCACAGCTGTTTGCCCCAACAGCCGATCACCTCGCACCGTGTGGCATAGGTCGGCCTGTCGGCACTGTGCGTGCATGCATGCGGGTTGTTGCGTACAGAATACTCTGCGGGCCGCCCAGCCGTCCATGCTGCACCCTTGCCCTGCCGGGCCCCTGCCTTCTAGCTATGCCCCGTCCCCAGGCCTGATCATCCTGAGGTGGTGAGCTTACCGTATGTGTCCTTCAATGCGCCCGCCCCTTCCGCTCCCTTCCCTGCCCTGCCTTCTGCCCCCATGCGCCATCCCCCAGGCCTGATCATCCTGCTGCTGGTTGAGGTGCTGGCTGTGCAGCTGGGCTGCGTGGCGTACGAGTACGTGCTGGTGCGCGGCGTGGAGGCGGGGCGGGCGGCGGGCATGCTGGTGGCGCTGGGCGTGCCGGGGCCCATGCTGCGCGTGCTGGCAAGCAGGCCGTTGGTGGTGCTGGAGGTGGGTGCACACAGGCTGGGGTGCAGGGCAACGTGTTTATGTGTTTGCGTCGCGCGTGGACAGAGGATTGCTGTGATCGGGGGCTGATGGGGGCACGCAGCACTGAGGAGCAGTGCCAGCCTGGCCCCAGGGCACGTGTGGGCAACCGTGGTGCGATCAAGTGCATCGCACGATGCAGCAACATACGAAGACTTGTTTCGCCGTGCCTCATCCCTGAGGGCAATACTTGCTGTGCCTCGTTGACGCCCGCAGGACAGCGACGACGACGATGACGAGGAGGAGGAGGAGGGCGGCGGGTGCGTGGGCGCTTCGGGGCGTGCACGGCAGCCACCACGTGCCATGTGCACCGCAGCTAGTCACGTTGCCTGCAAGCCCCGGAGCTCTTGCCTCGGCAGGCGGTACGAGCTCTAGCCGCCCACGGCATGCTTGCCGTCTCCCGCCGTCGCCCATGCTCCTTGTGTCTAGCTCCTGTGCTCCTGCTCCTTGTGCCTCTGCAGGGGCCGCAGCCAGGCGGCCGGGGCAGCTGCAGCTGCTAACGGCGGCGGCACCCGTCGGGGCTCAACAAACGGCTCAAGTGGAGTTGATCAGATCGCGGGCACCGCCAGTGGCGCGGAGGGCAAGGAGCTGGTGGCGAAGCAGCAGCAGGCGGGCGCGTCGGCAAAGCGCGAGTCGGATGGCTCCGTGGCGCAGGAGGGTGCGGAAGGCCCCGGACGCGGAGTGAACGGCCAGGAGCGGGCGGCGAGCGTGTCAGCGGTACTGCTACAGCAGCAGCAGCAGATGTGGGATGGGGAGGATGAAGGCGAGGACGAGGGCGAGGGTGCGGGCGGTGGGGTGGTTGTGGGCGCCAGGCGGGGCGTCGCCAGCGGCGTGCGGTACGGCAGCGGCGGGGGCATGCGGATCAACGGCAAGCTGCTGCTACCCTCCCGCAAGACCGGAGTGCTGTTCTTGGTGGGTCGACATGAGGGCCTCAGCCGCAACCAGGGCTGTGCCTAGCCCACACCGCACGCGCTAGCTGGTGACCACAACGTCCAACGTGGGACGTGTCTCCGCAGCCCTGCTTCCTTGTCGCTGCCTCGGTGGCTTCACCCTCACGCTGCGCTACCGCCCCACCAAACCTGTCAAACCGCTTCCCGTGACCCTGCCCCCATGACATCCCTCCCTCCCTACCTCCCCCGCCCCCTCCCGCTCAGCTCCCGCTGGCCGTGTGGCTGGTGACGCTGGTGGTGATCGGCGTGGTGAGCTACGTGCGGCTGGAGGGCATGCAGGGGCCCCTGGCCTCCCTCAACATGGCGTCGCACGTCGTGTACCGCTACACACGGGTCAGGTGCGTGGACGGGGGACCGGGCAAGCCGCATGTGTGGCAACCCATCCCTAGCAGTCGTTCACCTCCGCTCTGCAGTGCACCTTCCTCGTATGCGGCCATGCGGTGCGGATGGTCCGGCCTTGTTGTTCCACTTCTTGGCTGGGCTGCTGCCTGCGACTGACCTCTAGTGTCCTGCCATGCGCCCGCAGGATGATCGCCTTCCTGCTGGTGGCGGCCCGCGACCCGGCGGTGCGGCAGCAGTGGCGCGAGTCATTATCACTGGAAGTGAAAAACCTGGGGAACGAGTACGAGACGCTCATGTACGGGGGCATGGCGGCGACGCAGGTGCGCCCGGGACCCTTTTGCCCATGGGCCGCCCTGTACCAGCACTCTAGGAGTCTAGGTCAGGTGCAGCGGTTTACGGCTTGTTACCGCAACAGGCCTTAGGACACCACCATAACCATGCCGGAACGGTCCCAGGCAAGCAACATCTCAAGGCCTGCCGCTGGCCATCACTCCCACAGGCGGGCAGCGTGTTCCAGCACCCTGTTCCTGCCTCTACTTTCGCGTCGGCGTCCTTTTCGGCCAACTTCTTCCGCGAGAGCCGCTGCTTCCGGTGGGACCAGAGCCTGTGCTACACCCCGGACAGCCCATACTATGAGGTGAGGCCTGCGCGGGTTGCTCAGTAACTGTGGTAGTCATCGGGCGATCCGGGGGCAGGGTAGGGCAACCCAGCCAAGGTTGCTTGCGAGTTGTGGGATGCAGAGCAACACCCGGTCGCCGCGCTGTGAGGAGGGCAAGGCCTTAGCCGACAGCGTGGCCTGGTTGGTGTGTAGATACCCTTGCGGGGCCCACACGGTTTTTCGATTGGGCCACCTAATGGCATAGAAAAACCTGATGCGGCTGCAGGTGACGCACCACGGCCTGGACGTGATGCTGCGCCGCATCCTCAGCGAGATGGCGCTGCTGGTGGCCGACGCGGACGATGACGCTGCCTACAACGGCACCCGCTACACCACCATGTTCGCCGTTGGCACCAAGGACCTGTACGAGGGCCTGCAGAGCAGCACGGAGCTCTTTGTGGACTTTTCGATCAGCAGGTGTGACCCTCTCGGTGCATACAGTTTTCTCCGCGGCTGTTGCGTAGAGCGTAGTGGTGATACTGCTACTGTGGCTGGCGTGCAGCACGCGTCAGTTGGTCCGGCGGGTGGTGTCCTGCTACACCGCGTAACACAGACCAATGTGCGACTGACAGGCACTATGCTGTCACGCTGTGCGCTGGTCTGCCTTACGCGCGGTACAGCTGCAAGCCTACTCTGCACCTTGCAGTCCCCGAACACCAGGGGAACTGCCGAACACCCTGCAGTCCCCAAACTAACGCCGAGTGTTATTGCAACGGGCACCTCCGCAGGTACAACACCATCAAGCTGATCAACACCATATTCCTGGTGGTCACCGTTGTGCTGTTCCTGGCCTACGCGGTGTTCCTGCTGCGGCCGTACAAGGCCAAGGTGGAGCGGGAGGCGTGCCGCCTGGCGGGGCTGCTGAGCCACGTGCCGGCGGAGATGGACGTGGCGGCGCACGCGCGGCAGGTGGTACGGTCGTACGGCAGATTGAAGGCACGCAGACCGAACGCAAATGCCGTCGCAGATCTGCCTGTGGGGCAGGTGGCAGGCAGCACATCTGGCCTGTGATATGGGTGCAGTGATTCTGTGCTGCCCAATAAATAAGCCACGTAGGGCCGACCTGCTGTGGCCCCGCAAATGAAATAGCTTTGTTCGGCGAGCGCAAATAAAGACATGCGAGGCCCAGTTGCATACTGTACTGGCGTCTACGGGTATTAAATAGTATTGCTCGAATAAACTGTGAATAAACTTGTTATCGTACCGAAATATACCGGCACTTGGCTCGTTGCATACTGCTGGCAGCGTGTTTTTGGCATATGGAATATGATGCAGGACCTCGTACATGTACCACTCTCCCCTGCGCAGCCTGTGATGTATATGATGCAGTTTGGTTGCGTTAGCAGTGGTGGATACCGTCGTGTAAATACATACACTGCATGTGCTGTGCAAGGTGGTGCACTGCAACACGCGCTGGACGGCAAAAGGTAGCGCACGCCCGCATGCCGTTTTGCTGGTCGTGTCGGATCAAGTCCCGTGCGTACTGCCTGCATTCATCTTGCCCTGCGGCAGGCAAGTTTTTTGCAACTTAGGCCATGAGTACGTGTGTATTTGTATTGCCCTGGCAGTTCGAGTTGCATCATGCCGTTGAGCTTTTGGTCGTTTGGTGGTGAAGCGTCTGCACGGTTGTACAGTAAAGCCATGATATCCCCTGCATGATATGCACACGATATGTGGACGACCGCAGGGCCTTGTGCCCTCGCTTCCCCTGCCGCTGGGATGAGGCTATGATGCTTCAGATCTTGCTGCTGCTGGATTCCAGTTGCACGACAAAGCTACATACTCTGTAGCCAGCACCACGTCTTGTAACCTGAGCGGCTTTGAGTATCCATCGCCCCTCCGCCTTGGCCGCATGAACGGACGCCAGGTAACACGTGTGCACTGCATGCCGGTTGACGAATGGCGCAATGGATGGCCCAGCGGGGTGTGACTAGGGGAGTCCAGGGGAGCCTCCCTGGGTTTGACTGACACGTGCTCAGGGGCTTACAGCCTCCCCTGCACCGGCTTTGGCAGCAGCCAGCGGTGGCCTGCACTTGCTCTATCCGCTCAACATACTGCTTGCTTGACCAGGCTTAGTATTTATACTGGCCATTAAAACATACTGGCCATTATACGGTACTGGCACATATACACCAACACATCACGGCATGTCTGCGGCTCTGCCAGCGCACTGGTGTTCAAGTCTTGACGCCTTGTCGTACACAGACGGCAGCATCAATTGCAACACGCTTTATTTCAGTCTTCACCAATACCGGCATGGCACAGACGGCCCGCAGTACCACACGGCCGTCCCAGGGCCATGCTAGGGTCCGGGAACGGTACTCTCATGGCAGATCACCGCTACGCCGATGGGTGCACCTAGCAAGCAAGTACGTGCACAGCGCCAAAAACCTTAAAATGGGGTAACAGCACAGCCAATAGCCAAAACATAGCCAGGGTGGTAGCAACTAGCGCACGGCGCTTGTCCAGCGGCGCATGCGCATTCGGGCCAAACGGTGCCCGGACACAAGGCCACAAGCAACGGAGTCAACATCAATAGACCAACCGAGTGGAGCCAGCAGCAACTAGGCAATCGGTAAGCGAGCAGGACCACGGTGCGTGTGCTGTCCGAGATGCCTGGAGCCCAACTGAACGGAAAGCCGTTACGTCCAAGATATATGGCCTCGCTGTTGCTTGCGCTATCGCAGCGCTCGCAGCAAATGCGGTCCAACCTCAGCAGTGCTGCTACGGCGGCGCTAACGCGCGTACCGTAGCGTCGTCACTTAATAGATATACCACCGGATGAACGATGAAGGACCACAGTACAAAGGGGCGCTACGAGCGGCGGCATGCATACCCAAGGATATCTGCTAAGCATTGTGGTACAAGGCATACCCTGGCGGACATAGCCACTGTCAAAAAACAGGGCGCGCTGCCCCTGTGTTGATCACCAGGTCAGTCAACCCACAGACGCGCTTCGCAGTGCTACTGCCAGTGCTGACGCACGGTACGCGTGCCATACGGATAAATAGCTTGGCACTTGTCACCCCGTTTGCTACTGCATGCGTGAGAGCAAGCAGCGACTATGTAAGCTACGCACCGGTGGCGCTGCCACTTGACTTTGGCATCAAGCTGCTGACGGCATCGGGGTCAGCTGCAATCCTCGCGGAACCGGTTCCTGCAGCCGGCGTCTTCGAGCCTCCGGCACGGAGCCTGCCGTACGCCCGTACCACCTGCCGTGCGTGCGCCGCCACGTCCATCTCGGCCGGCACGTGGCTCAGCAGCCCCGCCAGGCGGCACGCCTCCCGCTCCACCTTGGCCTTGTACGGCCGCAGCAGGAACACGGCGTAGCCAAAGAATATGACGATGGTGACCACCAGGAATATGGTGTTGACGAGTTTGATGCTGTTGTACCTGCAGAGAGGAAAAGCAGCCAAGCGCGCTGAGGTGATACAACGCAACTTCCGAACGCTTCCTGCATATCCTTTTAATTTTGTAGCCCAACGTGCACACGAACCGGTGTACGCTGGTTGGCAAGGGATGCCATGTACTGCGCCTGCGTGTGCCGGCAGTTACGCTGCCGCCGGCCTACCTGCTAATGGTGTAGTCCACGAAGAGCTCCGCACTGCTCTGCAGTCCCTCGTACAGGTCCTTGGTGCCCACGGCGTACATGGTGGTGTAGCGCGTGCCGTTGTAGGTGGCATCCTCGTCCGCATCGGCCACCAGCAGCTGCATCTCCGACACGATGCGACGCAGCATGGCGTCTAGACCGTTATGCGTAACCTGCGGAAGCCAAGTTCAAGAAGCGGTCACTCCAAACCCCAAGTGGTGTGCTGTAGGCAAGCGACGCTAGGACGAGCGAGCGCCCTCGGCGCGTACGAAAAGCCGGCCTAGTCCAGGTAGCGCGGCCGAAGGAACCACAGAAACATCATTACCGCGGCCGATAACAGGACTCTGAAAATTTAAGCATTTGACGAGCTCAGATATGGAGCGCGCGCTCTATGTTTTGCTGATGTGGACACCCTGGTGCACGTAATAACTGGTTTTTTTGCGGACCTCCTGGTCCTTGTGTGTGCGTGCAGCGCACCTCGTAGTATGGGCTGTCCGGCTTGTAGCACATGCTCTGGTCCCACCGGAAGCACCGCTTCTGGCGGAAGAAGTTGGCCGAGAAGGACACCGACTCGAAGGTGGAGGCGGGGACCTCGTGCTGGAACACACTGCCCTTCTGTGGGGTGGACGAGGCAGGCGACGGCGCACAGGAGCAACAGTTGAGGCTAGAGTCGGGATACCGGTAGTCAACGAACCCAGCCACCCATCCATGGTGGCATGAGGCTACACGACAGCTGGTCCTGCTCTACGATGCAGTACACTACACAGACTGCCGCCGCTCACCTGGGTGTCGGCAAGCCCGCCGTACCTGCACAGCACAGATGTAGTAAGGGCGAGGCAGGGCAAATTAGGCTTATGTCAGTACCGGGAAAACGTCTGCGCGCCTCAGCATGCAAGGTTTCGACATGGAGGCCGCTCAAACGTAGCGTCGCACTGAAAACTCCACAGGGCCCAGGCGCATGCGCTCTGCAAGCATCTGCTTCCCGCCCTCACATGAGTGTCTCGTACTCGTTCTCCAGGTTCTTGACTTCCAATGACAGCGTCTCGCGCCACTGCTGCCGCTGCGCCGGATCGCGTGCTGCCACCAGCAGGAAGGCGACCATCCTGTGCACGGCAGTCGACAAAGCAGGCACAATAAGGCACAATCAGCGGTCAAGAAGGCAGCCACAATCACCAGGACACCACCCGCTGCCTCCGAGGGTTGCGAGACACACGCGGGGTCGCTAACACCACAGCACATCACAGCATCCTCAGGGGCTGCGACCAGTCTCAGTAATGGCCCAAATGTAAGACATCCTGCAGCACACACCTTACCTCGGCACTGCCCCCGCACTGCTCCCAGCCCGTCACGCCCACGCCGCATTCCCGTCCACGCACCTGACCCGTGTGTATCTGTACACCACGTGCGACGCCATGTTGAGCGAGGCCAGCGGCCCCTGCATGCCCTCCAGCCGCACGTAGCTCACCACGCCGATCACCACCAGCGCCACCAGCCACACGGCCAGCGGGAGCTGACCGGGAGGGGTGGGAGGGGGGTGGAACGGGGGCGGCAGCGGAGAGAGCGTGAGGCGTATTGATTACGTGCGTGGTTGGAGAGGGAAGGCAACACATACAAGGTGTGCTACTTCTGGCGACTAAGGCCTCTCCGCACTCTTGGTGAGTGGGCACAGCCCTCAGTAGCTGCTCCATGCACATTCCCAACATGCCGGCATGGGTGAGAGGGTGAGGGCACAGGTCCCACCAAAAACTCAATCATATGCTCCTGCGGGCTAGAAGATCATCTGGCAATTCCCGGCCAAATATGCTCCACAGCCCAGCAGCGGGAAGGATGTCCGCAATGGCCCTCGGCAAGCCGCAGGCCACTCACAAGGAACAGCAGCTTGCTCCTGTAGCTTGGCCGCAGGTCCTTGTGGTTGATCTGCACGTTCCCGCTGCTGCCGTACCGCACGCCGCCGGCCGCACCGCGCTTCGCCCCGATCAGCACCCCGCCGTCTGAGCCGGCAGGCACCACCGCGGCCGGCTTCTCGTGTCCATCGTCCGTGAACTCGGAGTCCTGGTGCGCCAGCCGGGACTTGCCCTTGGCGCCCAACGCGGACGCAGCAGCGGCGTCACCGTCAGCGGCCCCCGCTGACCGCGCGCCCCCACCTCCACCCCCCCTGCGCACCAATCAGGAAGGCAGTGGATACGCAGGCAAGCAGGGTAGCAGGGAGGCCGTGGATACGCTGCGGAAGTAAAAGGCAAGGTGTGACTGTTGGAAAGTCTGCACACGCCATAACGCAGGCGTGAGGGCAGCGGACCACCCACACAGCTCGCACGATGCCATACGCTTGCTAGGCACCGTCGTCCGTTGTGGTGGTGCTGCACATATCGGATGCGATACCAAACAGGTGGTAGGGGCGGTTGAGGTGAAGCAGTCCGGCAGTGCAGCCCACGCACCCGTCGCCGCCGTCCTCGTCATCGCCGTCCTCGTCGTCGTCACTGTCCTGTGGGCGCACAGCAGGGAGCAGCGAAGCTGCGTGTAAGGTCAAGGACCAAAGCAGTGCAGTGACTGGGCTTGGCGGTCCAAGCCCATGCAGACCGTGTACACGACCAGTAGCCGCAGAGTGGCACACGTGTCCACATCGGAGGCCACCGCATGACTGGGGACAAAGCGCAACCAGCCGCTACTCACAACGCCACCGCCGGAGCTTTCCAAGCTTGGTCCGCGTCTAGCAACCCACCTCAAGCACCACCAGCGGCCTGCTTGCCAGCACGCGCAGCATGGGCCCCGGCACGCCCAGCGCCACCAGCATGCCCGCCGCCCGCCCCGCCTCCACGCCGCGCACCAGCACGTACTCGTACGCCACGCAGCCCAGCTGCACAGCCAGCACCTCCACCAGCAGCAGGATGATCAGGCCTGGGGGCAGGTGGGGGCAAGGGCAGGGCAGGGCCGGGTGACAGGAACACAAGGTAGGATCAGCACCGCCACCGGCATCAGGGTGACCAGGTCTAGGTGTTGGGTGAAGAGGCTGACGAATCAACGCTGCGAGCACGCACTTATGCGTCACTTTTGCAGCAGTTGGCGATGCCTAGATGCTGTTAGGCCAACCAAAACGCGTTGCTCCCTCTGTCGATGGCCGAAACGTGCACAGACGTCGCATCTCTCCATCTGAGTTGGTTGCACTTGCACGCACCTGTCTGCAGCTTGGCCACCTCGTCCCACGACTGCTTGACCAGGTAGTCCAGGGAGCCGGTGTAGGCCCGGAACAGCGCCCAGGGGCCGTTGGCCAGCACAAACTGGTAGGGGCGCAGTGCGCTGCGCGGACAGGAGGGCACGCGAGGATGAATCTGGGCGCGACCTCATGTGCAGTGTCAGCCGCAATACAATGCAGCAACACAATATGGAGGTTGTGTCTCAGCCCGGGCCTGCTTTCACCCATCCTACTGCATCCTGGCCACTTGTAGATCCTATACCACGCTCTGTTGGTCCGGGCTCCCTACCTGATCTGCCCCGCCAGCTGCGTCCCCCAGTACAGCAGCTCGCGGCCTGCCGCAATGAACCTGTTGCCCAGCTGCCACACGCCCGCCCGGAGCTCGATCCAGCGCGGGTTCGCAACGTCAAGGAGGAACTGGTAGGACTCGCTTGGCTCCGTCCACAAGTCGTACGCGGTGGGCTCCTCAAGCCGCCGGGGCAGGGCGTCGGGGCCGAGGTACGTCCCCTGCACGCACACGCGTGGTCGGACGAACGGTCAGTGCAGGTGGCACACGCGTACGGCACGACACCTTGCGCAGTTCCGAGGCATGCGCGCGTAGGGGCTTCGGCTGGTGCTGACGGAAGCACGACCAGCATCGGGGTGTGAGGCGCCTGCCGTTGCCAAACCTTGGGCAGCGGTTGCGGCATCTAGGGCCCTGCAAAGCTTACGGAGTGCACACACATGCCATCAACATGTGCACGTGCTCATCTCCCGCACCTGGTGGTGCCCCCTCCCATCCCCCGCACCTGGTGGTACCCCCTCCCATCCCCCGCACCTGGTGGTGCCCCCTCTCATCCCCCGCACCTGGTGGT
>VFQN01006265.1_pt1 | contig 13737 bp, 18 predicted proteins | sample 3512371 | NCBI WGS metagenome assembly VFQN01 (sample SAMN10412370, study PRJNA504923) | tailings metagenome | isolation source: Replicate 2 from Balatoc abandoned mine | place: Philippines: Itogon, Benguet | collected 2017-08-28
ACCTTGTCGTTGAGCGGAAGAGGCCTGAGAAGGCTGCTGCTGCTGCTGCTGCTGCTGCTGTTGCCGGGTGCATGTGCAGCTGCCTCCTTAAGCCACGCCACGATGCGGTCTCGCAGCGCCAGCACCTACCAAGCAGCGGCAACGGACATGGTTAACAAATCTGATTGAAAGCAGGTCCCGTGAGTTACCTGTTTCGCTGCGGAGGAGGGTCCACAGGTCAGTCACGGTTCGCCAATACGGTATCGCGTCACGCTTACACCAGGAACGACCCGCTCTACCGATACTGCCCAGGATGCCCTGGCCCGTTGGTGTGGGTTGCTTGCTGCGGGCCATGGAGGCGGTGCATATCGGCACCGTGTGCACATGGGGCGTAGCATCCTTCACCTGGATGAGCACTTGCGACCATGGCGTGTACTTGATGCGTGAGAGCAGCAGCTGGCCCCCTGCTGGTGCTGCACGCACACGCGCCACACATGCTGCGCTACCTCCGTCCCCGCCAGCCGTTGGACGCCATCCTTGTGACCCCGCCGCTTCTTCAGCTGTCACCCCCGGTTCATCTTCCCAGGACAGCTCTGTGATGCCGCAGTCCGCGGCCAGCGGCGAGCTGAGCGCTGCGTGGGCACGGGCCCACAGGCGCGAGTGGAAGCATGGTGAGCGGCTCCTGTAACCAGAAACGTTCATATGTGCACTATTCTGCGTGCCTCAACAGCGCAAGCTCCTATGCCGGTGACGTATAGCACCTGGCGGGTTCGGAGCTGTGCCGGGTTGACTAGAGTCTTAGGATAGGTAAAAAAAATCTAGACACTAATGTCTTCTATTTCATTACGTGCTGTGACGCACTGCTGTCACCGCCTGCTCTGCTCCTAGCGTCCTCGGCCCGGGCAGAGTTTCGGAGCTGTGCCTGATAGCTCTCATATAGAACAGCTGCAAAATTGAACCCTGTTACACGTCATCATAATGTCTTACAAATAAGTGCCAAGGAAAGCTTGCGCCGTGGCGCAACACCCAAGCTTCCATCGCGGGCCATCAGCTTCAGTTCCCTTGACGCAGCTGCACCATACCCGGCGATGGCGTCACGCCGTGCTGCTGCAGAGCTTCCCGCATGGCTGGCAGCGACGGCGCGCAGCGTTAGCACCCGGGTGTCGGGCAGCGCCCGGGTGGCATCCGCGCCAGGCGGACGCGCAGGCAAGGGCTCTGGCGCCCCAAACATCTCCCTTGCCAGCCTGGCAGTCGGGGGCTCTGTAGTTCTAGGCGGTACGGCGTACTTCACGTACCGTTACGCGCGGGCGCACGCCGTGCTGCCGTCCCCTGAGGAGCTGGGCTCGGGGGAGGGCCAGGGGGCCGGCAACCTGGCGGACAGCTACCGAATCTTTGGTGGGTATCGCTGGGAGCCCCACGCGCACGCTGCAGCAGTTGCACGTGCTTTGCATGACCTCTAAGAAGTGGAAGCCCTGTAGGGCGGTTCGGAAGGGCATGAGGGTGCCTTGGTAGGCTGTACCGCCCATGCTAACCCCCCGCCACTGCGAGGCGAGCCTTTGCTGCTGCTCACAGGTGTTGTAACCCCATCGGCAATGAACTATAAATCGTCGCATCGCGTACATGCGTGAACCCATCATGGTCGTACTCCACGTCCCTGTCGTACGCTCGTACATGCAGACCAGCTGGCTGACAAGTACGACGACGCCATCGGGCAGGAGGAGGCGGCGCTGTGGTACGGCATGATGCGGAAGTGGCTGCTGGCCAACGCATCGGTAGGTCTGGCCAGCTGGCTGGGAGGTTCTTTTCCTCATAAGTAGTATAATAATATCGTATGCAGCTATGCTGCGCCAGGCATGTCCATGTGGTACCTGTACGCACGGCACCTAGGTAGTTGAGGCCTCCGGTACTGCACTGTTGGGGTGTTGGTGTGCGGGTTGGGTAACGGGGTGCCCTCTGGTCTCGCGGCCTGCGGAGTGCGCTACGCACTTACGCGGTACGCGATGTCAAGCAACTGTCGCTGTTGTTGCTCCCCTCGTGGGCCGCTCGCTCTGTTACACACAGGGAGACGTGCTGGAGATATCGGTGGGCACAGGGCGCAACTTCAAGGTGAGGAGGGACATGATAGCGCTGCGGGCGCCGCCAAACGGGCCGATGCGTTGGTAGTCCTTGCGGGTGTGCAGTCCTAACCAAGTACGGCTGCTGAGGTTGGCCGAAGTCAGGACTTGGCTGCGAATCGCACAGGTGCCACGTGCCGAGCCCTCGTGCGGACAGTGCGCGCCGTTGCGAGGGCCATGCCCTCACCATACACACAGTGCCCAGCCCAACACCGCCTTGGCCCATGCGCGTGCAGTTTGCGGCACTTGACTTCAACCGCCAACCGCCAATCAACCGCTTTTCCTGTGCGCCCCCGCAGTACTACGACCTTTCCAAGGGAGACATCCGCTCGCTCACCTGCACCGACCTCAGCTCGCACATGTTGCTGAGGGCGGAGGACAAGTACTTTGACGAGGTGTGGGGATGTGTGTGCAGCTCCACGAAACAGTGCCTGGTACTGGCTGACGACCAGCTGCTTGGGAATCAGTTCTAATGCCGACGCAGATGCGTACGGGATGGTGACACGTGTACTCCATGCCATAAATTGCCTCAGTAAAGTTGTTGCTTCCCGTTCCATTTGGCTCCCCGCAGCTTCAACTGGGCGAGAAGCATCCCAATGTGAGGATGAAGTTCTGCCTGGCGGATGCGCACTGCCTGGTGGAGCCGGAAAAGGAGCAGGAGCAGCAGCAGCCGGTGGCCTCGGGCGGGGGCAAGACGGCGGCAGAGAGCAGGTGAGTAGGACGTGGTCGGGTATGGTCGAAAGGCGGCAGCCGGAAGGAGATACGCAGCTACGCAGCTCACGATTAGCCACTGGCCTGGTGGGCCTGATGCACATGAGTACACTTACAGGCGAATCTCCGCCAGCACCTTGTAGTGCCAAATGTGCATGCCGAGTACGGCAGTGCCATCCAGGATGCCTTGGTGCCACTTGCGTGCAGCACGTGGAGGGCCACGTTGGGATTCTGCGTCGTGGCGGCCGCAGCTGCTGGCCGCCCCGATCGCGACACGCTACGCGCTGTTGCCATACCGTGAACCGGTATCCCCCGTTTGTGTATTGTGCCACCCTGTGCACTTGTAGGTGCCTTGCATCCTTCCCAGCCCCCTCACACAGGTCCTGCCTTTCCCACATGCTCACTGCAACAGGTGGTGGCCTTGGGGCGGACGCGCCCAGCCGCCGTCCAGTCCTCCACCGGACGACACGGCCTCCCCCGCTGGGCAGGGCACTGCTGACGCCGCTGGCGGAGCTGGTGCGGGGCCCGCCGCGGCTGCGGCGACGGCGGTGGGCCGCAGCCCCGCCGTAGACCCGGTGCTGTCTGGGCGGGAGCTGCCTGGCCTGCACGCAGGCGGCCTGCTCAACTTCTTCCGGGTCCTGGTGCCCTCGTCCTCCTCCTCACCACCACCATCATCATCTTCGTCACCCCCAACCACCACAACCAATTCCGGCTCGCAACAGCCGCCGGCTGCACCAGACTCCAGGAACCCGCACCACCATCAGGATCCGCACGGCACCGGGCAGCCGCAGCAGCAGGGGCAGCAGGAGCAGCAGCAGCACCACAGCGGCCGGCCGTCTGCACACGGAACGGGTGCCGCCCACCAACACGACGAGGACGCCGACGCGTGCTGCTGCCATGCGTCCGCGGCAGGCGGGGCGATGGCGTACGAGGCGCGGTGTGCCACGGGGCGGTTAGAGTCGGGCGCGGCGCTGTCCCGCTTCCCGCCCCACTCGTTCGACACTGTGGTGGACACCTTCGGGCTGTGCTCACACGAGGACCCCGTGCGGGTAGGTGGGGAACACAGGCGACCCTGTAATTTGTTGGGAGGTGTTGTGGATGGGCTGTGTTGGTGGCAGGCCCGGTGCGGGGCGGGAGCAGTAAACCCGGCATGAGGTGGCCCGCGTTCTTGCTGTATGTGCCCAAATGCCCCGGTTTAGCTGAGCCTCAGTTTCCAAGCCTTCGTGCGGATATATTAGCTAGCGTCTAGCGTTGGCCCTTGCCGGTCGTACCGATCCGTGCTGGTGCGTGGCTGGCGTATGATCTGGGTTGGGAAGGGACGCATGGTGGGCAATGCAATTACCCCCGACTGAGTTGCCTGATACCGTCACAGGTACGCTGCTCTCGTCGTTTAATGCTGCAGGTCGTTCGCGGCAACCAGTCCTTGCACGCGCGCCCAGTTGGTTTTGTCATGTTTAGGTGTATTGTGTGCAACACCAGGCCAGCGCTTCGTGTTGGTCCTAGGGATCGTTCCCGTAAAAAAGACCTTATTTCATTCTGTCTTGCCCGTGCTCTGCGCAGGTGCTCCGGCAAATGGCACGTGTCTGCAAACCCGGAGGAAAGATCCTGCTCCTACAGGTGGATTCCGCCTTACTATGGCGCATTAGGTTTCCGGGTCCCCAGCTCAGATGCGCCACCCACCACACCGCCTCCGCTCCTACATGCATCCCACAAAACACCCTGCATGCAACCTGCAACCGTTGCAGGCCGTACGACGCAACAACCTTGCCTAACAACCTTGCCAGCACCCAACCATGCCACCTACACCCGACGATGCACCACTGCATCACTCCACTGCACCGCATCACCACGTGGCCCTACAACCAGCGTCCGTACCATACCCCATTAACACACTGTGCCGTTGCCTCCCCTTGTTTCACAGCACGGCCGCTCCCACTACGACTGGCTCAACCGCAAGCTGGACGGCTCGGCAGCCAAACACCAACGCAAATGGGGATGCCTGTGGAACAAGGACATCCTGGCAATTGTGGAGCAGGTGAATGTCAAACACCGCGACAGCTATCCTACACGCATGTATGCAGGCAGGCACGCATGCATGCAACCGCGTCATCGCCGTCGCGCAGCAGTAGCACACCAGCCGCACACGCACAAGAACGCAGGTCACTAAACTAAGTAAGCACAGCTTCACAGGAGGTGCCACAGCATACAGCTGCGAGACGCACAACCGCACGAATAGCACGCTGATGTGGCAAGTTCAGCGGTTATAACTCACAGGACAAAGCGCTCACCGCCCCACCGCCCGCAATTCTCTTGCTTCGTACTCACCATGATCCAGCTTTACCGGTACTGGTTGCTGTCCCACCCTTGCGGCGCATACCCATCGTCCTGCTTTGGAAAGGCTGAATTGCTGCTCTATCTCTGGCGCTGGCATGCGAGTGCAGCTGTCGCTTCGTTTGTCTTGGGCTGCACCTGATATGCCCCGGCTGCCTCAACTGAGATGACCTGGCCGCTGTAATTCAATGCTGACGACGTGACGAGCTTGCCCCTCCACGCCGCCCATGCCGTCCCCGCCACCCTGCAGGCGGGCCTGGTGGTCGACAAGACCACCCGGTGGCACTTCGGCACGAGCTACTACATCGTCGCCAGGCCGCCCGCGCCGCCCCGCCGCCCTTGAAAGCCCAGAGACCTTGTAACGCTGCTGCAGAGGCCCGCTGCATCGTTCCACTCCAAATCCCCACCTCCTCCACGCTCCAGAACCCCAAGAGAGCCTCCAAGTGCAGCTTCCCCCAGCGCCTCGGCTGCTGCTGCTGCTGTCTGAAACGAGGGCTGGAAGAGCGACCAGCTCCCCCTGCCCCGTGGCTGCCTGCCGCTGGCTCCAATGCTGCTGGTTAGGGCTGCAGGAGAGTTTCAGGTGCATGTGCAGGAGAGGTGTGAGAAAGGGGCAAGAAAGGTCAACGGCTCGAGCAATTGGTTACAACGCGAATCAGGATCAACAGCGAACCGCGAAGGCGGCTCACGCGAATTTTCACATGCGCGCCAATTCTACCGGTCCAGGTCCATGGGACGCGAAGCCTGCCCGCGGGCGGCACACGGGTCCAGACACTAAGCTCCCACACGTCCGTGAAAGCCTGCACGCTGGGTCTGTCGTCCACGCTGGATGGAGCTGACGCGCAGCGGTCCAGCGCAAACTGTCATCCTGCTCGCGGGCACCTGCTCGTGCTGCTGCTGCTGAGGCTACCCCAGCCGCCAGCCCGGCCAGAGTGTGCCACGCATGTCCGAGCGCGAGAGCGCTCAGTCGCTCTTCTTGCGGAAAGAGCAGCCTGTTTCAGAGGGAGGGGCGAGGGTTGACGAAGGGGGGTGACGAAGGGCCCGGAACCGCAAAACGCAGGCGGGTGCCACGAGATGTGGCACAGTGGAGCAGCCCCAGGCCAGGAAAGCAGTTTGGGTCGACATGTTTCGTGCGCAAAAGATTTTGATTGGATACTTCGATTGTTTTTAACGACGAGAGCAAATGCTTCGCGGCTCTACCTACCCTCGGTCAGGCGGGCACGGCCACCGGTCGGGGTGCACAGCACAGCCGAGCAGCTCCCGCACAGGACGACGGTCTGGCTGTGAGAGAAAACGGTGGTGCTGCACAACGGAAGGGCAATTAGGACGAACAAGGTTAGCCCATGCCATGCCCCGCGGCGGCCCAGGCGGCAGCCCCGGCGGCAAGAGGTTACAAGCGCTATTGCTCTCGCTTTAAGCGATGTATGGTACCATGAATAAACTTACATGTTGAAGCAGCCCTGGCACTTCACGTCCATGAAGAACTGCGGCGGCAGAGGAAATGCGGGATGGTGAGCCCCAGTCCATATACGTCGCTGCCACCCTCGCCCCATAAGCGCTAGCCTACCGAGTTGGGGCTCTGCACAAGGCGCTTCCGCTTGTGCTTCTGCTTCTCCAGGTCCGCAGGGGGGTTGAGAAGATCGATATCACTGTGTAGCACCTGTAGGCGTCCACCGTTCGGTCCATGTTAACCATACAATAAGATAAGTCGCTATAGGGCAGCAAGGTGTTGCGCAGGGCTAGCGGTCGGCCTGGCTGAAGGTGAACCCCAAATGCCCCTGCTCTATGCCTAGGTCTGCGCGGCGGCCCGCACCATTTTGACGGTCAGAGGGGCAGGCTCCGCACGTCGTCCAAGGGAGAGAAAGTTGAGGGTTGAACTGTGGCAGTGATACCCGGGGCACAGACGGCGGAAAGGCCGTACTTATGCATTGCCCTCGGCAATATACCGCGAGCCCCTCCGTGCGCACATGCAACGTAGTTCATGCAGCCGTATACGATTGCGGACTGCTGCCAAGTCCTTCGCGCAGGACCGGAGGCCACAAACCTATCTCCGAGCACTCGGTCTGCAACATACCTCTCCCCGCTCGTGTTGCCTCATCATTGTCTTTCTAGTGCTGCCCTAGGATGTATCATGTATACTTACTGCGCGCTTCGGTGCCTTGCTTCCTTTACCGAAGATGTTGCTTCCGTTAGGTGCCGAAAGGCCGGAGCTCGCGTTGCTGTGGTTGAGCAGAAGCAGTCGTGACCGTTACCGCCACACCAACGTCTCCGTTGGGGCCGGAACGCAGGGCGCACAGTACCAGACCTTGCCGGCGGGCTCCGTGCCAGGGCTCCTGGTGGCCTCCCTACCGCCGCCTGTGCTCCCGAGGGCATACCCCAACCCTATTCCCAGCCCAGCACTCTAGAACCGCAACGAGACTGATTGCCTATTACTGTCACAAGTCGGTCCCAATGTGCAGTTCACTTAGAGGTTTGGCAGACGGGCCAGAACGGTGGCGCGTGTGAAGAGATGCTGCCACCTGCTGCTCTAACCGCTGGCTCGTATTAAGGGACATCTGGAGACTCACATAGCCATGCCAGACTACATCCTGTTGCCCTACCAGCGCTCACGTTGCTTGTCAAGTTATTGGCAGTGTGGCACACCTGGCTACCCCACGTGCTCCTGCCGCACCAGCATCCACCTGCGCCTGACCCTGCTCAACCAGCGGAGCGTGCCCGACGCTCCCTTACTCACAGCTCAGGATCACAGCCTCACACTTAGGGTCACACAATGCGGTGCACTGCGCATATGGCGATCGAGGTACCGGTTCATGTCATTCCAAGGTGCATGGTGCATGGTATGTGGTGCGGTGCAGGGGAGGGGTATGCATCTCGCCCGCCAACGGCCATAACCGCCTACACGTGACCCCAAAACTGACCTGCCACCCCGCGACCTACGCTGGTGCTGACTGGTTTCGCAAACGTGGGCGTTTTCATACGCTGCAGTGTCTGGGGAATGCTCATGCGCAAGTGTAAGAGCTGGCCAGGGGACTTCACCGGGATGTCACCACCGGTCCAGCCACCACCACCGGCAGCACCACATGGCCGCCCGAGCGGGGACGGACTCTCTGCCTCAGGCTGCCCTTCCCATGAGAACTGTTGCCCTACGCACTTCTTTGGCAACGCAGGCGGCTGTGGTCCGTGCTCGCAAGGCACAATTGCATGTCCGGACATACAGGAGCCATACAACAGCAGTCATGGCCGCCGTAGACTCCACAGAAGCCTGTTTGCCAGAAAAGCTGCGTGTCACCTCGCCGCCGTAATTCTCATCTTACAACGCGCCAATGCATTACGCAACGGGCTCCAGATACATCATGCTGCTTCTGCAGATCCGTACGTGTTCCAACGTCAAACATAAACTTCGGTCGCCACCTCATGCCTCGACATACCACAGCCTAGGCGCCCACATAGCATGCCATGTTGCATGTAACCATTGGCACTGCATGCCAAACTGGAGCTGGTCGTAAAAGTACACAGTATATGCAGTATTCTACCGGCCATGCATAGCACCCCGGCGAGTGACTGTCGAAAAAGTCATCTTGTTCTTGCTCCATGGTCGCATGCACTCGTGTCTGCGCACTTGCTGCTTGTCAGCAGCGCACGTATTGCGCCATTCCTCCCCCCAATGCATATTCCTATGTCACTGTGCATAGACCCCGAGAACACGCATACACTTGACTTCGCACGTGGGCGTGTCAGCAGGACAAGCCCCACAAGAAGCCACGACCTGGCCGCGCTCCTGATACATGCATGCCACGCCAAACAGTACTGCTGCACCATTACCATGCCACGCTCAGCCCATGAATGTTCTGCGAGAACCGTGCATGCCTATGAATAAAGCGAAGACACAGTGTCTGCAACGCATGCATTCAGTTCTGCACTAGAGCGGGGCTGCCTGGGCCCCACGCACGCACTACGTCCAGTCTGTTGCTCTGTTCCTTGGAACACAAGGACACAATCACCCTTACACAAGCACGCCGAGAGTTACACCCCCGGCTACGCATGAAGGGCCAAGTGCCGTTGCTGCTGCTGCTGCTGCCGCTGCTGCTGCCACGTGGGCGAGCCGTGCTGCCGCCCCTGCCCCTGCCCCGCGCCGCCGCCTCTCCCCTTCACCGCACCATCAAATGCATCCAACGCAGCAAGCTGCTCCAGTACCTCCTGGCTAGGCCCCTGGTCAACGGGTAGCGGTAAATTTGGCAGGCCCCCTGCTCCTGGCCCCCGCGCGCGCCCGCCAGCTCTCCGCCTGCACGACGCCTGCGGGCTGTACGTCCCGGGACTGCCCGACAGACTCTGCGGAACCGAGGAGCAGCTGGGTATGACCCCCAGCGTGCTAAGCTGCCCGTGCGTGGGCCCCACAAACGGCAGCGCCAGCGGCGGCGAGCCGTGTATCCCCACGACCCCAGATGAGTGCGCCTGGGGGTGCTGTTGCGACCGCGCCGTTCCATGGCAGCTAGTGGCAGCCCCCACAGACGCTGCTGCTGCCGCCGCCGCAGTTGCATTGGCCTGGTACCCAGACATCTCCGCCATCGCGGCAGCAGTGGCCTGCGCCCGGTGCAGCTGGTGCGTCACGGACGGCAGCCGCCGCCGCAGGTCCGCAACTCCACCTGGCGACCCCGCACCAGCAGATAACCCACTCGGCTCCCCTACAAGGTCGCCCCGCACCCCCAACAGCGACAGCATGCTAGGGGTGGGACCCCCTAGCCCCTGACCCTGCCACTCCGCGGCTGCCTCCACCCCCGCTGCCGCCGCCTCTGCCGCCGCTGCGTCCGCCGCCGCCTTCGCTCGCCGCGTGCGCAGCTCCGCCGGCGCCGTCACCGCTCGTGGCTTGCCGCTGGAAGCTGCCGACATTTCCGCCAGCGGCGATGGAGCGATGGACGGCGCTCGGATGTACGGCAACCTGCCCGCCAGCTCCAATATCGCCTCATGCTCGTCCCGGTCCTCTATGGACACCTTGAGCTGGAACTGCTTCGGCGGCCCCTTGGGCGTACGGCCGTTGCCGTACGCGTAGCTGCTCATGGCTCCGGGCGACGGCGGTCCCAAGCCGCCCCCGAACGACTTGCCCCCCAGGCCGTGCAACGGCCCCCCGTGCGGGTGCTGGTGGCTTAGCCCGGCGGCGGTGGCGGTGGTGGTGCTGGCTACCCCGTTGTCAAGCACAAGCACGTGGCTGGCAGGGCCTGACAGTAACGTGCCGGCGCCGCCTGGGAGTCCCGCCCCTGCTGCGGCGCCCGAGGGCGACTCCGGAACGCCCCCGTAGGCGTTGTTGTGGCTGAAGCGCCGGCCGGGCAGGTTGTTGGCCGCGTGGCCCACGGGGATCCACTGCGCGGGACACGGCACCGGCAAAAGTGGAATGCGTTCAAGGGACATATGCTAAATGTGGAAGGGACGGAAAGGCGAGCGCTGCAGTAATCTACGCGGGGTCAGTGGCTGCGCATCCTTCCTTATCAACTATAACGCAACCTCTGCCACCTACCATGGGGCGAGGTGTCTTGATGGCCCGCTCGCTGTCAAAGAAGGCCACGTGAACGCTGTCCCCGTCGCCGCCGTCGCCTGCCGCACCGTGCGGCCCGTGATGGTGGTTATGATGGTTGTGCCCGGCGACGCCGTGCGGCGCGCCGCCGCCGCTGCCGCGGTTGGTGGGCGAGGCGTCGCGCTCGGGCGGCCACGTGGTGTTGTTGTTGGTGGTGCGCACGTCGCGGAAGAAGTTGCGCAGCCGGGTTAGAGCAAAGCGCTGCCGCATGTCCTCGCGCCTGTGGGTGGCAGAGGACGCGTGTCGTGGGCAGCCGTTTCAGCATCCTAGCTCCTGTGGCAGGAGTGCTGGTTGCCGAACACACAAGCCAAGGTTACGGCTAGGCATCTCCAAGCACGAATGCCTGCACGGCAGAAGACGCTGGCCTGGACTTGCAGCTCAGAAGTAAGTCTTCCGAGGTGTAGTTGACACCCACCGTTCTATCACGCCCATGGTCTGTGCCTCCACGGCCCTCTGCCGCAGCAACGCCGCCCGCTGCTCGTTGCGCTGCTTGACCGCCGCCGCGTCGTAGCTGGGGGCCTGGTCCAGCGAGGAGCTGTCCCGCCCGCGCGCAGCCATAACCTCCTGGTACACCTACGGGGGATACGAGCGTGTATGCGTTTGTTGTTAGGTGCGGCGACGGTGTGTTTGCTGTTGCTATGGGGCACTGCAGGTCCGACAGGGGTCACCCGTGGGGGTAACCCAACCCCTGCGAGCAGGATGGGGAGGCAGGGGGAAGGTGGCCAAGTTCTGCCTTTCCGTCGGTCCCTACACCTTGTTCATTATTCTGCTGGAGTATAAGCGACAAAAGCGACCCGGTTGCCGGTCGGGCAATCGCCGGAGCCAACACCAGGCCAACACCATGCCCAGTGGCAGAGTGTGGCTAAACGACAACCTCACCATGGATGCCCGTTGGAACAGCCGGCGCGGAGTATTATATATCAGCTATTCATCGCCTCAGCTCGTCCATGTTTGTCCCTCACTCTTCAGGCGTGGTTACATGCCGTCTCCTTGCCTACCCAGTGCGTTATAGACCGCGTATATCTATTCCCCTTTTGATTCATATAACTCGTCGATAGCGAGGTGGCGGGTAGCGCGAAGCTTAGAGGGAGCTACCTTGAACTGCAATACCCCGCTAAATTGCGACCACGGCATATGCAATAGGGCCTCTCGAACAGCTCCTGTACACATAAAAACTGTTGTGAAAATGCAGGGTGAGGCGCTCCCAGGTTGTTGGTGCTCAATCGGTGTTCGTCACCGCAACGCCCAACCGAAAAAACCTACCCTGGTGTACCGTCCGTATACGAGTACCCCAGCGCAAACCTGGGCAGCCAGTTTCACACCTATGATGCTCACCCACGCAACGCACATGGCAATGTCCCTCACGCGATCTCCAAGTGCCCCTGAGGCCCCCCTTACCTCCTGTAGCTCCGTGCCGTGGGGTGCGGGGCAGCCGTCCGCATAGCGCTTGAGCAGTTTGAGCTCATCCGGCGAGGTGGTGGCGCGCATGCGCCCCGCAGCAGACTCCCCAACGCACAGCGCAACCTGCACCCACATGACACAAAAGCAGTCAGCCACCCAGTCCGCCCTGGACCCTTCCGCCACCACCCCGGCTGTGCCCACGACTCGTCTAGCACGGCCAAGCGGCAGCAACGACGCCCAGGATTGCCCATGCCATTCACTCCCGACCAGAGCCAGCACACAAGCAGCACGCACCTCCGCAAGCGTTTCCAGGAACGCAGGGAACAGCATTGCGTCCGGCTGCTCGTCTGCGTCGTTGGCCTCCTCACACGCCATGAACACCTCCAGCGCCGCGCTCTTGGACAGCAGCACCGGCAGCACGTTGAAGTTGAGCAGCATCAGCACGAACTGGCTGCTGTTGATGGAGCAGCCGTGGTCGCGCACCCAGGGCCAGCACACGCGGCACGGCTCCGTCTCGTCCATGCTGCTGTACCTGCATGGGCGTGCCGGCGGTTGTGGTCATGGACATGTGGTGCTTTTATCATAATCTCTCCCTTGTGGGCGGGCCAACGACCGAAACCTTGCAGTGGGGAAAATACCGTTGTACCTGAGCAGTGAGGGCGTGTCGAAACGCGCGGTTGTGTGTCAGAGCCGGTAATATGCCAGCCCTGGGTCCGCGTGAAACGTGAGAAACCGTGTGAAGCGCCAGGGAGTCTCAGAAACGCTGGTGCCTGCCCTGGGTGCGGGCGCCCTGGTCAGGCCGCCATCTGAACCGCAATCCAGCCCCCACAGACCCACACGCCCCATGCTCCAACTCCCGGCCGCCATCCCGCCCTCTAGCCCTGTACCCAACACGCACCAGGCGAACAGCTTCTTCAGCTGGCTGTCGTAGCATCGCACCAGGTCCATGGTGGTCCGCTCGAACAGGCCGTCCACCTTGGAGCTGACGCCCAGGCCCCCCGCGCCCGCGTCGCGCGCAAAGGGCAGGATCCACTTGCGGGCCAGCAGCAGCACTGCCTTGTCGGCGTCCGTGGTGTTGGGGAACCTGTTAGAGCAAGGTCCGCATGAAGGGGGTTGCGTTGTCACGCGCCAACAATTATGCTAACTGGGCTGTTGTGCAACAGCAGTAATGGACAAGGGCAGTGTTAGGCCCCTGCATGGCCGCGGTTGACAACGGCGCAAGGGCTCGGGCACATTATCATTGACTCGGGACAGATGGGCAGCATATTGGTGGTCCCGGTGTCGATCACGACTCACTTTAGTCGGACAACGCCGTACAGTGTGCGCCGGAACGCGTCGTAGTTGACGTACGCGTGGCGACTGCCGCCCTCGCCGCCCTGCAGGACCAGGGGCCACAGCACAGTGTGGATCCAGTACAGGTGCCACAATGACGAGTTGTGACACACTCACACGGCTCTTGACATGGCACGCCACAGACAGAATGCCACGCATTGCGAATGCACACAACACAAGGCTGCGCGATGGCCCTCCCCCCCAGGAGCCCGCGGAGAGCCTCCTTCCCCGCCTGACCTTCAATACCCCGTCCACCCGCCGTCAGCCCCCCCCCCCCCACCCCCCCCCCCCCCCGCCCCCCGTCCG
>VFQN01006266.1_pt1 | contig 13736 bp, 19 predicted proteins | sample 3512371 | NCBI WGS metagenome assembly VFQN01 (sample SAMN10412370, study PRJNA504923) | tailings metagenome | isolation source: Replicate 2 from Balatoc abandoned mine | place: Philippines: Itogon, Benguet | collected 2017-08-28
CTGCCACTGGGGGACCGCTGCACTGCCTCTCAGCTCACGCATGCGTGCATGCATGTATTGCCTCCCCACCTCCATGGCCTCAAGGGCTGCCAGGGCCACCACCTCCCACACACACTGCTGTACCCCTGCAGGCGCGCTAGCCAGCCACACGTGCTCCCTCCGTATGCCCTCCCCCGCTGGCCACCCATCCTGCACGCTCCCCACCACCGCCCGCGCCACCGGGCAGTCCCAGAAATGGTGCCGCCTAGGTTGTCGGCCCCCTATGCCCAGGACGCCATGAAACTGAGATCCTGCTGCTGTGAACCGTCTATGCCCTGTCCTTCGTTCATATTATACCGTACAAAACCTGTACCTTCCCTCATGCAGCCTACCTATTGGTTCGGATGAGGATACGGTACCCTTCCCTGCACTGTACTTACCGTACACGTTGTGATGCGCCTTCCTCCCTCCCTTTCTTTCCCTTCATTGAAGGCAACCCCTACGGTGCAGAGACAGGGGACTGACAGCGTCCCAACGCTGAGAACCGTTGTGCGGCACCTGACCAAGGGCTTGCAAGGGCAGAATGGTTAAGATATCCACCGGTCATAGTTGTCTAGCTCACAAGGGTTGTGGCAACGCCGCAGCTCTATTGAGAGCTGTAATGCTACGTCAAGACAACCCTCGAGTCGAGCGGCCGTCGCGCCGCGCCTCCTTGCATGATCTGTAAGCGCTCTGAGGAGTTACCCCAACAGTGAACAGTACAGCATGCAGATTTAAGTAGTGGCTATGGCGGTTTGCGGCAAGTCGGCAGTGCGCGGGCGTGTCGGCTGTGGCCAACCTATGGCTGGGTGATCACGACGACAGGTGACACAACAGGACAGATGATGCCCTGTGTAGGAGGCCCCCTGCCTCGTACGATCTCACGTTGGAGCACCCGTGTCAGCACCCATATCTTACACGGACTCTGATGGTGTATATGTGTGCCGCCTGGCGCCACACGCTAGTTACGCTGCCCTTCCCAGGTCGCATCATCCAGACCTGGAGCCCTGGGCTGTGACGACCGCGTCACCAGATGGCCCCTGGCTGGGAGGTCAGCACCTACCCGAGGATGTGCGCCGCACCGCGGAGGCCTTGGCCTTGCTCCCACCGGCGCAGGATGTGCACCCTGTGGCCCTGGCGGTGGGGCCTTGGTGCTGGGCGGGCCCCTTGCGAGCAGCGCAGGCCGCTGGCAGAGGGCTACGTGCGGGAGAGCTAGGCAGGCAACCCGGTGCAGACGTGCGAGAGGAGTGCGACGCCTGCCAAGCCGCCCAGAGGCGGTTGCGGAGGCGGGTCGGATGGGGTTAAGGAGACCCCGTGGCAGCTGGCCGTGGATGGGGTGGCGCTGCCTGGCAACACCCACCTGGCCCACCTGCCAGCCGAGCGCTGTGGTTGCGGTACCTTTGGCGGAGCGGCGGAGCAGCACACCGCCCCCCGCCTGCACCACTTCTGGAACTGCCATGTAGCCCACAGCGTGCACCATCCCAGTCGAGGCCCATGCAGCTGGGCCAGTCTCCAGCGCGCACCTGTGGCTATCTGATTGGCAGATGGCTACCACCAATCCCCCTGGGACGCCCTGTCAGCGGGGGCGGACCACCCTTCGTGCCGCCACTCGTAACCCCGCACGGTCCAGGACAACGCAGCCTCCCCGCGGGGGCCAGCCTCTTCGCAGCAGGGGGGTGGGGGAGAACGAGGGCAGCACCCTGGAGCGTGCGTGTGCGCGGGCAGCAGCGGACTTCTGGGTACGGCTGCGATCGTTCGCGGCCCTGGGCGTCCCGCGCCATGGCTGGGAGGACGTGGGGCCCAACCGTCCCGTGCTGCTGTTGGTGAATGGGCGGCACAGGGTAGCGCAGCCGGTGGCGTTCGACGCGCAGGAGGCAGCACACTGGCCCGGGTGCAGCAGTCGTGGGGAAGCCCTGCTATGCCACAAGGCTCTTAGGTGTCCTTGAGGCGCCGCTTGGAGGTTGTTTCTAGGGCGCTTCAATTAGGGTGGGTCTTGGTGGCGGGCTTATTAGCCGCTGCGCGTGGTTCGCGGGGTGTGACGTTGCTGCGGTGTCGCCTCCGTCACGTCGCCTGGGTGGTAGCGGTGTGCGCTTTGGCTGCCAGCCGTGCTAACTAGGCCAGCCCGTCACGAGAGTTTTGTATGTTAGGGTCCGTTGTCGGGCGTAGGGTGCCCGGCCCCGGGACTCGCTTGCTTGGGTCAGCCCGCGCCCCTCTTGCCTGCGCCAGCCAGGGGGTATGGCCTGGGGTGTGTCCGCCGTTGGCGTGTGGAGTGCTGCCTTGCTGCGTGTGGCTCGGGCGCCCAGCACGTACGGCTCTCTCTCTTCTCGTTGTCCCGTGTTTGACCTGCACTGGATACTAGATGTTGCCCCGGAGGGTGCTGTACGAATGTGCCCACCACTGCAGCTGTGATAGGGTCGCAGTTGACGAAGGCGTGCATGTGCGCTGTGGAGCGGTCCTGGGTGGCAGCAGGCGGGCAGAAGGTGCACAAGGTTTACCGCCATTCCGCAAGGCATAGACGATAGTGTTGCGAATGAGGACTAGACTGGGCACTGGATGAAAGGAGGAGGCACCTTGGAGGAGCACGGCCGCGTATGGCATGGGGGATGCTGTGTTCTAGAAGCTTTGCCCGTCACAGGTTGCGCCCCAGGCCCCAACTGCGCCGTGCTCTGTGGCTCGTATATGACAGAGTGCATTATGGCACAGCAATGCAACTGCCTTCAGCGCCTGCACTCCTTGCTCATGGTCAGGTAGCCCACAGGTTCGGCCAGTCTCGTGCACAGCCTGCATGGGCCCCAGCACGACAGCTGGCCTGCAGTTGGCCATGCTGGGCAGGAGCAAGGCGTACACTTGTACCTCGAACGACACCGCCAACATAAGAGTCTGTACTGCTGCGTCGTCTTACCCTTGCCTCTGCGGCTCGCATCGTTCCGTGTGCAAGCTTTGACATCGTTACCACCCTGTTGGAATCTGTTAAGCTGCGCATTATATATTTCTTGCACAAATTATCGATTTCAATTGGCGGCAGGCAGGGGTATGAGGACGTCGCGTTGTAGCCTACGTTGTCAGGCTCGGCCCGAACGGCTTAAGCGGCCAATTGTATTATGTGCAGCACCAGGATCACATGTAGCACCAGCTGCTTCTAGAACCAGCTCCCAACAAGCAGCAACCAGCCCAGCGCGCGCTGGTCCCGGCCATGCCAGCGGGACCCTCCGACGACTTGTTCTCTTGAGACACGCTGACAGCGACCAAACCACTGCGGGAGTGCGCGATCACGACCGGCCGATCAGCGCTCATGGCAGAGCGCAGGCTGCCTCAGTTGCCAAACAGCTGAAAGAGCTTGGCTGGACGCCTGACTTGGTGCTAGCGAGCAACTCGAAACGGACGAAGCAGACCCTCGATGAAATGGCAGAAGTCCTGCAGGTGAGGGGTTTCGTGGGTGTTGCAGGTGGCTGGCTCCCTGCTGGGGCTGCTCCGGTTGGTGACAGCTGGTGGGGTTCTGGGGTACGGGCTTCCCAACCGGAGCTTAGAGTTGCAGGCTTCAGCAACTGCCTGTTGGACGGGGGCAAACCTACTGGATGGCACATCGGTCCTGGGTTGTCAACGGAATAGTGGTATGGCAGCGTAACCCTCGTTTACATGTGGGCAAGGCCTCGCTGTTTACTGCCGGGGGTTGCAGGGGGCGTTACGGTACCGGCTAGGCCGCACGATCGTAAGGGGCTGGTGCCCCGGTCCTGGGTGGGCAGGCTGAGATGCACATGACCATGACCATGACCTGGCAGGGAGCAGTGGCTGCACATTGCTGCCGCTGTGTGCCTAGCCGTACTCCAGGCCAGCGCCTATGGACGCTTACGGGTTCCGCGCAACGCATCGCCCCTGCCCGTAACGCTACTTCTCACCAGCACACCGCACCACGGAGGGCAGGGCAGCCCCGGGTCTCACTTGCCCCGTGCCGTACATGCCCCGTGCGATGCCGTACAGGAGCTGTCCGACGTGGACTCGCACTTCTACGGCTCGCTGTACACGGTGGCTGCGCTGGACGGGCAGACGGCGGAGCACATCTCGGAGTGCCTAGTGGAGGTGGTGGACGACGCGAAGACACGCGTGGTCATGTGCGTGGGGCACAACAAGGTGAGGCAGCGAGGCGGCACAAAGCCTTTGGGCCACGGAGCTGGGGCCAAGGGAGCACATGTAGGACACGTCGGTTAGCCCGGCGGTGAGGCTGCAAGGCACTTGTCGATGAGGCGGTCTGGTGCACTGTTGGTCGGACGTGGGTTGAGCATTGCAGAGCAGTCCTTGGCGTTGGGCCGGCCCGCTGCCGAACAGTAGGGCTCAGCGTTGTGGTGCCTTCACGCGGATGCACACAACGGCAGCTAGGCTTCATCCCTTGCGGGCGTTGCACGGCGCCTTGCACAGCCCAAGCGGCCCAGTGCGTAGCGTCCAACGGTCCAATGGTCTTGTGCGGCTGCCTCCTGCTCGTGCACTGAGCTGTCCCCTGCTCATATCAGCTCCTGGCCTCTGCTACCTACTTGTCGCACCTAACGTACAAGCTGCGGACCACACAACGTGGCTAAGCCCGCTTACCCCGCTCACCGCGCTGGAGCACGCAGCCCGACTCGCAACCCGCCATCTGTTCCCTTGACTTGTCCCTCCTACCCTTAAAACGTGCTGGCAAAGCCCCGCTAACCCCTGCTCACTCCGGCTGGCCACTCCCCAAATACCCACGCCTAATGCAAACCCAGCCAACCACCCAGGGAGCCACCCGCGGTCGCTAACCACCCCCCGGCCCCTTTCCCGTACGGCCCTAACCCCTACCTGACCAATGTCCCTTGGGCCTCTTTCCCGCACCCAGGGCTGGGAGGAGGCTGCCTCGCATTTCGCTGGCCGCGCCGTCAAGCTGCGCACCGCCAGCGCGGCGCTGCTGCAGTGCACCGCCGCCAGCTGGCGGGAGGCGCTGGGGGGCGCGCTGGGGGGCAGGGGGGAGGCGGGCGCTGGGGGCAAGGGCGAGGGGGGCAAGGGCGAGGCGGCGGCGGCTGGGGCCAAGGCACAGGCCCCCAAGTGGCAGCTGGTGGACGTGCTGGTGCCCATGGTGCAGGGGGCGTGAAGGGCAAAGGGGGCGTGAGGGGCAGCATGGCCGTGAGGGTGTCGAGGGCGAGAGGGGCAGGGCAGTTGAGTCCAAGATGTGGTGCTGGGGGGCGTTAGGGGCAAGGGGGCCTTGTTTGGATGGCGGCCAAGGAAGGGAAACGGTAACGGCCAGCCTGATTTTGGCCAGGGGACGGGCGCTCTGGGCAGGATGGGGCTGCTGCTGTCCGTGTGTAGCGATGATGTCCTTGTGTGGGGCTTGAGGATGGCAGTGATTGCATGTGGAGTTGTGGAGGCCGGCCGCGAGGATGATGGTGGTGGTGCAACAGCGCCACCTTACTGCTGGGCGCGTGGCCCGGTGCCCAGCAAGCCTACCTTCGGTTCGAGCCAGGCGCATGAAGCTCGCACGTGCACCGTGCGCTGGGCGTCTTCTCCCTGCAGCACCAACAACCCCACCTGTTTTTACTGTCTGGAGGAGCGAAAGGGAAGGGAGATGCATCGAGCTGTCCCTTGTCGGCCATAATACGCTGTTGGCAGAGGGCATTGGGCTTACGTTGGGCGCCCCCTGATACAGGCTGCGGCATTTGGGGTTGGGCTTTTCCCACGGAAATGTCCAGTTGCGGTATGGAGCCCCGGTTGAGAGGAGAGGGTGCAAGCATTCAGGCGACCGGGGTGAACAGGGGTTGATAGCGGCGACACAATGCAGGGGCCCAAGTGAAGCGCAGTACCCTGGGGCGTAGAGTGCGTTGCTGTACGATTACGAGGATACCTTGTGTGAAGCGTTGGGCTTGTAGCAGGGTCCAAGCGCTATCTTTGAGTAATGGCTTGTGCATGCGTGACTAAGGTCTGTCGAAATATTCTCGTAATTGAGGCTATGGGGCTTCGCACATCCCGGCCTACGAAAGAGTTTGGCTGGCTGAGGGAGGCAACTTCGCATGCCGGGACGCCAACGCAGCTGCGCATGGCTTCTGGAAGGGTCGCACAATGCTGATTAGGAGCTTGCCTTCTTGCCATGTCTTGTTGCCTGAATGATGTCTCGGGGAGGGCTATTGGTTGGGGGCATGGAGGACAAAGTGGCTGACGCGCTGACCACCGGTGCTCGTCTGCCTACTCGGACGCCTTGCTAGGCAGGGAGTGCGCCGCGCACGCCCTTACGTTGTGTAAGCGCACACGTCACGAGGGCACCTTGACAAGCAGCGGCCAGCCTCAAGCCAGCATGGGGCGTGTAGCACCTGGCATGCACCGTTCCAAGGGCCAGTTTGGCAGCCCCCAGGTGCACGGCCCCTCAGTAGACAGCTTGCAAGGGATGGAGGAGGCAGGGGTCACCTGTTGCACGGCGAGGGTTCACTGGCCCTGCGCACGTGCAGGCTGCTGCATTACCGATTTACCGTAAGTTGCTGTGCACAGCCCAGCACAGCCCAAGGACGAACTTGTGCGCCCAATGTTCACCGTAGGCCTGGGACTCTCGCTGCCGTCACCAGCGTATCAGCTGCCCCTTAAAGAGTGTGCAACGTCCTGCATAGCATTGGCAGCAACTTGAAGGCTGGATACCGGTAGTCGCAGGACGTTTACAGGACTGCTGGCGTGGAGATGCCCCTGCACTCTTGGTGTGCAGCATTTGGACACCTAGTCCGCACTGGTACGGCCAACGCCGCATGTTACGCTCGGTCGGCCGGATGCACCGGTGAGGATCCGACCAATTAGGTGACAATTACTCAGACGACTGGTGCCTCAGGCTTCAGGCAGCTATTCTTGGATGTCGCTATTAGCCACCCTTGCAGGTGGCATCCTCATCTACGCGAATGCATGATGAAGGTACGTACCACACCGTGTGCGACACTGGACAACTGCAGACGCATGCATGAGTGCGTGTCACGTGAAAGCACGGCAGGCTGCATCCTTTGGCGCTGCTGCCCTCAAAGCTAGTTGGGTCTAACTAGGCCACACACACCGGCGGAGAAGTCGGCGAGTACCGTGCAATTTACCTAGCGCTCTAGCACCTATGCAGGCAAACACCTAGGAAGAAGGGATAAAGAGATAGGGACGCGAATAAAAAGAAGGCGGCGAGCTTCCCATGGCTGAAAGCTGCACTCCGACTACGTGTAGAGGCGGCTACGCCAGCTAATGCAAGGAAGATCCAGGGGGGGGGGGGGCTGGCTGCAATTACTAGGGCCCCGTCACGCGTCAGTGCTCCCTAACACTCACGGCGAGCGCCTCTGGTTTGGCCCGATAGAACCTCGCACAGCCCGCGAGCCAAGCAACTTCCTACCCCGCCTACGATCCTCCGCTCCTTAGGTTCTAGGTTCTATGGGGGCATCAGAGCCCGCGCCGCGTCCGCTGCCGCCGCGTCCCCGTGCCTCCGATGGCACGTGGCTGCACCGGCGGCACGGCGGGGATGTCCGACAGCGACGCGTCCCACTGCTCGTTGCGCCACGGGTTGTACAGCTGGCTGCAGGCGCGCCAGCGGAACTTGCTGTAGGCTGTGTACTTGGCATCGAAGCGCGCCGCCATGGCATCCTCAAAGGTGTTGACTGAGCCGTCGGGGTGCAGCTTGCGCCATGGGGTCTGGCACGTGGCACCCTACGCGTCAGGGACAGGGGCCAAGGCGCAAGGCATGCACGCCGTATCAATCGCAAGCGTCATGGGCTGACACGTGTCGTGTCCAAGGGTCTGTGGTGCAGCTCAGATGTGCGACGGGCTGTGGGCCTCCCGGGCTAAGGGCTGCTTACTCCACCGAGGTGCAGCACGATGTGCGCCACCCCGGGTCACTTCTCACACCACCTGCACACCAGGACACCACACGCGCACATGCCCGCACCAACCAACGCCGCATACTCCCAGGCCTAATACACCCTTTATCACGCACCCACGGCAATGGAGCAGGCAGGAGCGCCCTGACCCCCGCTCCGCGCAGCCCCGCCCATCCCCGCCCACCTTGCACATGCCCATGACCTGCAGCAGCGCGTCCAGGCGGTTGATGAACCGCTGCCCGTCGGGCTGGCTGCCGTTGACCTTGCCGTACAGGTTGTTGACCTCGCCCGGATCGCGGCCCAGGTCAAAGAGCTCGTAATGGTTGAGGGAGAAGGGGTACACGCACCACACCGTGTACTTCCAGCACGTGTCTGCCGCGGACGTGGCCACGCGGCCCGCGTCCGTCAGCGTGAGGCGGCTGCACACTCGCACGGAGCGGTAGTCCTTCTTGTTCAGATTCTTAGCGAGCGAGTTGATCCACATCTCGATGGGGAGCCTGACATGATGATGATGGGCGGGAGCGGGGTGGGAAAGCGGTGCAGTCAGGGTCCTGGGTCGCAGGGTGTACCGGTGAATGAGGGTGAAGGGCAGTGTAGGAGGTGCCTGAATTTGGCAGGTTCGCGGTGTCGGCATGCCCTTTTATGCGCCGGGGCGCAGTGGAGGTCGTATGCCCATAGGACCTGGCCTAGTGCACACGCGGCCCGCGTGTAAGGATGAGTCTGGACAGTGTTGCCTTGGCACGTGGCAGGCAGGTGTCGCACACGCCGACAGCACACTCTTCTATCCCCATATGCAGCCAGCTCAACCTTGCTGTTCACTGCTGCCTCATAGAACCCGGTATGTCCTGCAAAGCCCCCACGGCACTCACATTTGGCGCAGCTCGCCCTGAGTGTTGGGGAAAATGGGGTAGGGGTTGCGGGTGCCAGGCTGTGTGGTCGCAATCCGGTCCAGCGGGATCGGAATGCCGTCCACAAACTCAGGCGTCGAGCCGCCCGCCAGCTGTACGATGGAGGCGGTTAGGTCAACCGTCGTGGCCTGGTACGACGAGACCAGGCCGGCCGGGATGCCCGGGCCGCGCATGTAGAACGGCACACGCACGTCCTCCTCGTACGGCAGCGTCTTGCCCTGTCGTACACACGCAGCACATGCAGTGACACGGGGAACGGCAATGGCGCTGCAGCTGATGGGGTGTTGCAGTACACGGTCGAGCAACCGTATGAACTAAGTGCCAGCCATGCTTGTTAGCATTGGCTGAAGTCTAGGTGGCAGGGTAAGGTAGCGGTCACACCACGTTGCGTTACCGTCACGTTTCAAATTCGGGTGGTCACCATTTCACCTAAACGCCCCTACGTGTGGTCCATACCAGGTAACGTGGACCAGGTAACGTAACGCCGGGCCCCTCTCCCGACGTTACGTTACTGGGCCACGTTACCAGCCTCCGCCTTGAGGTAACGTGACGTAACGTAACGTCGTGCGACCGCACCCTAAGTCACCAACCCAAGGTGCTCACCTTGGCCAACATGTGGTTCCCGAGGTGATAGCCATTGTCGGACACGTACACAATGTAGGTGTTATCCAGCTGTCCGACGGCCTCCAGCTTTTGCACTGGGAGCAGTAACAGTAGCAGGGGCAACCGTGCGTGTCAAGCATGAAAGGCCAGCTGTGCGGAGCGCGACGGAAGGGACTTGCAGGCAATGCTACACATGCAGCTGACATGCGACTGTTACTGCAACGCGCACCACGTCCTCCGGCTATTCGCATTTTGGCTGCGGCAGAGGGCAAGCCGCAACGTGCCACCTGGTTTCACGTGTGCCGAACCGTGCCACGAGCCTGGCTTACCCACTGCCTCGACCAGGTCGTCCACGGATAGCATGGTCTCGAGGCGAGCCTACAACGCACCAGGGAAGCACAATATGCTTAAACAGGCAGGTACCAACACGTGCCTGCGACCAGACGACTAACGGCGCCTTGGCATGACGATGGCGCAGTGGCCTTCGCCGGCCGGACTAAGTGCCGGGCCCCGCTTCCAGCCGTCCTGCGTACTGGCATCCACCCACCCTTCTCCACAAACCTGGTAATGCTTGCTAATGCCGAGCTCGTTAATGTTCTCTGCACCGATGCCCAGCACCGTGTCCAGTTGAACGCCCCAGTTGGAAAGCTGCAAGGGACAAGAGGCGAGTGGGTAGGGAAACGTGGATACAGGTTCCTGGCAGGACACGCAACTGCAGCACCTATACCTTGCGCGACGGCCCCACAGGTGGGCCCCATTGCATAAAACTACACGCCATTACTGACTGCTGGTCAAGGAACACTCAGGTCAGCGCATTAGGATCTGGCCAGTGGCACATGATCACCCTTTTTCCCCATACCGTGCCCTGCAGATGCGCGCACACGCAGGACCCGCACCCCACTAGCCTGCACCCCTTGACCCCTCATGCACCACGGCAGCCACACCTGTGGCCACAATACCAGTTTAACATGAGCTGCTGCTAATGCAACCTTCCCTCCCTGTACCATATCAACCCCGTTCAATGTGGGGCCCACCTGCGGCACCCGCACGTTGCTGAAGGTGCCCTTGTACTTGGCGGCGGGGATGGGGTTGGTGCACTTGCCGCCCTCGTCGCCGCCCTTGGGGCAGGCGGTGTGGCAGGCGGCGGGGTTGATCTGCAGGTAGAACGGGGAGCCCTGGGCGACGGCGTCGCTAAGGGACGGCAAGGAGGGGCCAAGCAGGCAGGGGGTCAAGGGGGTCGGGGTTAAGAGGGCGGGGGGCCAGCGGCCCGGGAAAAGCATGCGGATGGGGCATGGACACGTGTCTGTGGGGGGCTTGCTGCTGCACATGTTTTTACCCCGTCCAGTAGTGCGTTCGTGTTGCGGCAGTGCGGGTGACCTCTAGTGTATTTTCACTAGCATGTCCATGCTCTGTGCTTGGGAGCCTGCCTACACTGCGATCACAGGCGCAGGTTCAACTGCCAAGGCAGCCGCACCCTGAAAACCCTTTTGCCCAGGACCCCAAACCAGCTTGGATTCCATGGCCCTGCACCCTGACTCACTCGATGTAACGCAGTGCCCGCTCCTGGACGATGTCCGTCTGGTACGAGTTCTTAAAGCTATCTGCCCGGGCGCACTGTGGGGCCGTGGGGCGTGCCGGTGTCAAGTTTATGGGGGCCAAGTTAAACGAAAAGCCGTGACGTTGCTGTGCGGTTATCAACTGTGCATTACTGTGTGTGAGACCCGAAATGGAACGATGCGCAGGCAAAGGCTGGGAGTGCACGCAAGTAAGGATGTGCAGCAAAGCCTTCAGCTGGCCCAGGCTGGCCTATGGACAGTGTTGCGCTGGGAAGGGGCGGCCGTACATCAGCTTGGGCGGCGCACTCACGTTGGGCGTGAAGTCAAAGTCGCGGTAGTTGTAGACGGTCTTGTCAGTCAGGGGGTCGAACATGTCCCAGCCTCGGGGGCAGTTGGCCACGTCACCGGCGGGCTGCGGGGCAGGGACCGGCAGACACGTGCATGTCGCAGTGGGCAGTCAGCGTAACGCATGCCAGGGTTGCTCCCCTGGAGCGAGCGGCGGTTCAGGGAGCTCCGGAAAGCGGCGTCTTGGCGCAAGGGGTAGTGGTTGCGCCACGGCAAAGGGCAGCGGGGCAAGTGGGAAAGAGGGAGGTTACGTGCGACGGTGCGGCCGCTTGAGTCTGGGGCGTGCGCATCCCCACCCAACCCCCGGCCTCCCCCGATAGGCAGTTCCTCCTGTACGTCTCGGTATGCGTCTGGCCGCCTGCCAGCCTGACATATGTTGATGTGGAGCTCCGAGGCACAGGGGGAGCCCAGCATATCACCGGCAATATTAGCCGCCCGGGCAAACAGAAAACATCTGCTGTAAGTTGTGAGCAGATGGCGCCCTTCTGTACCTACCAGGCCCCTACTGCCCACCACCCCCTGGCTCCGTTTCCAGTTCTGTTCCGTTGCCGCTCCGCAGTTAACCCCCTGGGGCCCAGTTGGCCTCCCTTGCTCCCAATGTACAGACACGTGCCATTCGCTTCGCAATTTGTGTTACTACCCAGGTGGTGTGGCCAGTGCCCCTTGGTGACCTGGTGGTAAGCTGCGCACCTACCACGTCCCACAGGTTGACGAACTTGCCAGTGAAGTACGTCCTGTAGCCGAGGGGCCGGAGCCACGTGGGCAGCCACTGGCTGTCGTACCCGTACTCCCGGAACTTGCGGTAGCCGCCTGCCGCGCGGGGCGGGTGCAGGTCAGGAGTGCACGCATGTTGAACGAGGAAGAGAGGCATTGGGCAGGGCCGGCGGGATCGCGCAGGCATGCACGACATGTTGTGAACTTCTGACACGCTCTTGTACTGGAAGTACGATTGGGGTACTTGTTCCGACGCGCTTTGCATAACGCAAGGCGTTAGCAGTGGCGCCAGCGTGGGCACCGTGTGGGCAAACGACATGCAAGGGTGCTGGCGCACTTACGGGAGTTGCCATGTCAAACCGTACATACTCAAGGGAGCTGTCGACTCGGGGCCCGTACACTCATTAGTCTTGTCAAGGAAGTGGGCCCACCCAACACCCAACACCCAACCACCCACCTGAGGGCTCCTGGTTGCTGGTGACGTTGTGGTTGTGCGTATACATGCCCGTCAGGAGGCTGACCCGCGAGGGGCAACAGAGGGATGTCGACACAACGAAATTGTTCAAGTGAATGCCCCGGTCGCCGATGTACTGATGGAGCTTGGGCATGTAAGCCCGGTGCGTTGAGTTGAGCAGGTAGTCTTGGTCATCCACCAAGAGGACAACGAAGTTCGGTTTGGACACAACCGGCAGGGGCGGGAGGGAGCCGGCTGCTTCCACGGGTGAAGGTGGGGGCTTTCGCTTCGCTTTGCGTGGCGACTTTCCTCGTTGGCCGAGCGCTGTGCCAGTCAGGATGGCGACGATGGCGAGCCCGAGGACGAGTCCACGAACGGAACGGGGGCGGGCCATGTTTGACTTGGGCTCCCAGCTCTTCGATGTAGGTATGTATGCTTGTCAATCTCTAGCAATAACCCATTAGCCGGTATGGGGTAGGTATGCCCGTAGGCCAAGACCCGGCTGTTGTGTACTGACGACAGCCAATCACAGTTTAAATGAATCAACGGTTGATAACATTTAGAACCAGAGTGAAGTAAATGAAGGCGTGAATGGGAGCGAAGAATACTACACGCTACGGGTGCTTCGGGCGGGCCCACAACCCGTACTTGCCTGACAGACAATGTCGTTGCGTTCTAGACAACATGGTTTTACATAATCCGACATGTGAACGGAAGCATGAGGGCCATGCGGTAAGTGGTGTCCGCGGATGACTGAGTCAGTGTCGCGGCGTAAGAGCAGGGAGAGACTTCATGCCCTGCAAATAGTCCGCCAGTGACCAGTTGAAGAGTATTTGTCGTTCAGCTGATTGCTTGCAAAACCTGGAACTGGTTGCTCGTGCGTCGGCTGTTGTCTGGGGAGACCTCCGCAGGCTGCCGCAGGCCATCAGGGGAGGTCCTCAACGCTCAGCCTGCGCCCAACTTTTGGTCGGGGTGTGCAACCCCGTCCGCGTTCAGCTCACAGAGCACCCACAAGCCCTGACCTACCCTGGGTGCACAGGGGCCGAGGGCCTTCCCTGGTCTCCCCTGCCGTGGCGCTATCAGTTGCTTCCAGGCAGCAAGCTACAGCCTAGGCATGTCACGGTCCAGCATAGTGCAGACGTGCGTTTCATGTGCCTAGTGGCCATTTTTCTGCGTGTTAGTGGATATGTGACACAATGGACCCCGCTCTAGTTTGGTAGTGTTCCGGCTGAGCTCGAGCGTAACCATCGGACACATGTAACGTAACGTGCACTTTGCTGTGTCTCCCGTTGTCCTTCTGGCAGTTAGG
>VFQN01006267.1_pt1 | contig 13736 bp, 17 predicted proteins | sample 3512371 | NCBI WGS metagenome assembly VFQN01 (sample SAMN10412370, study PRJNA504923) | tailings metagenome | isolation source: Replicate 2 from Balatoc abandoned mine | place: Philippines: Itogon, Benguet | collected 2017-08-28
AAGCGCGTGCTGTAATGAGCCTGGCGGGTTGACCTGGTTGATTGTTCTGCTGCCGCCCCAATGGGCTTTTGCGGACCAAAACCTTCTGTTACCGTATGTGAGGCGGTGTAGCGGGGTGTAGTACCGGCGTGCGGTCAGCGACGCAAAGTGCCAGCCTAGTATGCCGCCTGCCCTCGACTCTGGGTCCCAACGATGGGGGGTTGGGAAAGCAAGGACGCCACAGGTCGAGCGTGAGCTCCGGAGCTGGAGCTGGAGCTTGAATGCCTGAGGCGAGGGAGGCGGGCGGACCCTTCCGCTCCTGCAGCAGAAGTCTAATCGCACACTGTGATCGAGTACAGACGCGATCGAGTTGTCGCAGTACATACTGTCTTGTTTTGCGCATCCTCGCTTATTCATAGTTCAGTACAGCCATTTGCCAGGCAGCCCCTGATCCCAACCAGTCACCTGCTACGGTTGTCAACTAGCCACACAACAATACCATAGACATAGAGCCATTGTAGCTGCTGTTGAGCACCTTCTACCTCGGTCAAAACCTTCTTGAGCGCTCCTCTTTTCGCCGTTCTCCCCTATCGCGTTGAAAGCGGGCCTCTTGACAGTATGAGGCTTGACCAGTAATCACATGGACACTAGCAAATCCAAACCTGAAGACCATGCTGCGGCGCTGCTTTCAAGGGCAGCCTCAACAGCTTGACGAGACATTTGCGAAGTCCTTGCCCGGAGAGCCCCGCACCCCTGTACTAGGTAAATTGATAATCAATATTGATGCCCAAGCTGTGTCCATCATCTCGTCCTTTGCTCAGTAGTGGCGGAGTTTGATAGCCATGCTTTTTCGCCGATGCCACAGACGACCCCTCCTTCAAGGGAGAACCACTATCTAGTCTTGCTCCAGTCCGCCTCTTGGACCTGGAGGGATCATGGAGGGTTGCTCAACCCGAGGTGAAGCGGGCGCTGTACACCTGTTGCAGTTTGCGCGCAGCTTGCTGCAAGCGTGTGTCTCAACATGATAATATGTCAACATTAAATTTGCGAAGGTCGACGCGTAGTCAAGGGCTGTCCTTGCTACCTGTCATGCGTCCCTTGGGTCGCTTGCGACTGTCGCCTTTACTGCCCAACCTCGTTCCCCGTTGCCCCTCAGGACCAGCCGCTGCTGCAGAACCTCAGTCAGGCCATTATTACGCCTCTGACGTGGCTGGGACAAGGTTCTTACGGCTGTGTCGAACTATGCCGTGTGGCAATACCAGATGCTCCCGGCAGTGCTGAGGCTGCCGAGCTGGACAGCGGATCCGTTCAGCAAGCAGCAGCAGCGCCCAGCCGCCCGCCAACACCGGGCAAGCAGCTCTCGGACCCGCACCTCGACACACCCAGCAAACACGCCTCGCTTGGTACCGGCGCAGCTCTTGTGCCTGCTCACGTGGGGGACGATTGCGATGCTTCATGTCCCAGAGGCGCAGAGCACCCAGCCGACAGCCACACCACAGCAGCAGGCGGTGTAGGTGCCGCAGGTGCGACCCCTCCACGCCAAGGCAGGCTCCCCTTCGCGCGCCTGCTCGTCCCAGAACTGCGCTCCCCGCGCGGTGAGAGAGCGCACCGCAGCTCTGCACCCACCTCAAACACATCTTCCCAGCAGCTGGACCCGGAGTTGGAGCCCACCCAATGCGACACGCCCGTACTGCCGCCCGGAACCAGCCTCACACTTGCCAGCCATGTGGAGGACGAGCACCAGCACCTCCCCCTGCTGCTCTCCCACAGTCAGCAGCGTTGGTCCCAGCGCCAGCTCAACAGCCAGGCCTCCTCCTCCCGCGATCAGCCGGGTCCCTCGCCCAGACCAGCCCCTTCGCCCACCCGCAGCACCTCGGGCGCGCGCCGACCCGACCAGGAGGGGCAAGGTCTGCTGCTCACGCCGCGACGGCAGCCACCCGCCGCCCCTTCGCACAGCGCGTCAAGTCCCTGCCCGACTCCTGGTCCCTCCGCCTTCCCCATCTCGCCCTGCGGGCATACCCCGGCGAAAGCGCCCTCGCCAGCCCGCCAGGCCAGTGCTGGCCCAGCGCTCGGGCGCCCTCGGTCCTCGTCCGGATCTCTTGCCGGGGGCTCCACCCGCCAGGCGGGGCTTCATGCACAGGAGCTGGTGGTGGCGGTGAAGCGGGTGGACTTCGGGGACCTGCTGGACCTGGACGGAGAGCAGCCTGCGGGGCAGGAGGCCCCGGGCGGCGGGGGGCGGTGCAGCCGGGCGCGGGCCAGCGGGAGGAACACGGCCGTGCGGCTCAGCCGCATGCAGGTGGGTGGGGTCTTGCCTCGGGGTTATAGCACTGTCGGACACGGACCCGCAAGGTGCCTGTAACCGTACGTGTGTTACAGAACCGAGTAGCGGTAGCTTGAAAGTAACAGCAAGTGACCGCCGTGCTGTTTATGTCCGCACCACAGGCAATCGAGCTGCTGCAGCTGTCCCGCTGCCGCGACTGCCCATTCATTGTCCGGATGTTTGGGCGGCTGGAGGACGACGGCCGCGGGCAGGCGGCCGGAGGCTGCGGGGACAGCAGCAGCTCCCTGGATCCTGGGGCAGGGGCACGGCGCAGGGGAGTGGCGTCGTGCCGCATTGTCATGGAGTGGGCGGAGGGCGGAGACCTTGGGTCGCTTATCCAGGTGCGGAATAAAAAGAGCGGTACTGCTGGTAGGGATGCTGCAGTGCAGTGTGCAGCGCACGTGTGTTTGGGAAGTGGCATCAGGGCCGGCGCATATCCGAATGCTGCAAACCCTTCTGACCAATCATGCCGTCTGCCCATCGCTGTGCAGGCCCTGGTTACGCGGCGGGAAGCGGCCTCCGGCGCCCAGGCCCCAGCGTTCCAGCCCAAGCCCCCAGCCAGCAGCCTCCGCCTGCTCATGTCGGAGGCCTCTGCACGCTACTACACAGCGTGCCTGCTGGAGGCACTCGGCTTCCTGCACGGTGCGCTGGCGCACACATGCCGTGGGCTTAGCGCCGCATGCCGTGGACTGTACCATATATCTTTGGGCAGGCTAGATGCGGGTGCTGCTGTTCGCAGTGTAGCTCGTGAAAAGGGCGCTGGACTCATTGTGTCTTCTGTACTGTGTGCTCTCATGTTCGTTTTCCCCCACAGGCCGGGGCCTCATACACCGTGACGTCAAGCCCTCGAACCTGCTCATTGCCAGCGACGGCCGGGCCAAGCTGGCAGACCTGGGCCTGGCATGCCACGTGGATGTACGGCGGGGGGCGGCAGGGGGAGCAGTCGGCCGGGCGGGCACGCCCCGCTACATGGTGAGCCAGAGAGCCACCCGTCAGGAAGCACATGCCTGCAGGCGAGACGTGCGAGAGCTCCTGTATCGCAGGCCCGCGCCCTGTGCCCAAACCTGCATGCACGAGCCCACGGTGCTCACAGTCGCCACGCACTTGAACGTACTGCTGCTGTGCAATGTTTCCCGCCCAGGCGCCGGAGGTGTGGTCCTACGGGAAGACGGCCAAGGTCCGCACGTACGGCATTCCGGCGGACCTTTTCGGGGTCGGCTGCGTGCTGTACGAGCTCTTGCTGGGGCGCCCTCCGACGGTGAGCCCTAAGCAAGCACCTCACATTGGCTGCAGGGTAGATGTCAGGAGACTGCAGGAGACGTACCTTCACTGTGGACTACCGCTGCACTTAGGAAAGGGTGTAGGCCACAGCACTCAGGACCTCTTTCTTGTGTCTCTCGCCCCTGCCCGCAAAACCCCAGGACCACCCCGATGACTACCTGGCCAAGCGTCCCACCTGGCGCCTGCGCTCCCACCACCTGCCGCCATGCTGCAGCGCCCCCCTGCGCGACCTGCTGTACCACCTGCTGCACCCCAAACCACGACGCCGGCTGCAGTCCTGCGACGAGGTGCGGGCGCACCCCTGGTTTGCCGGCTTTGACTGGCAGGGGCTGCGCACTGGCTCGCTCAGGGCCCCCTACGTGCCCTGCGAGCACCGACCGCCACCGGTGGTCGCTGCTGGTGTTGGGCTGCCAGCAGCAGTGTCAGCACCACGGGGTACCCCTGGGCGGTACGGCAGCGCAGCCTCGTTGGCGAGCGCGAGCATGGAGCTGCGGCGGTCGCCGCGGCCGGCGCCGGCGGTCGCGGGGCCTAGCCGTGAGGCCTCGATCGGGGGCCTGCCGCCACGGCCACCGAGCACACGGGCAGGGATCAGCCCCTATCGGCGAGCCAGTGGTCTGGCAGACGGACGGGTGCCTAGTGACACCTCTGGGCTGTGCTTAAAGCAGGCGGCGGCGGTGGCTAAGCTCCGCCGTGCGTCGCCTGGGCACGGGGGAGGAGCACCCCTGAACGGGGATGCTGCGGCGGCGGTGCTGCTAGGGAAGGCTAGTGGGGTTGCCGGCCCCCTGTTGGGCTCTTTTGACTCGGCCTCGGGAGCAGCTGTCACCAGCGCGCCTCCAAGCGTTGCGTCGTCCCTGTCCGCAGCTCTGGCCTCAGTGCTGCCCATGTCGCTGCCTTGGTTCCACCAAGGGCAGCAGCCACCCTCGCCGGGGCCAAAGCAAGGCCTGGACCCCTCAGCCGGCGAGGCTGCGTCGGAAGAGTCGCTGGCGATGCAGGAGCGTGCGCTGTCTGAGCCCCTGTGCTTCAAGCAGGAGCGCCCGAGCGCCTTTGCAGCACGGTCACACGGGTTCAATAGCGCCGCGGGCAGCTGCCAGAGCACGCTGCTGGCTTCCCACGACGAGGACACGGGGCGCTTGGGGAAGCTGGGCGCGGCGGCAGCAGCAGCCCAGCCGAGTGGCGGCTCAGGCGGTGCCCCCAACAGCTCCACCGCGCTTCCAGCGAACCCTGTGGAAGCGCTGGTGGCCGCCGGCCGTCGTAGCGTGCAGGGCATGTGGTCCATGCTGCATGGGACTGCCTCGCAACCGGAGCGGGGGCAGGACACCCGTGCGGGCGTGCCGGAGGGCGTGGATCGGGACGCAGGCGAGCACGTGGCACACAGCGGGACAGACCAGGAGGAGCTGCAGGGCGCTCGTGGTGGTGACGGCGTGCTGCCATCGTCCGCCAGCGCGCCGACGGTTGGCGGCACGCTGTCGTACCTGCTGCAGCTGCTGCCCGTGCGGCCGTCGCTGTCTGCCTCGCAGGAAGGCTGGCATGGGGATGGGCCCCAGGCGCAAGCAGCTCCGGCGGGCGTGGTGGTCGTGAGCCGTGTGGACGGCAGCGGGCTGCACCAGGCTGTTGGCAGGTCGAGTAAGGAGGCGGGCAAGGGCAGCGGTCAGGGCGTAGAGACTGCATCCATGGGCGTCAGTGCAGTCGCACTTGCGGCCTCGCACTCCACGGGGCCCAGCCCTGCGCCCTCACCGTCCGTCGAGGCGGCGGGTGATGCACCAGATCCCCCCCAGGAGCCTAGCATCACCCGTGTGGGCGGTCTCACAGGGGAGACCGGCTGCGCCTACGAGCATGAGGACACCGCCAGCGGCAGAGCAGGCACGCCATGCGCGGATGCGGGATCGGCCTTGCCCCTGTCACCGCCTGCCGCAGCAGCGGCTCCCGTGTATCCGGATGGCACCAGCCAGTGCGACGTGCCCCGCCGGGTTGCTCACCGCCCCACCGACAGCTACGCCTTTGACGACCGCCACTTGGAGGCGCTGCACCGGTGTCCCGCATGGGACAGCGCCATGAGCAACAACAGCACCAGCACCGCCTTGCATGCAGCCCAGCCCTTCTTCACGGCTGCATCCTCGCCGGTTGCCTCCAAGCCCCTGCCGCCCCGTTCCCCATCCAGCTGCGAGCGCACGCCAGGACCAGCTACACGCCTGGGCGGGACTGGCGAGCAGATTGCCGCCGCTAGGCGCGCTGGAGGACATGGCCGCAGCCCGAGCAGCTTCAGCTTCGACGTACCTGACGCGCTGCTGTGCAAGGATGGCAGCCCAGCAGGGTTCTCTATATGCAGTGCGTCTCACGCGACGGGAGCTAAGAGCCCGTTCCGCCCAGCGGCGGGACTGGTGGCTCGGGCTGTGGACAGGGCTGCGGGAGGGCAGCAGGGCCGTGGCTCTGCCGCAGCATGGGCGAGCGGTGGCCGGCGTGGTGTAGGGGGCGCCTGCCCTGGTGGTGAGCCTGGCCTCGGAGCCAGGTGTGTAGCCGCGCCTGCGGGTCATGTTGGTTTCAAAAACCAGCACGTGCTTGTGCTGATGCTGGCTGTCGTGCTAGCAGGGGTGCTCGCAGCCATGTACAGGGCATGAGTGCCGCTTGCTGCTTTGTTTGGTTTAGTCGGTTCGGACTAGGGACTCGTAGCTGCTAACGGGTGTGCCATGTGCACGGCACACCTTGGGTAGGCATGTGTGCGTTCTTGTGTTCGTCGCGTTAGTGCGAAACGGTATGGGACGTGCTAGAGACATGTAGCTGCTAACGGAGGTGCCATGAGCACAGCGCGTCTAGAGAGGCGTTGTGGGCAATTGTTTGACCTTGGGATGGTGCAGTACTACAACCAGGGTTAGAGGCGTAGCTGCGCTTGGATGTGCCATGTGCACGGCACACTTCGGGTAGCACCTTGTGCCTGCATGCGTTTTGGTGACATGCATCAGTAGGACAGGCTAGAGGCGAAGCTGCTAACGGGTATGCCACGAGTGGCTTTGTATGCGTTCGTGTGCCCTTGGTAGAGTGCGATCATAGGAGGTCAGCAGCGCCTGGTGCTTGCGAGGTATTCATGACTGCTCTCGGCAATAGTACGAGTAGCTGCTTCCTACCTTCTTTTTACGCACTGTTTCAGCACTGGGTGTACATTGCTTCTACAAAACTTCTTTGCCTTTTGCAGACACCAATAAGGAAGGTGCGGTTTGGCTATTCATCCAGTGCCTGAAACGCATCCTTGTGCTACGGTAGATGGTCAACACTTCCAGGTGGTGTATTTGATTGTTTGGCTGCGTTCTTTAGGCGAAGGTTGCGCAAGCCCAGCCTGTTACAGACTCTTAGTGTACTGAGCCGCCCCTGGTGTGGTGTTTTGCAAGTGCACTTTACGGCTTACGGTACACGAAGGCTGCGGCACCATGACGTACAGTCGCTGTGTGCGCGTGCGTCGTAGTCTTGGCACCCATCGGAGCAGCAGTCCCGCTTTGTCTCCTGCCGGAGTTCCCGGTATACCGTAGTGGTATATACAAGGGCGAAAGTAAATGGAGTAGCTGTGACGTGGTTGTACAGGAGTCGGTGGGGTTCGTTACTGGCCTGCTAGGGCAGGTGCGTCATGCAAGGCACGGGTGGGGCACGGGCAGGAGCCTGCACAGTCCATACACCCGCACCCCACGCAGGGTGGCGGCTTTCCTGTGCTCCGGTACTTATGTGAATGGTGCCTGTAATTTGTGCATATCCGGTCCTGCAGATGCGTTTGCAGCGTATGCTACAGCGCAGGGTCCGTCCCCTGCTACAGCGTATGGGTCCGTCCCCGGCCTGTGGTGCTTGATCCTGGAGCACCAAGGTCCGCCTGCTGCTCTACACAAGGGCCTATGCTCGGCATAATTCCAGGTGGCACCAGGAAAGCACCTCCGGCCTTATGCAAATCCGCTGCGGCAATTTGCTGGAGCACTGGTCATGGCTCTGGTCATGGCGACGGTTCTAAGCCCGCCCCCCCTTCTGCCACTGCCCAAGCGTACGGCGGCTGGCAAGTGCTCACTCATATGGATATGTCTACATGTTCTGCAGCTTTCCTGCAGTACTAGGCCATGCTTAGACAGTTTGTTTGAGAAGCCCGGGTGCCCGGCGGGCCCTGCGTTGCGGGCGTGTGTCCAGCGAGTACGGCTGCATGACGTAAAAGGCAACCGCTGTAGCGAGCTCGATGTTGATCAAACACGTCTTAGAGGACCATAGAATTTCCTGTATAACGTTTCTTACATGTCTGGAACGGTGTAAGCGGCAAGGAAACTTCGTGGCCTCGCGCCCCAAGTCTAGCTGTCCAGCTCGAAGGGCCCAAGGCAATGTCCATGTGCAGTTGCTTTGGGCTTAGGAGGTCAACTAAAAATGCGCACTTCAATGGCGGCTCAGCTGGAGACGTTTCGGCTGAGCGCCCAGTGGTGAGCCGAAGTGTCCCCAGTCGTTTTGCGCACGTCTGACCGAATCACCGGCTCTGCCACACCTAATCTCATGCTCTATAAGTTACCTGTCGAATTGCGTGGTGGTGCTTTGCGCATGGTGTCAATTGGTCAGCTGTTTCGCTGTCGTGCGCTGCAGCTGACTACTCTTTCGCTTCCTTTTCGCACCGCAGGTACTGGACAGGCTGCCCTCACAGGCTGAAGGTAAGGAAGAACCTCGTCAGTCGTCACCATATCTGGGATACGTATGCCGCTTGGCTAAATTTGACACGTTTAGAGTTGCGGAGGCGCAACACTACACCGCATTCCAGCAACACGACCGCTTGATGCAATAGCATCAACTTGATTTGGTTTGCCATGCTTAATATTGTTGCTGGTTCTGTATGCTCGTGGCATGCGTCCCGCGGGTCACCCTGGCCTTTGCTCGTTACATCCCTTTTGCCCTATCCGCAAAATGTGCGCCAAACGCCATCATCGTAAAAATTGTCACATCCGGCTATACCCATACGCGCATGCAGGCCCTAGTGCAAAACGCCAAGTCGCCAGGACGAGCGACTGCGGCGGGGACCGTGACCAGCGGCTGCAGCAGCCACGCGAAGAATATGCCACTCTCCGGCCAGGCCTCAGTCCCCAAACCAGCGGAAAGGCCCTGAACTCACCCGACGACCGTGAGGGCGTCAAAGATCGCACCAGCGCCAACGACCGAACGAGCTGGGGAAGCAGGGGCCGCAGCATCAGTCGACCCGAGCTGCCCACGACGCCTCCCCTGGACCCCATCCGCTCCGTACGGTACCGTACGGCCGCAGCAGCACGGACGTCAAGGACCGGGCTATCCGTTCCCGGCTTGCCTATTGCACCGGCACCCCAGCAGCACACCCACCTACCATCTACCTCCAGCCGGCTGCCCGCGTGTGGGCCGGGGGTGACAACGGGCAGGCCGCCGCTGCATCCCACACGGTCCGCACATGTGGTCACAGGAGCAGCTGCTGCCGGTTCCTCAGACCACTGGCAGACGAAGGTCCACTCCTGGATGCAGGAGGGCCCAGGGCCTGCCCTTGGCGGCGGCATAGCGGCAGCGTACACCGGAGGGTGCGGTGGGGAGCGTACCGCAGGGGCTGCCCAAACGGGCCATCGCAGGTATGGTTCCGGCAGCGGTTACGGCGCGCATGCCGGCCCAAAAGGCTTTTCTGGACGGTACAGCAGCCCTGGTGTGGTGGCGGTCGCCGGGGGATACGCGGGGCAGGGAGCGCTAGGCGCCACGTCGCCGCCAGCAGCGATCAGGAGGGCAGCAACAGGGGCGGCCGCAGCCGCTTCCCCTGACGCTGCTGCTGTCTTTGGGCCTGCAAGGAAGCAAGGCAGCCGCAAGGAGATGCCCTTCACGGATATGAGCCACCTCCTTGTTATCGCCGCGCAGCAGCAGTCCGCACAACCCGTGCAGCAGCAGCAAGGACAGCAGCTCCATGCCACGTTGGGGGACGACCGGCTGCATGCCCACCTGGCCGGCGGCCGTTTCCTCACGGCGGCGCTGCAGCTGTCGTCTCGGCGGTCGGCGCGACAGCTGGCGCAGCAGCAGCAGTAGTAGCAAAACAGCATCCAAAATAGCATCAGCAACAGCACTGGCAACAGCATTGGCATGCCTGCGCTGCTACTCCCCTTGTCCGGCGGCCTTTTCCTCCTGCTGCTGCCGCTCGAACCTGGTGACGCTGCTGCTGCTGCCCCCAAGAACTTCCCAGTGTGTGAGGGGCGGCGGCAGCGTATGGCGGGTGCAGGATGCTGCTACAGACATGTACCTGTGTTGCAAGCATGCGCACGGGGCTGCATTTTGCATGGCGTGGTTGATTGGTAGCCTCTGGTGGCGCTCAGCACAACTTGCTTGGTGTGGGTATGACGAGGGGGTGCCTGTTGCGGTCGGAGGGCAATTTCTGAATGCCAGGAGTTCTGTGAATTGCGCGCCGTGCCTCAGGCCCTGCTGCTGCGGCTGTGACGTAGGTAGTGTGGTATGCGTATACGGACGCGTCTCACAACTGCAGCTGGCTGCGATGCTGCTAGGTCATACACTGATGATGAAACAGCGTCGCAGTTGTCCGCTCAGCGGTCCTGAGGGCAGGATGTGGCATGCTCAGGCGTTGTGCCGCAGTACTCCCGGCGTGTAAGCCTGGACGGCACAACTAGCACAGAGCTCAACTGCAACGCGCAGTAGGTGTGCTTTACTTTCTCATCGCTTTGTTTGACCATCATGTGCCCGCTTCCTTGTTTTCCAAGAACATGAATGTTCTACAGCAAACATTGACTGCCTGCACCTCTCCCTTGCTTAGGCCTGACAATGTGCGCCTCGTAGGTTATCAGTGCGCAGCTGAAACGCGGGTACATGGTGAAAGATTACAGCGTGGTGAAGGGCTGGGTTAGGTACGCTGTGTCTGTGAACTGCTTGGGCTGGCTGTGCTGAGGCGGGGTCGAGGTGCGGCGGACAGCCGTACTGCTGGCAGGGGTTGCTAGCCGGGGTTGCTGGCCCACGCTGGTTGTGCACGCCACCTGCGCTCTCACGCTTGTCGTCCTTTCGTCCCATTTGGCTTACACCTGCTCTTCTGCTCCGCTTGCACCTTGATGCAATTTGAATGTGTCCGCAAATCAGGGAGTAGGATGGTGGGTTCCTTGGTGGTGAAGGGCGTGTGTAGGGACAGCAAGAAGGGACACCACAGCCAGGGGCTGCCAGCAAGGGCGCGGAGGTCCCTCAAGGACACTGCCTGCACAGGAACCTATTTCTGCGAGAGGCGTAGTTCAGCATGGTTCTGTTGTTGGACAACACAAGTACAGTTGAATATGGTCTGCGGCGCTGTTGACTGCAGCTCGGGAACAGGGGGAGGAACGAGGGGTTTGGGAAGGTGCCGGCCGGTACGCACAGCGGGTCGAGTCGAACGGGTTTTTGCGACATGCGGAAGTACCACTCAAGCGTGTTACGGCCAACTCAGTTCACTTGTTGCATGCTTTGCACAATTGACAACCTGTCCATGCACCGACTAAGTTGAGAGAACCAGAGAACCCGATGGGTATCATACTGGGCCATGAACCGCTGGATACGCCCTTCCAGCCACAAACGCGTGCACGATAGGACTCTTCCATTGATATGCAGCACTTCGCCATTGCACCCGGATTGTGACAATCGTGCCTTTGGCGGCATGCCCGACAACAGTACTCGTTCTCGTTGCAGCGACAGCAGCACGCTCTGCCCTAGCGTGAATCACCAACATGCCTGCTAGTTGGACCTCTACAGCAGAGCGGTGCGTCGTGGAGCATGAGCACGCGCAGCGTGGCCACCACGCAAGGGAGGACATATGGAAGCCATCGTTGGGATGCCTTGCACCCCACCCAACCCAACCCGGAGCTTCTGCACAGGAGCTTCGGCTGCAGAGGGAGGTTACCTGCGGAGGCATCTGCCAGCCTCAGCTGTCTGGGTTGACCTGTGTCGGCTCTGCTCTTCCGGGGCCCCTCGACGCACCGCCTGCAACAGCTGCCAGGGCTGCACGCACAGCAGCCATACATGAAGAGCGCTCCCCGCTCGTCACGCGGGCCGCATGCCAACACAGCAAGCCCGCAGGCGCAGCCGTGGAGCCCGCACCACCCGCCCGTGATCCTAGCACATCAGACGGCGCCTGCTATGGCGACGAGTGGCTCACCCTGCCGCTGCCATCGCGGCAGATGTGCCATGCTACCCATGGGCACGACGAGACGGCGTGCACTCCCAGCCACCTTACCCACGCTGTCACTGACGGTGAACAGCACAGCAGCTTGCATGACTGCGAAGGCGCGTGCTCTGAAGGCGACCGCACAGCAGCCGAGGGTGACCGGTACCGTACTCAGGACCACACCCATGATACCGGCTGCTGTGCCGTCCCGCTGCAATTGGACCCTGCAGCTGCGGAGGACCGTACGGTGGTCCCCGAGGGCCTTGCGGCGCAGTGTGGGGGCGCGGAGCAGGTGCCTTGCCGGATTCCCGGAAGCGAGCATGGACACCGTACACAGGGCGTAGCACAGCAGCAGCAGCAGCAGCAGCAGCAACAGGCTTGCCACCTTCACTGTTCGTCTGTCTCCCAGCCTGGTTCCCCGTGCTTAATGGCCGCATCTCAGCAGTCACCCCATCACGGGGCAGGCACCAGCTCTGACCGTCGCTCGGCGCGCAGCCTGGTTCTGGCCCCGCTCACACCCGGGGGCCATGCCGTCGCCCGGGACCCAGCCTCACCCAAGCCCCGGTCACAGATGGTGGACACGTCGGACCCGGATGTGGAGGGAGGCGGGGGCGGGGCCAGGGATGGGCCGGGGCGGTGTGCAGGTGTGAGGGCGGCTGTGGAGGCAGGGGAAGCGCATGCGGCGCAGCAGGCGGCAGGGCCGGCGCTTGCGGGTGGGGCTTGCGCGCCGTCGCAGCTGCGGCGCAGCAGCGGCGGCGGTGGTGGCGGCAGCGGCGGCTGCCGTGGCGGCTACCGTGTGCGCAGGTGCAGCGCTCCCCCGGTGGAGCTGTGCCTGGGGTCTGAAGTGGAGTATGCTCAGGCGTCTGGACAAACAGCAGCAGCAGCCGCTGCTGCTGCTCTAGCCACGGCTTCCGCATCCGTTCCTGGCCGCGAGCAGGACCAACAGCACCAACCGCACAGCCCCGCCTGGGGGACAGCGGGCGGCCGACCGCCGCCGCTGTCCCCCTTGGCCGCTCTGCGGTTATCCCCCTTGGACGCCGGCGCCTGTCCACGCGATCTCCGGCCCCCTCCCTTGTCCTCCGTTGCGCCCGACAGCCCTGCTGCTTCTGACGCCTCGGCCACCGCCAGGCCGCGTGCGCTCTCCCGCCGCCATACAGTCAACTTCAGCCGGGTGCTACAGCCAGGGAGGCACCGCACGGGCGTGGGACACGTGTCACGTGACACGGGCAGGTACGCGCACGTGGACCTGGTGGGGTTGGACGATACTGACGTGGAGGCGGTGCAGGGGCTGTTGGATAGGGGGCTACTTCTGGCGGCCACCATGTTCATTCAGAGCAGGAGGCAGCTGCAGCAGCAGCAGCAGCAGCAGGGACAGGCGGGCGCGATGGCGGGCGGCGGGCGAGCGCTAGGACGGTCAAGGTCGGATTCGCAGCGCAGTTGTATGGCGTACGGCAGGGCGTCCGTGGCGGCGGGGTGTGTGCTGGTGGAGGGCGGGAGGGAGGAGGGGTAGTTCGGGGTAAAGTGGGAAGTTGGGGTAGGTGGGTAGGATGGGTTGACGTGCCACGTGTGGACGGGAGAGGGGCCTTGTAGGGGTGCGCCGTGGGTTAAAGCACGTCACGAGCAGCACGGCTGTGGGTTACCTGAGGACTGCTGAGTTGAATCGTCTACGTGTGGCCTTATGTACAGGCCAGATAGCTGTTGCATTGCCGCTCGTGGGTTACGGTCTTTTGACGTCCAGAACTGGTACGGTCGTATTTCGGATTGATTCTCGCCACGTCGTTGAAGTTTCCATTTATGGGTCATTGAGCATTCCTGACCTTGTATACACATGTTGCTGCTGGCACATAGTGCTTGGCGCATGCTTGAATGCTAGGACTGGTGCTGCACGAGGGACTAACAAGCGGTGTCAGCTTTGCTAAAGCTGGGAAAATGGGCTGAGCCCTGTTGCTCAGGGGCGTCTGAAGTTTAGTGCCAAGTCCCACGGGCAGGCCCAGACGCCCAGTGCCTCCGCCTCGTGCC
>VFQN01006268.1_pt1 | contig 13734 bp, 12 predicted proteins | sample 3512371 | NCBI WGS metagenome assembly VFQN01 (sample SAMN10412370, study PRJNA504923) | tailings metagenome | isolation source: Replicate 2 from Balatoc abandoned mine | place: Philippines: Itogon, Benguet | collected 2017-08-28
CGAAAGCTCAGTTGAGGCATTTCGCATCACGCTCAAAAAACTGGAGTATCTCTGCTCCAGCACGCTGGACAAAATCGAAGCATTCAAAAAGACGGGACGAGATCCAGGCTTCGCCGATGTTTCAGCCGGTTTTGCGAATGCTGACCTCGATGAGGATGACGACTTTCCAGAACCGGGAGATTCCAGCATCGGCGGCAAGGTTCAAATCAACCTCGCCGACATAGACCTGCCTTCCTGGGAGCATGACCTCTCGGCGGACTTGGCTGTGATTGAATCGCTTCTTTCCGAAATGCGGAAGATCACACCTTCGGATGACGCCAAACTTCAGCATTTGAAGACGCAGATCCAAAGCAAGTTGGCTTCCCCGATTAACCCCGGCAACAAGAAGGTGCTCATCTTTACCGCGTTTGCGGATACGGCCAACTACCTCTACGAGCATCTGGCGGACGCTCTGCTGAAATCGCATCGAATCAATTCAGGGCGTGTGACGGGCACTGATGCGCCGAAATCGACGCTGAAACGCGGCTACGACTTTCAGTCGCTGCTGACTTTGTTTTCACCGCGTTCCAAAGAGAAGGAGAAGATACTTCCCAACGAGCCGGGCGAGATCGATTTGCTCATCGGCACTGACTGCATATCGGAAGGTCAGAATCTTCAGGACTGCGATACGGTCATCAATTATGACATTCACTGGAACCCCGTCCGCATCATCCAACGATTTGGACGCATCGACCGCATTGGGTCTCAGAATGCCAGCATTCAACTGGTCAACTACTGGCCGGACATTACTCTGGACGAGTACATCAACCTGAAGGAGCGAGTCGAGAACCGGATGGTGATCGCCGACGTGACAGCCACGGGCGATGACAACCCGCTGAATCAAGAGTCAAACGACATTGCGTACCGCAAGGAGCAGTTGCGACGACTTCAGGAAGAGGTCATCGAAATGGAGGACCTCAAGACGGGAGTCTCTATCACAGATCTGGGTCTGAATGACTTCCGCATGGACTTGCTCAATTACGTGAAGCTGAACGGGGAGCTGAGTAGCGTGCCAAACGGCATGCACGCAGTGGTTTCCGCCGATCCCGCGAGAGGCTTGCCGCCCGGTGCCATTTTCACCCTGCGAAACCGAAATCAAAGCGTCAATATCAACCAGCAGAACCGGCTCCATCCGTATTACCTGGTCTACGTCGGCAACGATGGGACGATCGTTGGCAATCACACAGAGGTGAAGAAGCTGCTTGATCTCGCTCGCACCGCCTGCAAAGGAAAGGACGAACCAGCCACAGCAGCGTGTCGACGGTTCAACGAAGCGACCAGCGATGGCCGGGAAATGCGGTTCTATTCCGACATGCTTGATAGGGCCATTCACTCAATGGTTGCCATCAAGGAAGAGCGGGACATCGACAGCTTATTCAGCGGCGGTAAGACCACGGCGCTCGTTGGCACGATTTCTGGCCTTGAGGATTTCGAACTCATCTCCTTCCTTGTCATCCAGGAGGGGACATGAGTTCTGCCTTGTTCGCTTGGCCCAAGCAGGCCGAGTTCAATCGGGTTCTGCCCAAAAACAAAATCTACGAACATGCCCGACCCAGCCGAAGCATCCGCGAGCGGTTTGTTGAAGAGGTCGACCAGATTGTCTGGAAGTACAAGCTTTCACCAGAGACAGTCAATCTTCCCGCGCGGCCAGGTGTCCCGGAGATTCAGATTTTCACCATCTCGCTGCGCACAGCGGAGTTGAGCGCGTCGATTCTGCGAACCATCGAATCGACGAGGTGGCCAAGTACCGGCAATACGACGAGAACGGAGAGAAGTCTGGTGAATATGCCCAGATGTTTGAGGAAGAGTATCAAGCTCAAATGCAGGAGATGCTGACGCTCTTCGGCGACGAATACGACCGCTACCTGAAGGGCATCCCTGTCGCCAAGACGCACAATGGATACTTCTCGATCGACAAGAAAACGAATCGGTTAGTCGACCCAGATTTCAAGAAGACCGGCGAGACGAAGGGGGAGACCGACGACGTCGATGCCTACGACCTGATCCTCAAGGACAAGGAGCGACTTCTTTCGTTTGAGGAGCCGGTGCGATTCATCTTCTCGCACTCCGCTTTACGCGAAGGCTGGGACAACCCAAATGTGTTTGTCATTTGCACCCTGAAGCACAGCGACAACACGATTTCGCGACGGCAGGAAGTCGGACGTGGAATGCGTCTTTCGGTGAACCAGCGTGGCGAGCGCATGGACGATCCCGCCACGGTGCATCAAACCAACGTCCTGACAGTGGTCGCCAGCGAAAGCTACAAGGATTTCGTCAGTGCGCTGCAGAGGGACATTAGCGAGTCGCTTTCGGCTCGACCTCGTGTAGCTAACGTCGCATACTTTACTGGGAAGGTAATCAATACGCCCGTCGGAGACAAAGTTATCACTCCCGATATGGCAACTGAACTCGAGTTTTATTTGATTCAGCAAGGTTATGTCGACAAGCACCGACAGATAACTGACAAATATCACGAAGCTAAGCGAGAGGAACAGCTCGCGCCACTTCCAGAAGAACTGACCCCGCACGCCGAACAGGTGTTTGCGCTAATTGACAGTGTTTTCAGCGATGCTCAGATGCCGGACATCGAAGATGATCGAAAGTCCAAAACGAATCCGCTGAGTTCGAATTTCCAGAAGAAGGAGTTTCAGGAACTCTGGAACCGAATCAATCGGAAAGCTGCCTACACCGTTCACTTCGATACGCCGGAGCTTGTCGGGAAGTGCATTCGCACGCTGGATAAGGAACTCAACGTCGCGACATTGCAGTACACCGTTCATCGCGGCGAGCAGAAGACCTCAGCCAGCTACGATGAACTGAAGCAAGGTGAGGCTTTCGAGTTGCGTGAAACGGCTACGGACTCCCACAAGACTTCAATTCACTCCACCGTCGAATACGATCTTGTGGGCAAGCTGGCCGAAGATTCGCAACTCACCCGGCGAACCATCGCCTCGATTCTTCAAGGCATCAGTAACCCAACGTTCGGCCAATACAAGGTGAACCCCGAAGACTTCCTGGCGAAAGCCGCGCGGCTCATCAACGAGCAGAAGGCGACGGTTATCGTCGAACATCTGACCTATGACATGGTCGATGAACGCTACGACAGCGACATCTTCACCCGCGAGAAACCGAAAGAAGACTTCAGCAAGGCGATGCCGGTCAACCGTCACGTCTACGAATACGTCTTCACCGATTCCAAGAATGAACGCGATTTCGTGCGGGAACTCGACAGCAGCGTTGAGGTAGTAGTCTACGCCAAACTGCCCAAGAGTTTCTTCATCCCGACTCCAGTCGGCAACTACAACCCGGACTGGGCCATCGCCTTCCAGGAAGGCAAGGTGAAGCACATCTACTTCATCGCCGAAACCAAAGGCTCAATGTCGTCGATGGACCTTCGCAAGATCGAAGAATGCAAAATCGACTGCGCCCGCAAGTTCTTCAGCAAGATTACCTCGGAGCAGGTGAAGTACGACGTGGTGGACAGTTACGGGAAGTTGATGGAGTTGGTGAAGTGAAATTACTGCGAGATTGTAAACATGGCTGACCCAACCACTGAAGAACAAGAAATCGTTTTGAAGATTGCCAGTGACTGCATTTCTGCGGTTCCCGTGATGGTACTGGGAAGTGGAGCGTCTTGCGCATACGGCATTCGCGGAATGCAACCATTGTCCGAGTATTTGAAAGAGCACGTTGCCCCTGCATCGGAGGACAACGATTCTTGGAATCTGTTCAAGGCCGAGCTTGCGAAGAACAGCGACTTGGAAGAAGCACTTCAAAAAGTGACGGTTTCTGACCGATTGCTACGCCAAATTGTCTGTCATACGCGACAGATGATCTTGGAGGACGAACGTGCGATTTACGCTGATCTCGTCGACGGCAATTCCAAACTGGCGTTATCCGACCTGTTTCGCCACTTGTTCCGAACAACTCACAAGGTTCTCGATGTCGTCACGACAAACTATGACCGCTTGGTTGAGTACGCAGCCTGTCAGGCAAAATTCCGTTGCAATACTGGGTTCAGTGACGGTGCGATCCGACATTTTCACTGCCAGAAGTCCGACGCAGGGCACTACACACGGCATGCCAACTTTCGCTGTGTCGATATTTGGAAAGTTCATGGCTCAATCGACTGGTTTCAAGACGCCGATTCACGACTCGTGGGTCTGCTCGATGGTCCCGAGTTCCCAGAGTCATTCTTGCCTCTCATAGTAACTCCCGGTACGACAAAGTACTTGCGAACTCACCAGGAACCATTCCGCTCGGTCATGTCGTTTGCAGACCAAGCACTTTCGGCAGCCAGAGGATTTTTGTGCATTGGCTACGGCTTTAGTGACGAGCACATTGAGCCAAAGCTGATTCAACGGTCCGCTGATATGCGCCCTCCCGTAGTAATTCTGGCCAGGACCCTGCGGCCTGGTGCTAAGCGTTTTCTCGCGCAACACATGCATTCAAAGGTAGTAGCGTTTGAACACGACGCGAATGGAACACGGGCATATACTGAGCGGCACCCAGACGGCTTGCTGTTTAACGGTGAAGACATTTGGAGTCTTGAAGGTCTATTGCACAAAGTGGGGATTTAGCAATGAAACAGAAATCGCTTTTTTCGTTTGATGATAGCGAAGCCCTGGGCGTGGTGCGTGCGGTGGACACTGCCAGCGTGGTTGTTGGCGTCGACAATCTCGAACTACTGAGGAAGATGCAAGTCAATCGACTTGTAGTTCTGCAAAGCACGAAAGCGGGGCAGTTTCTAATCGGCATCGTCCAGCGAATCGTACGAGACGCTCCGACGGCAAAGGAAGTAGAACAGGAAGAAGCGACGGGCGAGACGCTCGTTGCCGAACGGAATACGGTCAAAGTCACGTTGATCGGGACTTTCATTGAGAGGGATGGTAGCAAGACCAACCTTTTTCGGAGAACTCTGGAATCTGTTCCCGAAATCGATGCTTTCTGTTTTTCGTTGGAAGGAGATTTGCTGACTCAGTTCATGCGTGTGGTATCGGATCAATCCGATTCGAAAGCGCCCAAATTGTCACTTGGCACATACGCACTTGATCAGCATGCGGAAGCATTCCTAAATGCAAATCGCTTCTTTCAACGCCATGCTGCAATCGTTGGAAGCACTGGCTCGGGAAAGTCATGGACTACAGCACGACTCGTCGAGCAAATTGCCGCGCTTCCGAATGGCAACGCGGTTCTATTCGATATTCATGGCGAGTACAAAACCCTTACGGGAGACGGAATTCGACATTTCCGCATCGCAGGGACGAGCGACCTCGATTCTGGAAAGGGCCTTGAAGACGGAATTGTTTATCTGCCATTCTGGCTCCTTGCGTACGACGACATGGTGGCGATGCTTGTTGATCGTGATGACAACAATGCGCCAAACCAAGCCATGATAATGTCTCGTGCAGTGGTAGCCGCAAAGCAGAAGTATCTTGAAGATGGCAATCATCAAGACATCCTTGCAAACTTCACAATCGATAGTCCGGTTCCTTACGACTTGAAAGCTGTTCATGATGAGGTAGAGCAAAAGAACGTGGAGATGGTCCCAGGGGCGCGTTCCGAGAAGCAAGGCGATTTCTTCGGAAAGTTGAGCCGTTTGGTCGCAAGGATGGAAAACCGAATCTCGGACAGAAAGCTAGGCTTTATGTTCAAGGCTCCAGAGGAGACAAGAGAATTTGGATGGCTTGAGCGTTTGGCAAAGCGGCTTATGGCCGGAACGCGAGATCAGGCGGATGCGAAAGGCGGGGTGAAGATTGTCGACTTTTCAGAAGTACCTTCGGATATCCTGCCGCTCATCGTGAGCCGAATTGCGAGCATGGTTTTTTCAGTCGCACAGTGGACGGAGAGTGGCGAAAGGCATCCGATTGCCTTGCTCTGTGACGAAGCACACCTGTATGTGCCGGAGCGCGGCAGCAACTCCGGGATTCTTGCCTCGGCTCTGAATACGTTCCATCGCATCGCCAAAGAGGGCAGAAAATACGGAGTCGGGCTTGTTGTCATCAGTCAGCGGCCATCAGAAGTGAGTCGAACAGTGCTGAGCCAATGCAACAATTTTGTCGCACTACGGCTAACGAACGCTGAGGACCAGTCTGTTGTGCAACGGATGCTCCCGGACAATCTTGGTGGATTGGCGGGACTCCTCCCGATTCTCGACACGGGAGAAGCTCTTGTTGTTGGAGATGCCTGCCTTCTGCCAGCTCGAATTCGAATTGCGGAACCAAAGTCAAAGCCAGATAGTGGAACAGTGGAGTTCTGGGACAATTGGTCAGTCGATGCACCCCGTGAGCAGATTGCTACAGCGGTTCAGGCATGGAGGAAGCAGAGCACATAACCAACACTGTGGTGTCACAAATGCGAAATGGCGAGCAATGTCATTGGACTATGTGGAGATTCTCTCAACGATGTTTCTTGTAACTTTCCGCTGCCGTCTGTCATAAAGCCGCGTTGTTCGCGGATCTGCATGACCGGCAAGATTCTGCACGTCTTCAAGTGGAACTCCCTGGCTCAGCAAATCCGTGATTGTTGCTGTCCTGAACGAGTGCGGAGACAGAATGCTGGGTAAGTCAGCATCTCGCAATCGTCGCTTGACCATGCGTCCGATGTCGCCGGGCAGCATGCCGTTCATCGTCAGTTGCTTTGTGCGACGAATCGTAGAACGGAAAAGGGGAGTGTTCTTTTCTGAATATTCCAGCTTCGCAGCAGCGATGTATTCGGCGATGAACTGGCGCAGATCGTGTCGCACTGGAATCTCACGAGACTTTCCACCCTTCTCGGTGAAGCGTAGGCAATACTGATCTCCGATGTCGTAAAAATCGCCTCGTCTCAGCCGCACAACGGCACCTCGTCGCACGATCGTGTATTTCAGAATCCCGAGAATCGCCCGATCGCGAAGACCGACAACTGTAGACGTGTCGATGCTCTGGAAGAGCTGCCGTGTCTGCGCAACAGTAATCTCCGGCGTCTTGCCTTCCAGTACTTCCAGACGGTCTCCGCGAACAGAGTGCGCAGGATTGAGGATGACAACGTGCCGCATCACCAAAGTGTCGAAGAAATGCCTCAGGCCAGCGAGGTGGAGCTTCTTGGTCGCTGTCGCACAGTTGAGCTGGTCGAGGTAGCTCGCCACGTCCCTTGGTGAGATCTGCGGCAGTTCGCGACCGAGTCGCTCACAGTGCTTCAGGAATTGCTTCACTGACCGTTCATAGGCCAGGCGTGTGTGAGGATTGCGGATCTTGGCAAAGATGAATTCTTCCCAGGCGAACTGCGCCGCTGGTCCACCCGCATCAAGCAAGGCGGGGAGTCCCGGATCGGCATTGCGCAAAACCGGCAGTTCGGCAGAGCCAATCTGCTCATCGGCATTTCCTGAAACTAGCTGAGTATTCGAGAGCTTCACTGATTTGTCACGCAGGTGCCGATTTGCAGAGCATCCGATTCAACAATACGGCACATCGGAAGTTGCTCCACCGGTGAGTTTTTTACTCCCGATCCAATAACGCACCATAATGTCCTTTGTCGAGCATTAACTCGCAGCCGATGGAATCGCATGAAATCAGAATCGTCGGTGACCGAACTTTCTTGGAGGGTGAAGGTATGTTGCGATTCCGAAAGCATGTTAGTCATCAGGGCAATGAATAATGAAAACGGCGCGTGCAAATGATAAAAACTATCAAGAATACAATCGGGGCGATTCGTAAACTGGTGATCGTCTTATTGATCGCCACAAGCAGCATCGGCGCGTACAGACTGTACCAGAAGGTCAGTATCGAGAATGGGATTGGACATTTGCTTGGTCTAGCAATGCCTGGCGAGTTCACAACTATCATTCTTGGACGTCAACGAATTCAAGAATACGCTAATGTGCGAGTTCCAATGGTTGTGCAGGGGTTTTCACTCAAGGGCGCATGGCCGCTCGATAGCAAAATGACCATTCAGGGTATGTATGTTGCAAAGATTGGCTTCGACCTTTCGGAGCGGTTTCAACTGGACGTTGATGCTCTGTCGAAAAGCATTTACGTCGTGTTGCCTGTTCCGACGGTGCTGTCAGTCGAGCGACAAGACCTCACAGTGTTAGGCCACGATCAGTCGTTTCTGACGTCAATGACACCGGAAGAGCTGGCTGTGTTCTTTTCAGCGATGGATAAGCATGCGAAAGAATCAATCGCATCAAATGAGACCGCACTTTCTGGGGCTGTTGAGGACCTAAGAGGCGACATTGAGCGATTCGGCTCGATTTACGGATACACTGTTGACCTGAGCGTTTACAAAAAAGATTTGTCGACGACCGAAGCGCTGACCCGAACGGAAGTCATCGGAGATCACAGTCAGAGTGACATTTCCGAAAAGGAGCAGAGCAAACGATGATAGGTCTAAGTAGAGAATCTGTTGCCCTGAGTGCTACAACGTCGTGGGGGCGAGCACTACGCAGCTACTGATTCTGAGTCGTGCATGTAGCAGAAGAACAATTTCCAAATCCGGTCGATCTCACCCCGCTCAATGACTTCCAACGGCTTGAATCCGCCAAGTACATCATTCGGCCACAACAGCCACGTACCGATTTCCTCCTGTGGCATGACTTCAGCGAGCGCTTGTTGCAGTCGGTGAATCTCAGTCAGCCGCTGACGCGATGAGTCGCTCTGTTCCTTGCCTGACTCCCACTCCGCAATTGCTCGCTCAGAGTAGCCTGTCAGTCGAGAAAACAGTTTCCTGGTCAGGCCAAGGGAATTGCGCAGACTCGCGACACTGGGAGCCCGCGAGATGGACTTGAACGCCATCCCGGAAGGGACCACCAATTGTGCCCGTGAAGTATTCCCCATGATTGAAATGTGCCCCAACTAAACCCACTGCTGTTATTCGCAGCGATTCACGCAGTGCTGCATGCAGAAATGCATGCGCTACCGCAAGCACTTGTGATTGCTGATCTTTTTGACCGGAATCCGTGCTTTATCCCGATGCTCGTGATAGGGAAATTGCAGGTTAGTGCTCTCTTCCACTCTGAAATGTGAGAACGAAATCTACCTCCTCCTGCTGAGGCAATCAGGCCCTGAGCGGGAGGTTGGTGGTGCCAACAGGTTTTCACTTCTCCTTCTTACTGAGAATTGGCTGGCGATGCCGCCGTGTCCCAGGGTGCCCAAGTTGGACATCCCGTGGCTCGGCAGCGTTGCCGAGCGAAGTTTCATGGCTTTGGTGGAAGGAAGATTGCAATGGCAAATCTCACCGCTGCAAATCAGGAGCTGTTTCGTCGCACGGAGGATGAATGTTTCGCTTCATTGGACCTGCTGCACGCGCACTGTCGAGAGCAACGTGAGCGCTCGCACGATGTGTGGCAACGACCCGAGGAAGTGCAACTGTCGCACGACATGACGCTGATGATCGGGGACAACCCCGACATGCGGCTCAACGATTGGTCCTTCTCGCAGCTTTGCCGCATGGCAGGCGTGAGCAAGGACACGATCAACCGGCTGTCGCACAAAACTGCGGCCAAGGCGCTCGAAGAGACGCTCCCGCGCGGCGAAAAGCCACTGCAACTGCTGACGACGGGCAACATGGTTCGCTCTGTTCATGGCGTGGCTTACACCCGCCTGTACAACTCAGACTTGCTCGATGCCGTTCGTGAAGCTGCACCGGATTTCCAACCGCCACAGACGGCGATGGATGGACGGAGCACAGGACTGTATTGCGGCGAGCAGGATATGTTCGCTTTCCTCGTTGACCCACTGGGTTGGGTCGAGATCGACGACGAAGCTTTCGCACCCGGATTCTTTGTCTGGAACAGCGAAGTAGGTCGTCGCTCGCTCGGCGTGCAGACGTTCTGGTTTCAGAAGGTGTGTCAGAATCACATCGTCTGGGATGCGGTCGAAGTCGTCGAGTTCAGCCGGAAACATACGGCGAACGTCAAAGACGGCCTGTTCGAGATCCGCAACCTGGTTGAACGACTGGTCGCCAGCCGTGATGCTCGCCGCGATAGCTTCGCGACAGTGCTCAAGAAGGCGATGACGGAACGACTTGGCGATGATGCCGAAGCTGCTGCGAAGGAACTTTCCCGCCACGACTTGCCGAAGGGGCTGATCAAGGAAGCCCTGACAATCGCGCAAGCTCAAGGCGGGTTCACCATCTTCTCCATCGTGGATGCCCTGACTCGCCTGAGTCAGAAGGTGACCTACGCTGGCGATCGAGCGGAACTCGATCAGAAGATTGGTTTGCTCCTGGCGCTGGCGGCTTGATCATGGACCCGCAAGCCACCTGGAACGAACTGCTTGATTGCTACAACCGCAAGCAATTCGAGGAAGCATTGGCAGCCGCAGAGAATCTGAATCAGTGGCTGCAACGCGGCGGATTTCCGCCAACTGTCACCGCGCAAGTCAGCGCTGGTGACGAACTGCATCGTGTGATCGCACTGGCTGTCGTTCAGCACGTGCTTGCTTGTTGCAAATAGGTCCTCGATGTCCTGTCTATGTCCGTAACTTTTGCTTTTGGAGAATGCCATCATGGCAAAGAAGACTGAAAAGACACGTCCCGTGCATGAAGTTCGCTTGGGCCGCATCAAAGCGGCGATCTGGGAGAACGAGACGCAGAATGGAACTCGCCACAATGTCACGGTCAGCCGCCTCTACAAAGACGGCGACGAATGGAAGGATTCGACCAGCTTCGGTCGCGACGATCTGCCTCTCGTGGGGAAAGTCGTCGATCAGGCTCATTCCTGGATCTTCAGCCAGGGACACGATGCTGGAAACGGCGAAGGATGATCGATGGATAAGAGCCGCGAGTCAGCTCTGCTCATTTATCGATCCGCGGAGGTAACGGCACCACCGGACCTCTGCAATTCTCAGTGAGAAAATGCTCGCCAGTTGCTGCCTGAGCGTAGCTTGTCGAGCGAGATGAGTAACCACCTGAGCGAAGCAAGAGCGTATGAACTATCCGTATCTCTTCATTGCTGTGCTATGCCTGCTCTTTCCCCGCACCGCCTGCGCCATCTGGGGCACGCTGATGCTCATTTCCTGGTGGCAACGCTCGCACTACTGACCTACACCGCCTGCCTAATTTCGCTCCTACCCAGCCCACACATTTTTTCACCCGCATCATTGCAGAGGCTTCGTCGTCCATCATCCGTCGGGGCTCGCCCCGTGAGGCCGAAGGCCCTTGGCCCCGCACGGTGAGGGACGACGAAGCCGACTGATGCGAGTCTCTCCTTCGCCGCAGCCTGAGGCAACTTCACACTCCGACATCGCAGAGGCTTTGTTGTTCGGATTCTTGAGGGGCAGGGAGCGAACTGGCTGGAGCGTCGTTGTTTGCGACTCAGTATTGTGAGGAATCGAGTGGGATGAGAATTTAGCACTCGCCCACGGAGCAATGATCCGAATCACTGATGATCAGGTGATCCAAAAAACGGATACCGATCAAGTCGCAAGCTTCACGCAATTTCTTCGTGACCTGTCGATCTTCATGGCTCGGCGTCAGGTCTCCCGAGGGATGGTTGTGGGCGATAATCAGCGAAATTGCACCGCAAAGGATGGCCCGCTGTAAGACTTCCCGAGGGTGAGCCTGACATGAATTCGCCGTGCCAATCGCAACAATCGAATAGCTGGCCACTTGATGTGCCCCATCGAGGAACAGAGCGACGAAGTGCTCGCGGGAGTTGTCGATGAGCACGGAACGAACGAACTCTGCGGCTTGTTCTGGATCGTTGATCTGAAAGGGACTCTTGTCCGTCGGATGATACGTTGCTCGGACTTCGCGAATGAATGTGTCTTGGTAATGGAGTTTCTCTGTGGTTGTCATGATGCTGCATCTCCGTCTTGATTCACTTTTTCGACTTTTGACCTGCAGCAGTACGTGACTGCCTATGGCCGAATCGATGAATCCCACGGCTAGTCAAGGTGGAGTCTTGGCCGCAGGCCAAGCAGCAGCGAACGCCGCAGGCGAGAGCGGACCTTGATGCCGTGGTATAATGAGAAGTGCCGGAGAGCAGAGGTGTACTTGAGGCGAGCGTGTGAGGTGATGCTCAGGGCGTTTGGGGAAGTCGCTCTGCGAAGCTGGGAAACGCCAATCGGAACCGATGATTCTGCTCCCAGTCCTGCTTCATGGCGTCTGCTTCGCCGATTGTCAGCACGGAATGCTGAATGAGAAGCAGGACAATCGACTCGGTGGAATGAATGGTTAGATTGAGGCCAGCGCTCGTGAGTTTTTTCACTGCGCGCTTATCGTCAATCGCCAAAGCGAGTTTGCGATGCGCGGCCACCGCGATCGCGGAGCATTCCCCGACACCCAGGCCCGCCGCTGTGAACTGGGCGAAGAGTTGCACCTCCTGCAAGTCGGTGACGCGAATCTCTTCCAGGGTTCCAGCGGAGAAGGCTGCTTCCAGTCGTTGCAACTGATCTTGGTAATGGTCCGTAACTTCGGCGCGAACGTGGTCAGTGACGACGAAGCGATGATTCGGTAGGCGCGCCAACAACTCTGTCCGGTCGAGGACAAGAAAATTGATCAGGACGCTCGTGTCCGTGATAACGACGATTTCGCTCATCGAGTTTCATCCGTGAGGCTGGAAGGCGCTATGCGGCCTCCGCCAACATGACCAAATCCTTCGCCGAGAAATTCAGCAGCGTGCTGAGGTCGCGCAATTTGCCTTTGGAGATCTCCTCCCGTCGAAACGCTTCCAATGCCAAGTGAACGACTTGGCTGACAATCTCCCGGTCTGGCTTTCGTTCGTCGTGCCCCTCCAGATCGACCAGCACTTGCAGAAGGTCGAGGAACTGCTTGCCGAAATGCTCCTTGTCCCGCAGTTCGGTGAAGTCGGCATCGTTGACGATGGATAAGCTCTTCAAGCGGAACAGTGCCGCCTGGTAGCTGACGCCAAAGTGATGGGCGAGCGCCGCAATGTCTTCATAGGTCAAAACCTGAGAACGCGGGGCAGCTCGGCGCGAGGCGCGTACCTCTTCAGCGTTCTGCTCGGCGGTAGGATCGTAGACCGTCTGCTCAATGAGGCTCGGTCCGGCTTTGAATCGCGAATTCAAGAAGGCCCATACACCGGAGCGTGGAAGCAGCAACGCGGCAGCAAAGGCATTGGCTCGAACTTCAGGGAGTTTGCGCCGGTTGTCTTCCCGCGAGACGGTTGCGGAGTCTTGTCGATCGAGTAACGCGTGGGCGTATTCGTGTGCATACGAAAAACGCTTACGCGCCCGTGGATGTCCGAAGTTCACTAGAATGAACAATCCGATCGAGGAGTGATTGAGGAACAGCCCGGACATATCGTCAGGAAGCTCGGCTCCTGAGGCCCAGATGTTCTGACTGTTGATCAGGTCCGACATATCGGGAATCGGATTGTGTCCCAATGCCAGACGGCGACGCTCTTGTTCCGCAACGAAATTGCCTTGCTCAACCGCCTCCATGACATTTCGAGGCTGTGGCAGGTCGTATGACGGTGGCCCGATGTGGGGAGGTCGATCGAGGAGATGCTCCAGCTCGACCCCGGCACGACAGATTCCCAGGTAACGCGACACTTCGGATTGCCAGGGCATGTCCTGACCTTCGACCTCAGCGGCGCGAAACAAAGCGACAAGCACGTCTTCTTCTGGCGCAGAAGCTTCCGCGAAAAAACTGGCGATCGGTCGCCCGTAGAGTTGGGCGAGTTTCGCCAGTTCGAGCGTACTCACCGCGCGATTTCCCGACTCAGACTGAACAATGGCAGTCCGAGGCAGGTCC
>VFQN01006269.1_pt1 | contig 13733 bp, 17 predicted proteins | sample 3512371 | NCBI WGS metagenome assembly VFQN01 (sample SAMN10412370, study PRJNA504923) | tailings metagenome | isolation source: Replicate 2 from Balatoc abandoned mine | place: Philippines: Itogon, Benguet | collected 2017-08-28
CAGTTCTCCTACCACCGCCTGGTCCCACCCCTACATAGCTTCTCGCCAAGACGCATCCACAGAACACAAGCAGGCCCCCTGTCGTGGCTCCCCACCACCCTCATGCCCAGGAGGAACCGGATACGGGGCAGTTGTACGGGGGAGTTAGCCAATAGCGGCCCCCCGGATGCTGCCTTCGCACCTCCTCTATCGAAAACCCAAGGGCCTCCCACGAACACAGGCCCCACAAGCAGTGTTCCTGAAGCAGGCACCAGGCAGCGCTCAGCTTAGCTCGGCGCGAGGGTCCTGCGAAGCGTGTGCCGGTAAGCACAGTACGACAGCATCTGAAACAGCAGACAGACACATGCGACACTGGTGCCATTAGGAGCGTCCAAAGCTCCAGCGGCTTCGGGCCTTTCCCCTACCCTCCTTGTCGCCTATGATGCAGCGCCCCTTGCAAAGCGACATGGTGTTGCGCGAAAGGTCGCGGTGGATAGCGCCTACCACATGTTCGACATACCCATTGAACCGCCGGCAGGCCATTGAACCACACCATGAACACGCCTCCGCCACAACGCTGCGCATATCGGTATGCTGCCCAGCTGGGCAGTCAGGCGCCTCAGACGCTAAGCCACGCCCAAATCAGCACCGTGCCGCCCACACCACGTGTCATGCCAATCATCCACCACAACCTCCAATCCTCGCCACCCCTCGCTCTGCCCCAAAGATTACTGGTGCATAACCCCTCGGCGCTACCCTGGCAGTCTGACACGTCCATGCAGGATCATCCCTCATGGGTGCTGCCGGCCGCTGCGCACACGCAAGCCCGTGCCATGCTGCGCCTTTCACATGCACATACCGTACACTGTCCGCCTGCCCATCATCCTCTCCTCATCCTGCCCTTGAGAGGTAGCGGCACGTGCCACACAATATACCGCTACGCCGTGACATCCATGCCGCGCGTGGCCCCCCCCCAAGGTGCTGCCAGCTGCTGCCCACACGCAAGCCCGCCGCTACACCGCCACATCCATGCGGTGCAGCAACTTCCCAAAGACGCAACCGGTACCCTCCGCACAACCTATGCATCGTGTCCGTTGTGCAGTGACCCAGCACCCAGGGATCTAGGAACTAACGCTGCCTGTCAGCCATCCCCCGACCTCGGGTGCTGGGCGCGCCAGGGCGTCGTGCTGAGTCAACGCCAGCCCGACGAGATGGGGCTGGTCGGGCTCCTCCTGCGCCAAGTACTGTCATCGCCGCACTATCAGTGTCGTATGCGTTCATGTCCATAATGCAGTTGACCCAGCTCGCCGTCACGCCGCCACGTCCATGCGGTGCAGCATCTCCCCGATGGTGCTGCCCAGCTCGCCGCCCGCCTTCATGTCCAGCACGATGTCGCAGCCGCCCAGCAGCTCGCCGCGCACGTAGAGCTGGGGGTGGGGCAAGGGAAAGGGGCGTGTGTGTGTGTTAGGCGCTGAAGCTGTGGTGACAAGGTGTGATGCAAGCGGACACTGTCCCTGCCCAGGCGCTCGCAGCACATGAGGGAGGGAATGCTGGTTGCCATGACTAGAAGCATGGGGTACAAGTCAATGGAGTGTGGAATACAAGTCATTTTCACCAGCTTGAATCCGGACCCGACAACATCCTAGCCAAGAGCGTGGAGAGGGGAGGTGTGAGGGGTTGGGACAGTGGATGTGTGTCGGTGGTGCAACAACAGGAGGTCCGTGACTGCTAGGCTCCCACAGGAACGTACAAGTTGCGTTCATACGGCCTAAGGAGCCGCATGTCAGGCTTCAAGTCAGTGATCGTGAGAGCGTGGGGCACAGGGCCACGGACTCACTTGTGGGTATGTGGGCCAGTTGGAGTACTCCTTCAGCCCTTGCCGGATGGCCTCGTCTGTGAGGATGTCGAAGGTGCTGAACTCCACCTTCTCAGACTGCGTAGGTCAAGGGGCAGAGACGCGGTCAGGATGAAGTGATCACACCAGAGCCCGGTTGCGTGTAATGGCATTCGTGCTGAAGTCAGCGCGTACCTCCTTGTTACGCCTTCCACTGCACTTCTCACCTCCAACTCTAAAGTCCCATACCCGACCAACTTGGCCCCCACCAGCCGCGCTGTAAACAACCGCAACCGAAGTCCGGACTGAACGTGGACAGTGCACGTTGTAAGCGGGACGATCCCCGGCCACTCCACCTCGGCCCCTCACCTGCAGCGCCTCCACCACCTTCCTGCTGAAGCCGCACCGCGGCTGCTCAGGGTTGCCCTTCATGAACAGCAGCACCGGCGCTGAGGACAGCAGGCCCTTAATGCGGCCGCGAACAGCCTCGGGGGACTCGGAGGACGGGGCGGCGGCGGCGGGCGTGGGCGCAGGGGCTGCGGCGGGCTGTGGTGCGGGCGCGGCGGCTGCGGTAGTACGGGTAGCGGAAGGGGATGCCTGAATGTCTGATTCGTTGTGGCTTCAGGCATGGCGCGGAGGTGGTTGCACGTGGGGACTGTGAAGCATCAGGGTACACCGCAAGCAAGGAGTGCACCCGCGCGCGGCGCCCTTCCTTTCATACTGTTGCACGTGGGCCCTGACGTGTTGCCCGCGCACCGCGCGGCTGCGGTCAATCCACGAGATGTAATGCTCCGCCCTCAAAGTAACACCGTCGTCATGGGGGACATGGATCTTGTGCAGACTAGCGTGCATCCGCGCTCGGTGTGTGCACCTACGGCTGCGACCCCCACCTGGCACAACCCCAACGCGATACACGGTGTCGTAATGCAGTAGTTGGACAAGACAAGACTTCCCCACCTGGCGCCGCCGCCATGGCCGCCGCGCTGGCCGCCGCAAAGTCCGCCCCCATCTTGTCCCGCAGCAGCGCCTCCAGATCGCCGCTCTTGGACATCTCGGTCACGATGTCGCACCCGCCCACCAGCTCGCCCTTGACGTACAGCTGTGTGCACGGCAGCAGGTACGGCAAGTGAAAAAGTGGCGTCCAGACAATGTGAGATGATGGACGCGTAGGGTGTTTTCCTGCATGTGAAGCTGGGGTGGTCAGGAGTTAGCAAGGCACGAGGGCCTAGAGGCATCGTACCCAACGAGCCCGGGGGAGTCCAGTGGGGCGGTGCCTTGCTTGCTACTCTGTTCAGCATGGCAGGGCTGCGGGGGCCGCACCTGCGGGTACGTGGGCCAGTTGGAGTACTCCTTTAGCCCTTGCCGGATGGCCTCGTCCGTCAGGATGTCAACCGTCTTCAACGACACCTGCACGGCAGGCGTCAGGCACAGCACTCATGTTGGTACGCTGTCCAATCCCATCAGCTACGGTCCGAGAGCCACCCTGCCCTTAATTTGGGGTTACGATGTCACGACGTTTCTCGCACGGGTATGCGTGTGCTGCCCACGCGATGTACAAGTAGCAGGCACTGTGTCGAAACCCATCCGTTCACGCCCCGCCCCCTAAGCCCTAACCCACACCACATCGCCCCTGCCGCCTTGCGCCGCCATCCATGCGGCCGCTACGCCCAAGCCCGCCCCAGCGCACCCCGCCCCTCCTTGCCACAACCCGCACGAGCCCGTCCCGTCCATCCCACCCCGCCCCCCCCTGCCGTGCCCCTGCTCACGTTGAGCTTCACCAGAGCCTCCACCACCCGGCCTGAGAACCCACACCTCGGCGTGTCCGCGCTGCCCTTCATGAACAGCACGACCGGCCACGTGGACAGCAGGTACTTGATGCGCCCGTACACAGCCTCCTTGGACTCCGGCTGCGGCGGCGCCGGCGAGGCGGCGGGCGCGGCGGCGGCGGCCCCGCTGGTGCTGGCGGCGGCGCCGCTTCGCGCTAGGGCCGTGGCCTTGGCTGTGAGGGCTGGAGGGTCGGCACCCTCTAGCCGGTCTACCACACGGCCGCCCTGGCGTGCGTCACACGGATGTTGGGGAAAGGGTGTGTGCTCAGTTCGGCGTACAGGTACAGCACCCGGCGGCGAATAGGACATGAGCGGGACACTGCGCAGCATGTGTTGGCCTATCGCGTGCTCACTAGAAGCCCCTTTTGATAGCCCCTCTGTGGGCCCCGGAGGGTAACCAGACGATGCCGATACGCTGGGCCCCTCAATGCACGCCCCGTCGCCGACAGCAAGGGACGAAGATGCTGAAAGCAGGATTATCTTTTGCTCGTCTCCCATAGCTGGCATAGCAGCAGAGCGTGGTGGGACTGCCCCCCGGCCAGCCACCCGCGGCAGGCCCCCGGCGTACTGGTCCACGGCGTACCGGCCTGCGACAGCCTCACCTGTACGAATACGAAGTACGGCACGGTGGTGACCTCGTACTTCTCCGTCACGTCATCCACCGCTTCAGCCTCCACCTAGGGATTAGCACGGGTGCGAGGCAACACAACGGTTAGTGCAGGTACCCCAGCGTGGGACACATGGGCACAGGTAACACATTCCGTTCACGCCATGCCATGGCGTGAACGTAATGTGTTACCTGTGGTGGACAGCGTGTGTGAGTAGTATGCGGTGACACCTCTGGACGCCACACAGCTCTGCGCACTGCCGCTAACCAGCGCGTAACCTCCCGGCCCCAGCTGAGCTAGCCCGCCCATCGCCGCTCTGCCGAGGAGTGCCCCCCGATCCACTCGGCGGTTCCCCAACGTCGCCCTTGATGTACCGGCACCCTGGCCCAATGAGACGCAACGCGCACGCACGCGGCCCACCCACAGCGCTGCATGGCCCCAGAGCCCACTCGCTGCGCCAGCCACTGCACAGGGACTGAGCTGCGCCCAGCCCACGCGCCCCGCCGCTGACCCCCCCATGGCCCCCACCGGGACCGGCCAAGGGGCCAAGCGGCCAGCGCCACAGAGCCCCACACACGGCATTCATGCCAATCATGCTACTGCGCTTCTGCTCCTGCTCTGCTGCTGCTGCCGCTGAAGCTGGAAAAAGGGCTAACTCATGCACCGTTTGTGCAAAGGAGTTGAGGACACTCTCCAGGTGTTGCTAGCTGAGGGGAGGGCAGCGGCGCACTCACCCTCACGCACGCCACCTGGCCCGCCAGCTCCTCTGCCAGCTGCGACACCACTGCGTCCATGTGCTTGCATGGCTCGCACCAGCTGGCCCAGAAGTACAGCACTGCCTGCACGGTGCGGGTGGAGGCGGTGGTGAGTGCAGGCGTGTGGGGAGGGTGCAGGTGTGTGCTGGGGTTGCGCAGGTCAAGACGAGGGTGAGGGCGTCAGAGGCTTTGCCGCCATGTAACACCGGGTCGCTGGCAAGCGACCGTGAAGCTCGCTCGTGCTTCCCACAAACTTCGTGGTTCGTGTGGCGGACTGGGGGAAGCGTGCCACGCATATGCCGACTGGGCCGCATGGGGCTGACTGACTGGCGGTGGCGAAGCTGAACCCGGATGAAAGGGCAGTTGTGATAAGGCTACGCGGCCAGGGACAGGCTTCCCGCTCCAGAGTCCCCGGGAAGGTTGGGATCTCTATTCTTGTGGCTTTACAGCACAGTCATAGTCAACGGAAATATCCTAAAACGAGCTATATAATCAGCTTTCTGCGAAAAACATTTACCGGCTTTCCGCTGGCCAGCGCCGCTTCCACCTCGGCTGCTGACCCGCCATTGATTATCCCGGAAGAGGGCATTGTGTAATGCATTAGCAAGTTGTCATGTAGCCACTTCATACAGCAAGCCTAACGAACATATGCTTTTGTGTCTCTGCATGACGCACTCCAACGACTTGTCGGTTGTCGGTGAGCAACATCCAAGCTGCTGCGCCTGTGCCCGCAGTCGGTAAGTTAGCAACGCGTCAAAGCCTGCGTGTTTAAGCATATGACGAGGCTACTTTGATGAACGCTGTACACGAAAGCATCTTGCGCTATTTGTAAGGCGCACAACTCAAACAACGTACCGCGCATCTCCCGGAGCGAGGCTTCTATAGTGGTTTTGGGCAATGGACCTCCTTCGTAGCTGAGTTTCAGGCGACGTGGGGGGCTAATGACATCAAAACGCGACGACGCCCCGCGTTTGCTGGGCTTAATCGCAGGCGTCGTGGTCCTGCTGGTGTTGGAGACTGTCGGCAGGTGCTCCTTATCCTGGTTACTTGGACCAAGCACCTGGAAAACGTGGGGGACCTGGAGCAGCGCTTGGCAGGTGGGTTCGGGTCTATCTCGTCGTCCGGCATGCACGCGCCTGACAAGCTAACGGGGCGTCCCGGAGGGACCATTTCGCGGCTGAATGCTGTCAAATGAAGCGAAAGCCGTGAATGGTTTTGCACTTGAGCTCACGGTGCTTGCTGGTAGAGTGGCCTCGTGCTCTGTGTTTGGCCAGCCTTTTGCAGGACCACGCCTGGAGAAGCCCTTGTCTTCATCCTGTTACCCGTTGCCACTCACATATACTTGCAGTCTGCGGCATTATCATACGTCCTGGCCTTTGGTTCTTCCTGCAACACTCCCCCGGGCGAAATCCTTGTCGCGACTGCACTGGGTGAGTCGCTTCCCGAGCAAACGATAATAAACTCCTTGCTGCCATTTTAAGGCAGTGATACGCATGTTGGGGGGCCTGGGTGCGCATTTGGTGCAGCAGCGCTTCTCCTTTGCTCACGTCTTGCCTCACCAGCTGTCCCTTCGTCTTCCCACATCTAGGGTCACTCCTTGGTGCGGTGGGCGGGTACCTCGGATCACAGACGGCGGTGCTGGTGGCCATAGGGCTGGCCGTGCTGCTTATACACCATCCATGCCCGCCTCGTAACGAAGAAAGGGCCAGCAGCTGCCCCGTCGACACCCCTGGCGCAGCCTACACCCTGCCTACGCTTGGCTTTTGGCAAAACTTCCTTGCAGCCTTTTGGTTCGGTGAGTCCCGCACCCTGGTTACGATTACATTGACAGCATCAGCTGACCCCTCCTGCACTTGCATTGCTGCCATGCCCCGCTGTATCTGAACGCTGGTCAGGCAGCCTCGCCACCCCGACCAGCCACCACTCCACACGCAAGCAACAGCTGTCACATACGCTGAAACACACCCGTTCCCAGGCCTGATCACCTGACCTACTCGCTCGCCTTCCCACAGTGTGCCGCAGCACCACCCGCAGCGGCCTGGCCACGTGCGGCGTGTCGGTTGCCAGCCACGTGGTGGCCTTGGTGGTGGCCTCCGAGCTGCGGGTGCTGCTGGGACCGCCCTCTTCGCCGGACGCCCAGCTGCTGCAGCAGCAGCCCTCCCTGCAGCCCCAGTCCAGCTTCGCCTCACAGCAGCGAGCCCGCAGTGCCAGCCCCACGCCGCCCACTCCTGGCAGCGCAGCGCACGCCGCCCGCCATTTGGGTCATCTGGGTCAGGCTGCTACGGGTCAAACGACCCATGGCGCGGCTGAGGGCTTAGGGCGGCTGGGAACGCCGTTTGCGCGGTCCCGGGCGGCCATGGCGGCGGCGGCGACGGGCATGGTGCCTGCTGAGTGGTCCGCCGCGGCAGGGATTGGGCTGAGCATGGGGGCCATGCTGCGGCGGAGCTCCAGTACTAATGTGGAGGCAGCGGCTGGAGGCCCCCGCAGCAGTCGTTCCATGCCGGGCAACGTGGTGCTGCTGACGGCGCAGTCGGCAGGGAACGGCGGCGGCGGCGGCGGCCGTCAGCAGGTGGGGTCTGCATAGCCGAGACCATCGGCATGCAGGATGTAAGGGGTTGAAGCGTTGGCCCTGGGTCTGGTTACATGCAACAAGCGTCCTTTCCCTGGAGTTGCACGATCAATAATGCGACCTTGTTTGTTGCTGTCTGCAGGAAGCCCAGAGGTTGGCGCGGCGCAGCATGCCAGCGCCCTCGCCGCAGCTGCCTAGCCCGCACGGCCACGTCAGCGCCGGCGCTTCTCCGGGGTCGCGCCTGTGGCAGCGCGCACGGGCATCCGGTTCCCTGAGGCCTGTGGGCTCGGCCCCACACTTACCCTCAGCCGCCTCCGCCGCCATCAGCGGCGGGTCGGGCTCGCTGCGCGGGGGTGGGTCCGGGTCAGCTCGTGGGCCTGCGGTGCAGGACCCCTCGTACAGCGCGGAGCAGGGAGGCCACCTGCAGGCAGCAGGTGGCGAGCAAGTATACGCCCTTGCCCCAGACCCACGGGTCGCTGGCTCGAGCGTCGGCGTACCGTCGTTGCAGTTGGCGGTTCACGATGTGAGAAGTGGTGTTTTGGAAGAGCAGTATGGCAGTCAGGGCGTGCTCCTGGGAGCTAGCCCGGACGGGTCGTGCGCGTTGGCGGGCGTGCAGGGCGAGCTGCATGGGAAAGCGGCGAGCCGGTTGAGGAGCAGGGAGGGCGAGGACAGCGCGATGGAGATTGGCGGTGCTGCTGGAGACGTGAACGCAGTGGTCAGCCTGCCGGATGCTGCCCACCAGCAAGGGCAGCCGCAGCCGCAGCTGGACTTGGTAGCGGCGCAAGACGGCATACTGGGGCGCTTGCCCAGCAGCACGCACCCAGACGATGTTGCCACGCTCATCTCAACCGAGGTGGCCTTGGCGGCTGCTGCAGCTAGCCGCCCAAGCCACGGCGATGGAGAGGGGCACCTCTTTAGCTCGGAGCTGTGCGCAGAGCAGCAGGCGGCTGTGCCCCCGGCGGAAGTAGGCATCCAGAGCCTGGACGGGTGTGAAGTGGCAGGTGGCGGGTGGCGGCACCTGAGAGGGCCGGCACACGGGGCAGCTGCCATCCCCGGGACACACGAGTGCGAGGAGGAGGAGGATGACGTGGAGGAAGATGAAGACAGCGAGGTGGACGACAGCAGCGATGACTGCTTTTCTCTTGCGCTGGACATGGGGCCCGGCGTAGGGGCCGCTGCGCTCCCGGGACGCCCAAGTCCGCACCTGCCCTTTCCGCAGCCACCAGCGGTGCTGGCCGGGGGCCCCATGGCGGCGGTACCGGGTGCTGTCGTACAGCTGCCTCTGGACATAGATCTGTACGGCTGTGACGTGGCAGACCTGCAGGATCTGGAGGACCTCATGTCGCTGGAGGAGGTAGAGGCCGCGACAGGGGCCGTCCCGGCTGACGCGGGCGCCGTACAAGCAGGGGCGAGCCCGGTCCCGCCTGTGATCTCGCCCGTGGGGGCAGCGGTGGTCCAGGAGCTGATGCTGCAGGAGTCTGGCGGCCTGGGGCCGAGGCCGCCAGCTGGGGTCACGGTGCCAGTCAGCAGCATGGCGGGGGAGGGCGACGGCTCGTCCCGCACCGCTGGTAACAGCCCTGTGGGTGTGGGGGCGGCAGGGGTCAGGCTGCAGCACCCGGGGGCGCTGGGGTCGGCGATCACGGTCGGCGGGGCGCTGCCACTGCAGGTGCGTTAGTCGTCGCTTATGCCTAGTTAAGGATTGGCGTCTACCGCGAAGGACGTAGTGAAGGGGTTCATTCGGTCAAGGTGCCGAGCGCATCTTCGTGGTCTGACCACTTGTCTTGCGCTGTAGACCCTTCTAGGCTAACTCCTGGCCCCAATAGGACGCGCAGTGCCTCGGAAACTAGCCTAGAAAAGGGTCACCCTGCCCATACCTGTCGATGCCACCTCTCAGACCAGCCCCTTTTGGGATAACTAATTCCTTCCTGGCTTTCCGCGATGCCCCCAGGCGGACGTGCTGGCGCGCCACAACGCCGCCTCGGACCACATGTCTCGCAGCGAGAGCTGCCCCAACCAGCTGGCCCAGCTGGCCTCCGCCCGCCGATGGGACGCGGGCCCCGCGGCTGGCACCACCCTGGACCCCGCCGTACGCCTGCCGTACGTCGCGTCCGCCACCTCCCTTGACCTGCTGGACAACTTCCTGCGCGACGCGGCGCTGCTCGCGGCCACACACCAGCAGGAGCAGCAGCGGGGACAGGGGGCAGGACAGCAGCCGGGGCAGCACCTGCGGCAGGAGAGCGGCGAGGGGCAGTGGGCTGGGGCAACCGGTGGCGGTGCTGGCACGCGGCGGACAGTGAGCCAACACGTGGGTGCCGTGGGAACATGCCCACACAGCGAGAGGCCGGCTCCCATGCGGTACAAGGGCTACAACGCTATTGAGGCGCACCTGGTGCTAAGGCAGCAGCAGCTGCATGCGGCAGAGCGGCGGCACCAGGGGGCCAGCAGCAGCAGGGCTGCAACTGGCACGGTGGCAACGGACAAGCTGGGGATGTCTCACAGTGGGCCGGACCCATCGGGGGCAGAGAGCGGCGCGGGGGCTGCGGGAACGGGCGGGGAGCGAACGGAGCGGCGGCGGCGCAAGGCGCAGCACCACAGAGAGCTGTCGGCCGGCCAGCTGCTCGCTCGGCGGCTGTACGGCATTGCGGACGTCATCACAGAGGTCCCGGAGCCGTATGCACCGGCCGGGGGGTTGCCGTACATGGTCGCCCCGGCCGAGGATGGCCACGGCAGAGGCATGGCGACGGCAGTGCCGGACGGCGCACCAGCTAGCGGCACAGACACTAGCGACAGCAGTGAGGACGGCGGGGCGTTCTGGGAGCTGGATGCAGCGGCGCTCGCAGCGGCGTGCGCGACTGAAGCTCAGTCAGAGCAGGAGATGCCGCTGCCCGTTGCCGTGCGGGTGCCCTCCTCACGGCACGTGTCTCGACGGCCCACGGCGGGCGCGGAGGACGCGATCCCGCTTTTGCCCCCAGCGCGGTCCACCCCGCCTCCAGGCAGCCTTCCCAGCTACTCAGCCCACCACGGACCAGACGCCACCGGCGCGGGTGCCAGCAGGCACAGCCACGAGGTGCTGTACACTCAACCGCATGCGCTTGCATACGCCCACGCGTCCCAGCGCCGCTCCCTCGGCGGGGTTCCGCCCCAAATGGCATCCTCCCCTAGGGACTGGGAGCTGTCCCGTGGGTCGGTCGTGGCCTCGGCCTGGCAGCAGCACGGGGCGGCGGCCGCCGCGGAGGGCCGTACCGGTACGGCGCACGGCGGAGGGCGGTCGTACCGTAGGACCGTGTCCATGCAGTTGCGCGACAACCGGGCTTGGCACGAGGGAGCATCCCACGACAGCGGCCAGGGTGACGGAATGCACCATCAGCAGAAGCAGCAGGTGGCATGGCGGCGCCAGTCCCACCATGAGGGCCGCTCGCTGTACGAAGGGGCAGCGTACAGGAGCGGAGCGGCAGCTGCGGCGGGGCAGTATCACCAGCTGGCGGCGCTGCCGCCCACAATAGAGCATGAGCAGCAGCACCAGTGCCACGGTCCATTCCCAGGTATTGTGCACCAGCAGCAGCAGCAGACCCCACAGCACCCCTCGCGGCAGGCGCTCCGCTTCCACTCTTTCCGGCACCATTCCGTGAGTAGCGGCCCGGCGCCGGCTTTCCATGCCGCCAAGAACTCAAGTGCCCAGCAGCAGTACCCCGGTTCACCAGCGGGCTTCCGAGTGTCATCCGCGGGCGCCCCCGCCTTCCCTGGTGCTGGCGCTAGCGCCTTCATGGCGCCACCACCGCTGAGCTCCGACGGAGAATCGGAGACGTTTGCGCTCACAGACGCCCTTGACCGTGGGCGCTCGGGCGCGCAGCCGTCTGAGTACTACCACTACCAGCAGCAAGGCCTGCAGCCGCAGCAGCAGCGGGAGCTGCAGCATGCCGCCAGCGCCCACCGCCTCAGCGGCGGCGGCGCCACCCCTCGGTCCCGCGGTACAGACGGCGGCGCAGCGGTGAGCAGTCCGCGCATGGTAACCGTCACAACCACCCTGCCGTGGCCCACGCGCGACAGGGACAGCCGCCACAGCAGCTTCGGCGGCAGCAGCCTAGTCGCAGCGGTGGTGCGCGGGCAGCAGTCAACCAACACCGCGTCGCCCGGCGGCAAGGGCAGGCTCTCCCTCCTGGGCACACCCGTAGCGGCAACAGCAGGGGCACCGGCGGCAGGGTCGTTGGCAGCGGCGGCGGGCCCAGGCGGCGCAGCCTCGGCTGGGGCGTCTGCCGGGAACGGTGCCCTGCTGCCCCCCGCACACGAGTCGCTGTCGCTCAGCTACCTGGTCAGCCTCAAGAAGCACTTCGCGGCTGCGTTGGCGGGCCGTGAGGGCGAGGGCGCTAGCGCTAACGCCGGGACGGGGCCGGCGGCACACGGGGCGGAGAGTACGGCTGGCGGCGACGGCGGCGGCGGCGGCCGGAGAACGGAGAACAGCATCGTGGAGGCGGCCGCGGAAGAGAGTAGTACGCCAGCGTACGACCATGATGAGTCATGTATGACGCCGCGCCCGCGTGGCGGCAGCGGCGGCGGCGGCGGTGACGGCGCCGCTGGGGGAGAAGGTGCGGAGCTCCCGACGGCGCCATCGGCGTCCACGTCTTTGGCGACCCGCCTGACGCTGCCGTCGGTTGACGGTTGGCCGACGCCGTCGGGGGGCAGCGTATGCCTACCAACGCTGAGCGTGGGAATTGGCCATGGATCTAGGGCGGTTGGGGCGGGGGGCGGGGCTAGCGGTGGCGGCCGGCGAAGCGTGAGCGGTGGCGGCGCAGAGGTGGGAGAGGAGGGGCCAGCGGATGGGGAGTACCAGCTGCGGCGGCGGCGGAGGCGCTCCAGCGGGAGCGGCAGCGAAGGCGGGCGGGGGTTGGAGCTGCAGCTGCCTATGCCGCCGTCAACGTAGCCGACGGCCCGGCTGGGACGGACGTGATGGGACTGTCCATGGCAGTAGAGAATCTGTATGGAGTACAGTGTGTGCGGGTCTCCTGAATGTACCCAGTGGGGGTCGCACACGGAGAGTGAGGCTGCCACTACTCATTTTAGCCACGGTAATATTCAGGGGTGCGAAGGTCGGGGTGTTGGCGTTGTCCATTACGCGCGTCTGAGGGGGAAGGTATGTAAGGGACGGATGGGGTGCATGGGGTTGTGGGTAATGCGTGATAAGACGCCGATCTGCAAGCAGTGGTGGGCGCGCATGAAGGCGGGCGGGCTGTAATGAGCACACGTTTGCGTCGAGAGTAGGCGAGTAGGTGATTAGGTGACCGTCGTTGTCGGGATCCCACGGCTGAACCAGGGCCGTTACGCTGGCATGGTGTATACCGTAACGCTTTGGTAGTAATTCCTTTCACACAATCTGGCCAAGGGCCCCTTCTCGTAGAAATGGCATGCAAAAACTGCGTATTGCGTCGGAGCTTCGGAGCGCTGCCCTACCTACCTATGATATTCGGTTACTGAGTCCTTTTCACGGCACATGGGTCTGGGCTACTGGAGGGAGCTGTACCAGCTTGGTGTGTGTCAGGTCGGCATGTCTGTGAGCCTGCGGCCCGGCAGGATGGTTGTCTATCGTGTACGACATTTACCGCACCGGTAGACGTACCTTGGGCAGGCGTTTGAACGATGTTATCTTGTGATAGGATGCTACCCGTGGATGCTACTAGTACGTGGTAGGATAAGCGGCTAGGGGGAGAGTAGGGAGAGTAGGGAGCCACAACATTGCACCCTGTGCAAGTCCATACCGTGCACGCACGGGAATCGCACGCCTCCGAAGACTTTGGCAGTTTCCTCATGCAGTTTTCATAAGGCTTATGTACAGCTGATCGATGGGGCAATGGGGACGTCGTGGTAGCCGCCGGTCACCTGTGGGCATGATAACGGCAGCTACCGTGCCCGCAGTGTTGTTTGCATGTTGTGTTGCCTGCTGCGGTGGTATCACCAGCGAGTGGATTGTGTGCCTTTGCTGTCCTCTGTAGATTACGCTCCGGTTGTTCGTTAATTAGTATGTATGGATTTACAGTTTTGGTCCCCTTCCAGGGCCCAGCCCCGTCCCACTCGGGAGACAGAGCTGATCCCGGCAATCAAGGACACGGGGTTTACCACCCCTCTCGCTGTACGGATAGGAGCAACCAGCTCCGTCAAAGGATAGGCCAC
>VFQN01006270.1_pt1 | contig 13731 bp, 20 predicted proteins | sample 3512371 | NCBI WGS metagenome assembly VFQN01 (sample SAMN10412370, study PRJNA504923) | tailings metagenome | isolation source: Replicate 2 from Balatoc abandoned mine | place: Philippines: Itogon, Benguet | collected 2017-08-28
AATCTGGTCGTGCGTGCAGAGTGCAGGTTGCGTGAGGGCGATGCGGACGGCAGTGCAGGTGGCGACAACAGGCTAGGCAGTGCTTTTGGGTGGGGGTTGATATGTCAGCTTGTAACGCGCGCGGCTTGGACTGACCGTGCTGGAGCCGATGACTTATTTGGGAGTATGCGTACCGATTTGCAAGAACTGCTTGATGGTGCTAGATGGTGCTTCGTGTGTTTCGGGTTTTGGCCGTGGCACCTGGGAACCTCTCACCGGGGCCCCTGACACAGCCCCACGCGCACTTTGCCAGATCGGTGCCCTCGAAATGGGCTGCGCCGATGTTGTCGATCGTTGTCATGAGTGCATATGTTACAGGAGGGTCAGTGTAAGCGAAGGTTCGTGCGCGTTTGAAACCCCTGAGGGTCCCCGAAGGGCCCATGTGCTTGTACCACGTGCGCACTGGCTGTTGCTTCAGTAGCAGAGCGCATCATTAGATGATTTGAGACTATGAGTTGAGGACGTACGGATAGAAGTCCTGCCTATGTTCGTCGGACCAAAGTACGACTGCCACATGGCCATGCGAAGACATGTGATGCAGTTCTTCAAAGGCGAAGCACGATGGTGTTGCACTTTGCCAAGGCTTGCACGCGTGGTCGCCGGCGCTGTTGTCCTCGTGCCGTCTTCGTAGATAGAAACGTCGTCAATCGTTGCTGTTGCTTTTAATCGTGCAGGACGTGTGCAGGACCACCTTTTATCTACTTTGTTGTCCTCGTCTGCCCTTGCAACATGGCTCCCCACAAAACTGTAGCCGACCTGGACTTGTCATAACCCGCAATAATACTCTCCCGTCTGTGGCCTTTGTCAGCTAGCCTAGCAGCCGAAAATACTAGACGCAGACAAGATGAGCGTAGGTGGCTGCACGAGTGAGCAATATGAACAAGTGTTGGCAGCGCTGCACAACGACGCAGCCGCTGCAGAGGCGCTATGCAGCGTCTTCACGACCCAGTCGCGGACCAATGACGTGGTCTTTGGGTTGAATACAATGTTCCTGATCTTCAGTGGAGCTCTCGTCTTTATCATGGTATGTGCGGGCCGGCACATGTTACCTTTCGGCGCCTGCATTCCCCTGACGACCTAGCCTGCAATCTGCTGCAGCACGGAGGCTTTGCGATGCTTGAAGCTGGAGCTATCCGCTCAAAGAACGCGGTAGGTTGTCTCGGGAATCGGCTGTCAGTCCACTTGTCGGCAGTGTGATGTGGAAAGCGCTGCAGCCAAGCAACAATTGCCTCCAAGCCGGGTTGCACGTCTGCGCAATAGTCGATCTAATTCGTAATTGACATCGTACTCTGCTTTGCGCCAGGTGCACCCACTCCGTTCGGCACGTGGCGCCACGCTCGCCGACTGGCCGTCTGACCCTCCGCCCTCCCCACACACACACTGAACGCCCCAAACCACCTCACGGTCACCCAGTCCTCCATTTTCCTCCTTCCGAACACGGTTCCGCCTATTTCTCTCCCGACCCAGATGAACATCCTGCTACAAACGGTGCTGGACGGTGCCGCGTCCTCCCTGATGTGGTACCTGGTGGGCTTTGGCTTCGCCTACGGAGTAGGCGACAACCCCAACCCCTTCATAGGTAGGTGGGAACAGCCGCTGTACAACACACATGCAATAGGGGCTCGTACGACCCTTTCCAAGTTTACTGTTGGCATATTGGATCGGCTCTGTACCATATGCTAGCCTCTGCCTGTCAACTGACGCACTTCTCAAAATCCTTCTCAGGCGACGCGCTGTTTGGGCTGGCTCGCTTCAAGAGCCACCCCACGGGCGTGGGCGTGGGCTTCTGGCCCAACTGGTGAGGGGAGGGGGGAGGGGGGGGGCGGCCAGGGGAGACCCGGGGCGGGGTTGGGGGTAGGGGGTGGCGGGTAGGGGGTAGACCTGCAAGCGCGAGGATGGCGTCTGGCCCGATTGGTGAGGGGAGGGGGGAGCGGGAAGTGCGGGCGGGCGGATGGGGCGGCGGTGAGGGTTTGGCGGCGCAGGTGGTGGGGATAGCGGAGGTGGTGGGGACAGCGGAGGTGCTGGCGTGGGTCCGGTGGTGCTGGCAGTGGAGTGTTGCCATGTTGCCCAGGAGCCAGGGCGGGATAGTGCTTGGGCTGCCGGTGGTAGAGGCCTTGGCGGTCCGCTCGCTGCGGCCGTTGCAGCGGTGCCGTACTCGTAAGGCACAGCGGTCCTCCTACCGCCCCGACCCCACCCTTGCCTCCCAGCCCTTCAACGACTCCACCACCCCCAAACACGTTGCAGGTTCTTCCAGTGGGCGTTCGCGGCCACAGCGGCCACCATCCCCGCCGGCAGTGTGGCGGAGAGGTTCAACTTCAACGCATACCTGGGTGGGTGGGGTGGGGTGAAGTGCGGTAGGAACACAGGCAAAGTCTGTAGGTCGACGTCGGCGATGATGGGGTGGGGGATGCTCGAGGTGTGTTGGGCGCATGGCAAGGGGCGGCGAGCATGGCAGGCTGTGCACGGTGCGTGGAGGAGCGTTTGCAGTCCAACACAATTAAGATGCTATGTTGGGTTGGTGGCTTTTCCGCTCCCCTAGCGTTTCCGCTGCCCTCCTACCGTACCAAACCTCCACTGTTTCAGTCAGTTGCGCTTCCCTTCTGCCCATCGACTTGCACCAGGCTATTCCTGTATCTACGTACTGAAGTGGTGGCACTGAATTGTTGCTTCAATTTCCTCTACTACACAGGTTATTCCCTCTTCCTGGGTGGCTTCGTGTACCCCGTTGTGGTGCACTGGGTGTGGTGCAGCGAGGGCTGGCTGGGATACGGCCGCACGCCGGGGGGCCCGCTGGTGGGCGCGGGCATGATCGACTTCGCCGGCAGCGGAGTGGTGCACATGGTGGGCGGCCTGGCGGGTGAGTGGGGTGGTGGTGGTGGGGTGCGTGGACTGGGGCGGGTGTGGTGGATGCGCGGGAGCAGGAGGGAGCGACAGCGGTGGGGCCTGGAGAAGACTGGGCTCAGGTGTGGTGCACATGGTGGGGGACCTGGCGGGTGATTGGGGTGTGTTTGGTGAGGGATGGGGGCGGGTGGGTTGCGGAGAAGCGGCTGCGGAAGGGAGCTGCGAAGCGGGAGTGCGCGCTTGGGAGCAGTGAGGCAAAGCGGGAACATCCGGACTGGGTTGCGGGGTAGGGACGACAGGGCTCGGAGCTCCTGGACTGCTGCTCTCTGTCGTACAGCCTACTGCAGGTGTCAGTGATGAGGCGCAGCGCTCGGGCCTTCTCACGTGATTGTGTGACACGTGTCTCTGCCACGTGCCTACCTCCCCGCTCCTGCAGGCCTGGTGGGCGCGTGGCTGGTGGGACCCCGGCTGGGGCGGTTCGACATGGACGGCCGGCCGGTGGCCATGCCGGGGCACAGCGCCATCCTGGTGGTGGGTGCATGTGTATTAACGGGCGGACAGGGGGTTATGTAACAAGGGTCTGTGACATTTGGCAAACACGACCGGCCAGTGGCCATGCCCGGGGCACAGCGCCATCCTGGCAGTGGATGCATGTGTGTTAACAGGTGGGGGCGGGCAAGGGGCTGCATGGAACCCACCCGCTGTTGGGCGTGAGCTAGGGGCTGCACTTACCAGGTGCCAGTCCTACAGTGCCTGCCCCGGCGGTTGAAACCTCGCAGCTGTAGCACTTGTGTTTTTCCGCCGGACACTTTCCCGTGGCTTTACTGTCTCGCACCAACCATGGGAACATCCCATCTCGGAGGCGGTCGCGCTGGCCACTCCACCCAAACTGCTACCTGAACCTCAACCTCCGGTCCTCTGACCCACACCCAAATGGACCTCTCACCCACCTCCCACCCCCCACCTCGTAACCCCTACAGGTGCTGGGTACCGTCCTGCTGTGGTTCGGCTGGTGGGTGGGGCGCGGTGCGAGTGCTGGCGCGGGGCACATAGAGACGTGGGGACATGCGGGTTAGGTCCCAGGTCAGGTCCCGCTGCAGTTCCCCTGCTGGGCACTGGCTTGCACAAGGGCAACGCTGCGTGGACAATCCCCTAATCGTATTCTCTGGCACGTCCCATCTTTCACAGGTACGGCTTCAACCCGGGCAGTGCGCTGATGCTGGACAACCCCGCCTCCGCCACCATAGCGGGCAGGGCGGCCGTGACCACCACCCTCAGCGGCGCGGCGGGGGGCCTCACATGCCTGCTGCTGGCATTCTGGAGACACGTGGTGGGTGGCTTCCCATAGCGTGTTCCTTCGTAGCATATTTTCACATATTGGTGGTGTTGCTTTCTGGCAGCCTGCTGCAGGCGCGTGGTGGGTGGTTCATCACTAATCTGATACGGTATTGGGTGTGTGCTGCTGCCGTTTGGTGGTCTGCTGCTGACCTTCGGGATGCACATGGAGTTTGGGCTACCGGGGGGTTAGGGAGCTGGCAGCTGGGGGCGGGCCTGGCCTTTGCCCTTTGGTGAGTTCCTGCTCAACGGGCACGCTGGTCATCTCTGTGGCGGGCCTACCCTATCCGAACGTCCACTGCCTGTATCTATCACGTCGCACACTACCGTACACCGCGTGCGTACACCACACGGTCTGTTTGTTTACAGCCTGAACCGCAGGCCTGGGACCTGATCTCCCTGTGCGACGGCATGCTAATGGGCTTCTTGGCGAGCTACCACAATGAACATTGCATCAGATGGTCGTCATACATGCCCATATCGTCTCGTACCCCTCTGCAGGCGTGGGATCTGATCTCGCTGTGCAACGGCATGCTGGTGGGCTTTGTGGCGGTGACGGCGGGGGCGCACGTGCTGGAGCCGTGGGCAGCCATCCTGTGCGGCGCAGTGGCGGCATTCGTGTTCGAGGGGATGTGTGGGGTGCTGCTCAAGCTGCAGGTGAGGCAAAAGCGGCAGTGAAGCAGTGAAGGTGTTAAGGGGACACGCTTTGATTTGTCTTTTGTGAATCTGGGGCGGTGGTGGCGTTTGAGGTTTGAGGTTTGAGGTCGGGGCAAGTGTGCGGCGCTGTAAGAGCTGCAGTTGTGGTTGGTACGCAAGCTAGAGGTGGGCAAATGTTTACGTCCGGGGTAACGGCGGCCTTGTTGATCCAGAGCCGTGTAGCGCAGACTTGCACATGGAACCAAGCGTGAGCTGCACATGAGGCGAGCACAGGACGATGGCGTCAACGCCTTGTTTGACGTCTCCTGTACGGCATATAACCTGAAGCAACCCAGTGCATGCGATGTTCCCTGTCCACCGATCGACGACGTGGTGTCTGCCGCATGCGTAGCTTGGTTGCTGTTGCTTATAAGCTGTGCGGGACGTTGCAGCAACGCTGAGCTGTTCTTGTCCTTCCACACAGATCGACGACGTGGTGTCTGCCGGCCCCATGCATGGGTTCTGCGGTATGTGGGGAGTCTTCTTCGTGGGGCTGCTGGCAAAGGAGGTGAGGACAGGGTAAACGGATTTTTTTTTGTTGAAGCAGAATGGGGATGGGAGGGAGGGACGGGTGATGCGAGTGAGGAGTGGGGGACTGGACGGAGCCGGGACGGGGGACAGCTTGTGGGCGGGCGTGAAGTTACACCGATCGGCGCAGGTGACCTGAGGGGGCCGGCAATCCGGTGGTAGCCATGTGGCGTCGCAGGTCTCCCGATTTCCTTTCCTTTCCTTTCCTTTGTGTGGCATTAGCGTCATAGCGGGGTACATCTCAATTGTGAGTATCTCGCTGTTCGTTGTCCTGCCACCCGTAACAGGAGTACGTTCGTGAGGCGTACCCCGGGCGCGCTAACTACCCCTACGGCCTGTTCTACGGAGGAGGGGGCCGACTGCTGGCGTCGCAGGTGGGATGGGTGAACGCATCAGGCGGGGGATGGCGCGTTCAGTTGTGGGCGAGTGCGGTGGCCCTAGGGGAGGGCCCTGCGGTTACCCCCATGCTCCTGGCCGAGGCCTGTTGTGTTGCCGGCGAAGCCGGTCCAGCAATGGTCCAACTCCCCCGGCGCTCGCACGGCTGCCCACCAGACGCCCATTCCCTGGCCCCTTGCCCCTCCTCCCCTCATAACTGGTTGGCATCCTGGCCATCGCTGGCTGGTCAGCTCTGTGCGCTCACCCTACCACCACCCTACCACACACCCGCCCTCTGCTCCCCTCTCTTGCTAATACACACAGGTCATTGGAATCCTGGCCATCGCCGGCTGGACTGTGGGGCTGATGGGCCCCTTCTTCGCCGCCTTCAAGGCGCTGGGCATGCTGCGCATCAGCGCCGAGGAGGAGCACACCGGGCTGGACGTGTCCAAGCACGGAGGCAGCGCATGTGGGTTAACACTGTGGAGGGCGCGGTGACCGCAAAGTGGCAAAGCAATAACCGCGAACCCAAACCAGTCGTGCCTGCGGAGAGCGTTGTTAGGGGCAGGCTTTCAGAACATGCGACAAGCAGCCTGCACGCCCTGTGACGCAACACCCAGGGGCTCACTTTGCTCCTTTGGCTCATTCCTCGCCCGTTGCTGCTTTGGATCACTCCTCGCGCCCAGCCCCAATCTCACCCATGCATTGTTCGTTGTGCTCCCCTCCCTCCTGCCCCCCAGACCACATGACGCACAATCCCGACGGCACCGTGCATGCACAGGGCGGCCTGGGCATGGGGGGCATGGCGGTTGCCATGGGCGGTGTGGGCCCCATGAATGGCTCTAACCACCACAACCACCACATGCACAGCCACCAAACCAAGCGCAGCAAAGGCATGGTTGGAGACGCCATCATGCGCGGCAACACCATGGGCTTCCAGACCCACATGATCGTCGGTACGGCGTACGGCAACGGTAACGCCAACGGTACGGCAAGCAACCAGCCCAGCAACCACCAACCGCTGTACGCCTCGGGCGGGTACGGCTCGCCCACGGCGGTGGCCGCCAACGTCAGCCGCCACGGGAACGGGTACGGACACGTGTCAGGTGGCGGCGCGGGGTCTGAGGGCCCCACCCATCACTCGGTGCAGTTGGGCCCAGGGGATGGAATGGGTGTCCCGATGGTGGCTATCGAGCTGGACGGTGGGAGCCTCGTGGTGGATGAAGAGGCGTTGGGGGCCCAAAGGCAGCAGCAGGGGGTTGAGGACGGGCAAGAGCAGGGGCAAGGTCAGGGGCAGGGGCGAGGGGAGGATGTGGAGGGCGGGCGTAGCACAGCTGGGAGCATCATGCTGGCGAATATAGAGGCAGGGCCGAACAGGGACGGGAGCGTGTCGAAGATGAAATGGGGGCAAGGCCAGGGGCAGGAGCAGGGGCAGGAGGGCGGGCGGGAGGGGCAGGGTGCGGAGGCGCAGGCGTGAGCGATGTGCGGATGATGGTTGGGGTGGGATATGTGGTGTCCATGGGTATGGTGTTGAGTGTTGTGGGGTAGGGGTGCAGGTTGCTGCGAGCTTATGTGTTGTACTGATGTTTGAGAGAGGTGTCTAGCTTTCGAGGGGCCGAGTCTGCATCGCAGGAGGGACGAGGAAGGTATGAGGCACAGCACGAACCACCAGGCAGACGCAGGCAGGCAGGCAGGCAGCAGTGCGAGCAGCAGCGTGCACGTGTGGTTGTGGGCGTGGTAGATCTCTGGTAGCCGCGAGCCGCTAAAGAGTGTGCAATGCAGTGAGCAGCGACGTGCAACGGGCTTGGTTTTCTCATCAATATTCAACTATGTGACGCCGCTTGGGACCGAGTGCATGCTACGCGCGCCGAGGTTGCGGGGGCCTGGCCTTATATGCGGCCTTTCTGCATTGGCCATGAGCGAGTGGCATTGTGGAAATAGGCCAGAGCATGACATCTGCTTACGTGACGTCCATGCAAGATATCAATACACATTCAGCGCTGACGGGCTGACGGGAGTGGTGAGGTACATGTGCCCAACAGGCGTATTTGGGCCAGCCTAAATCGAAGCCATGTGCGTATTACGGTAGGCAGTGTGTACGGCGGCAGAGCAATGTTGGTGGCGTTTGTGTTGGCGTGGCCCACGTGAGCTGGTTACGGAGCAACTCATTGCGGATTTGAATCAGGTAGCAAGGAGGACCACCGTACCGGAACGTTGCTGTCCTTGTTGTATGGGCAGCAGGCAAGAGGCGCTGTGCCGGCGGCCCGGCGCTTGCAGCAGGTGCTTCTTGGGTCGAGGGATTGGGCCTGCCGCGCTCACCTACAATACTCGTGGGGACGGCAAGCCGCATGGAAGCTCCCGTGGCTGGCCAAGTTGTGGACCTGGCCCACAGCATACATGCGGAAAGGAAGGCTACCCGGCTATGTTGGGCTGTGACCCACCTTTCTTACATTCAGTTCAGTTCGTTACATAGGGACGGTTGGTTGGCCCGCCCCAGTGGAGGCCCATGAGCCATGACCGCGACAAAGAACGAACAACGACACACATGCGAGGAGGGACACACCCAGCCCGCATGGAACAGGGCATGGAATGCGGCCCGGGCACACGTGTACAGGACCGGAACCTGCGCAGCAGGACAGTACAACCAAACCTGTGGGGGACAGCACCGTTAGTCACCAGAACAGTAGCTTGATGACGGCGGCGGACAACAGCCTTAAGGGGCCCCTATATATGCGGCTTGTAGGGCGACCGGGCGGCTTGGTGGAATGGGAATGGGAATGGGAGGACGAGAGACTGGTCGGGGTGGGCGCTGAGACGAGCCAAGCTGGGACGAGCTCAGTCACAGGGGAGGGGCCCCTTGCGCGTGTGTCACTGTTAGTGCTTTGGTTGTAATAAGCATGGTTAAGCACTTCTAGTTTGGTTCTATGCGTCTGCCAAGGTGTTTCTGTGCAAAAGCAATGGGGTTCATGATCTGGCGCGCGAAATTACGCCGACGATGGAGACTGGTAGGCTAATACTTACGTGGCTGGCATGGCTTACACATTGATAACATTCGCAAACAAGCTCACCCGACAAACGCCCCATCGGCTAACTTCGCTTCTTTTTCCTTCCTCTAACCTTTGGTCCACCAGTCAATTAAACCAGAACCGTTGTTTCAGCAATATGGTGGAGCATATGCGGACAAAGGTCTGCATCATTGGCAGCGGGCCTGCGGCTCACACGGCTGCCATCTACACTGCCCGTGCGGAGTTGAAACCCATCGTGTTCGAGGGGTTCATGGCGAACGGCATTGCTGCAGGTGGACAGCTGACTACGACGACCGATGTTGAGGTAACGTGTCGTGGCCGGGGAGAACGCCCGTCTGTCGATGACTGGTGGCACAGGTTGCTTACACCACGTTGCTTTGTCGGTCGTCCGCAGAACTTCCCTGGCTTTCCCGAGGGGATCCTTGGCGTTGAGCTTACTTCTCGCTTTCGCGACCAGTCTGCGCGCTTTGGAACCCAAATCTTCAGCGAGACGGTGAACTCGGTTGACCTTTCCAAGCGCCCGTTTGTTGTGAAGACAGACGAGAAGGAGGTGCTTGCAGACACAGTCATTGTCGCGACTGGGGCGGTGGCGAGGCGGCTTGAGTTCAAGGGGTCCGGCGAGGAGAATGGATTCTGGAACAAGGGCATTTCCGCCTGCGCCGTGTGCGATGGCGCGGCGCCCATCTTCCGCAACAAACCCATCGCTGTCATTGGAGGTGCGGTGAAGGCTTGCACTTGTGCGTGGGCGACGCACGGGTCGTTGCCCCTGTGCGTTGCACGGGGGGACGAAGGACACGTGCCTTGGCACCCGTCCACTGTCATGGCACACCCCGGCGCCAGCAGGACGTTGCACCGTGCACTCGAAGCCGATCCCATGATCCTAACCCTGATCGCGTTCACCGTCGCACGGGACCCGATGTCGCCTGTTGTGTTTCTTGCATGACCACCACCCAACCCCAGCAGCACACCTGCCACTCACAGCCTCCGACTCGGTGCTATCCTTGACAATGCCCGCCCGCTCTACTCCTCAAGCCTCGCCCGATGCATACTTGGTTTCAAGGCTCCAGTCCGCTGTGACCCCACCATGACACCGCAACCACCAACCACCCACCCACCAACCACCCAACCGCAGGCGGCGACTCGGCCATGGAGGAGGCCACCTTCCTCACCAAGTACGGCAGCAAGGTGTACATCATCCACAGGTCGGTTGTACAGCTGTACTGCTTGACCAGGGGTAGACGGTTGGGGTGGTTGCACTTTGCACAACGAACTGGGCGGTGCCGCCCCACCTCTCCCCATGGCCCCCTCCTCGCTCCGGCTCCGACTCGACGCAAACCACACTCTCCGTGCCGCCACGTGTCACCAACACGCTGTGCGCCGCTGTGGTTGTTCAACGCGCGACTCGTTCTGCGCCAGCAAGGTCATGGTAGCAACAGTGCCGAACAGGTCACAATAAGTTTGCATTGTATGTGTCTTGATGTTGAGCGTTGTTCTTGCCTTGTGCTGCCCCAGGTGCGACTCGTTCCGTAAGAAAGATCATGCATAGGTGCCCAGCAGGCCCGCAGTAAGCAGTTTACTTGCCAGCCTAAACGAAAGCCCTGCCGTTGTAGAGCAGTATAGTAAGCAGTATATATCGTTACTGATGGTTCTTGCGTTATCCCGCCCCAGGCGCGACTCGTTCCGCGCCAGCAAGATCATGCAGAAGCGCGCCCTGGCGCACCCCAAGATCGAGGTGCTGTGGGACAGCGTGGTGGAGGAGGCGTACGGCAACGAGCGGGGGCTGCTGGGGGGAGCCAAGGTGTGTAGCCGCCCTACTACTGTACGACTAACGATAAGAAATAGATCTTGACGTCGACACCAGTTTGGGGGCTGGACCAACTGGGAAGCCGTGTATGCACATTTGGCGTACGGGCAACGAGCGGGGGCTGCGCTACGGTGGGGTGTGTGGGGCTTGGGGGTCAAGGTCAGGGCAACGGGTGGTCAGCAAGGGTGATCAACGGCGGAGAGTCACCAGGAGCGGCGGGTCAGCGCGTCGCCGAAGAGGAGCAGGGGCCCTGAAGGGCCTGATGAGGAGGTTGGGGCGCGCGGGGGCCCATGCTGAGGGGCTGGGCCGGCTGGGCGGGGCTCACGAAGGGAGGCGTCCGGCACGGTGCGGGGTTGCTTGCAGGGCCTCTGTGGGCGAGCTGCATGGGGCTTGTAGGAGCTGGAGCATGAGGGGGGATGGCGTGCAGCGCCGTTCGAGACAGGCGGCTGGAGCTGTTTGGCAGTGTGGGCGGCTGGGGCTGAGGCGAGGTTGCGGGGCTCGTGAGGGCAGGGGCGCTCTTTGGCTGCGCGCTTGGCTCACCTTACCACCTTAGTACCCCGATGGTGAGCCAACTGACCAACTTCACCAACTAGTCAAATCCCCAACCGCCAGGTCCGCAACGTCAAGACGGGCGAGGTGACGGACCTGCCCCTGGCGGGGCTGTTCTTCGCCATCGGCCACGAGCCGGCCACCAAGTTCCTCAACGGCCAGCTGGAGCTGGACGCGGGTGGGTTGAGCATTGTTGTATCGGCACGTCGCTTGTCGCTACACTGGTGGCAGCTGGCTACCATGCTGCAAGGATGCCTGCAGTTGTCCTATGCAACGTTACCCGTTTTCGGCCAACGTGTTATGCCATGAAGCGCCCACTTTTGTTCCCGCTCTCTCCTCGCTTTGCAGAGGGTTACGTCGTGACCGCACCCGACTCCACCGCCACCTCCATCCCCGGAGTGTTCGCGGCGGGCGACGTTCAGGACAAGAAGTGGCGCCAGGCCATCACGGCGGCAGGCACCGGATGCATGGCGGCGCTGGAGGTAGGCCGTTAGGGCCGCAAGCAGTTGCAGTAGATTATGGCATTGCAGCAGTGCGGTGCTTACTGTGTGGCGCCAGGCCATCACGGCGGCAGGCACCGGATGCATGGCGGCGCTGGAGGTAGGCCATTCGCGTCGTTAGGTATTAGAGGGGAGCGACCAGGGGGAAACGTAGCGTAGTGGTTCTGCGGTAGCCATAGTGTGTTGCGAAGCCATCACGGCGACGGCCACAGGGTGCATGGCCGCCCTGGAGGTGGGCGGCGCCGCTTCAACCCAATGAATAGCAACAGAGTCTTGAAGTAGCAGGAATGGGACAGAGTTACTGGCGACTTGTACTGCAGTCCTGGTAACAGCGTGTGTTGAGGCCATCACGACGGCAGGCACCGGATGCATGGCATTGCTGGAGGTGGGGAGAGGGACGGGGGGTGGGGGTATCGCGTGAAGAGTGAGGAACTCTTTGGGGCGGGGGCCGGGTGTGCGAACAGCAAGCGCGTGGGTAAGCGCACCGGGCTGCACAGGGGAGCCGGCAAGGGGACGGGCGCTGTCCAGGAGGGGTGGGGGTGTCGTCGCAGCGTGTTTATACTTGTCAATGCCCCGCCCCTCTTCGCAGGCTGAGCACTTCATCTCGGCGCACGAGGGCGAGGAGGAGGCTGCGCCGGCGGCGGAGGGTGCACCAGCGGCGGCGGCGGTCGCGGAGAAGGAGAAGGAGCTGGTGGGGGCGGCGGCCAACGGCCACGGCAGGCTGTGAGCTGCCAGCCGGTTCCTCACGGGGGCAGCAGCGGCGGCGACGGTGGCGGCTGCCGATGGCAACTGTGGGCGATGAGCTAGCTGTCGACCGGTGCGGCATGCATGGCTCCGGGCAGATGCGTGTAAGCAAACGAGGAGCGAGCTATGAAGTGAGAGCTTAATGTTTTGACATGGATCCCAGAGACGCGCCCTAGCCGTTGAGGAGCGACAGTGTGCAGCAGCAACAGTAGCAGTAGCAGCAGCGTGTAAAGAAGGCGGCGGCAACGGCAGAATTACTGGGCTGTGGCTGGGGTCGCCAGCCCACGATGGAGCAGGTCGATCCGCCGGCCGCGTTTCTGCATGCTTGGAAACGCTTGTGACGGCGCCCCAAGTACCCGGCACGTGTCTGTTGGTCATTAGGGAGCAACTTGTACGAGAACCTTGAATATCTTCAAAGTATCATGGTGTGGGGGATGTCAGCGCGCTTGGTAGGGTGGAGGAAGATCCGCGGCATGGGTCGGAGCGGTGGTGCACCTTGGATGGAACCCTGTAGCCCTGAGCAATTGCAGTGGCCCAAAACGACCAGATTGCTGCAGGTGCATCGCAGCTGTTGCTATGCAAGACTGGCCTTGATTGCGCATCTGGAGTGCTAACGCTGTCTTGGGTTTCCCCAGGTGCAGGTTTGTGATGCTGGTTGCTATGCGGCATGGGCTATGGGGCATATGTTTTTGGGGCGTTCAAGAACACATGGGTCGTTGGGTGGGAAAAGCTGCACTGTATGCTTGGGCCAGGCGGTCCCGTCTGTGTTTGGACGCCTGTAGCTGGTCCCTTTGCCCTGTAGACCTGACAGAAGGCTGGGCAAGGAGTGTGGGGTAGCGCCAGGCCCGAAGGGGCGCTCGCTGTTGGCATGTTGCTGTGGCGATGGCCTGCTTTGCTCACTTCCCAGACCGGAAGGCACTGCCGAGAAGTGGGCAGGCTTGGCTCTGAGTAGGCGGCAGGGGATTCATCAAACCGGTTGGGCACGGCAGCAATGCCCCTGCCCGTGGGTGTTGTCGGCAGAGGCGCTTGTAACGTGCGCTCTTGACGGCTGCACGCTCCTGAACACCGTATACCGACATGGTGTTGGTGTTGGGACATGTCAGCGTTCGCCTGGTGCCTGTCTCACTTGGCGGCACGCACAAGCAGCGGTCCGTTAACTGATACAGTTTACAGGAGATCATGGGCCTTCAGACGCGTAAAGGACACCACCATTATGGTGGTGGTACATACCATGTCAGCTGGAGTCCATGGCGGACATGTCAACACCTCCGGCAAGACCAAGTTCCGCTCCACA
>VFQN01006271.1_pt1 | contig 13727 bp, 10 predicted proteins | sample 3512371 | NCBI WGS metagenome assembly VFQN01 (sample SAMN10412370, study PRJNA504923) | tailings metagenome | isolation source: Replicate 2 from Balatoc abandoned mine | place: Philippines: Itogon, Benguet | collected 2017-08-28
GATCGTATCGGTCAAATTGCTGGCCGACGCGCCGCTCGAAATGCAGTCGCGGAAGCCGCCTTACTGGCAGGTCGAGTTCGAAGGCTGGAACCGGCCGACGCTCTATCTGTCGCCCGCGACAGGCGAGCTGGTGTCGCGGCGCCATGCGCTGTGGCGGGTCTTCGACTTCGCCTGGATGCTGCACATCATGGACTATGACGAGCGGACCGACGTCAACAATCCGCTGCTCCGCATTGCGACCTGGAGCACCTTTGCCATGGCGGTGATGGGGGCCTGGCTGCTGATCTGGTCCTTCCCGCGCCGCCGGAGGAAAAAGGCATGAGCAAGTTTCGGCTGACGCCGCTCTTTTTCCGGCGCATCCACAAGTGGGTCGGGCTGATCTTCGGCCTGCAATTCCTGCTCTGGGCGCTCAGCGGCTCGGTGATGGCGCTGCTCGACAAGGACAAGGTCGGGGGTCACGGCGCGGGCATGACGCACGCGCACCCGCTGCCGCCCGGCGATTATGTCGCGCTCGCGGGGCTGCCGCGCGGCGAGCCTGTCCATGGCCTCGTGCTGCGCGACCTCGGTACGCGGCCGGTGTACGAGGTGCACAGCAGCAAGGGCGTCCGGCTGGTCGATGCCACGAGCGGCGAGGAGATGCTGGTCGATCAGGACATGGCGCGCGAGATCGCGTCGATGATGAACGAAGCGCCCATCCGTTCGGTCAGCGTGCTGCCCAAAGCCAATCTCGAGGCGCGCGATTTCAAGGGGCCGATGTGGCGCGTCGATTTCGACGATGCCGAAAACAGCAGCGCCTATGTCTCTCTCGACACCGCACGCTTCCTCGTGATGCGCGGCGATACGTGGCGGACGTGGGACTTCTTCTGGATGCTCCACAATATGGATTATGTGAACCGGAAGAGTTTCAACCACCCGCTGATCATCTTTGTCGCCTTCGGCGCGCTGTGGATGGCGGGGACGGGCTTCTACCTCTTGTTCAAAAGCTTTAGCCGCGCCGATTTTCGCTGGCTGCGCCGTCGTCGCAAGCCGGTCGTCGTCACCCGCACCGCCGCCTGACGACGTCAGTCGTCGATCGAAAAGGCGGCCGACAGCTCGAACCGGGTGCCCGGATGCGTCAGCCACGCGTGCGAGACGAGGCGCCCGCGGCTCCACGTCCTCCGCGTCATGCGCAGCACCGGTTCGCCGGCATCGAGAGCCAGCATCGCGCGGACGCGTTCGTCGGGCATCATCGCGCAGACCCGGTGCTCGACGCGTTCTAGCGGCGCGATGCGGGTCAGATATTCGTTCGGCGTCGTGGCCGTGAAGTCCATGTCGCCATAGTGCGGCGCGATCGACGCGAGGACGACGCGTTCCTCGAGCTGGATCGGAAACTCGGCCTCGTGATGGACGATGATCGAATGGAAGAGCTTCGTTCCGGCCGGGACCTCGAGAAGTGGAGCGGTCTCGGCGGTCGCGCGCTCGGCGAGATTCTGGATGACCCGGGCGCGGTAGATATGCCCGCGCTCGCGAATTTCGTCGGCAATGTTGCGGATTTCGATCATCTGCCCGATGGGCTGGGGTTCGGCGATGAACGACCCGCTACCCGCGCGCCGGACGACGACACCGGCGGCTTGAAGTTCGCGCAGCGCGCGATTTGCGGTCATGCGCGAAACGCCGAATTGCTCGACGAGTTCGGCTTCCGAAGGAACCCGGTCGCCGGGCTTCAGACGCCCGTCGCGGGCGGCATCGGCAATCGCCTGCTTGATCGCCGCATAGCGCGGGGCGCCTCGATCGACCGGACCGGAACGGGGTCCTTCGGCTTTGGAGCTTTGGCGGAATTTCGGAGTGGCCTGGTCGTGCGATGGGGGAGGAACGGAATCCATCAGTCGTATATACAGGTCAGGCGCGTGAAATTCCAACCCGCGCTTGTGCTCGTCGGTATCCGGAAGTTCGCAATCGGCAAGTCCGCCACCTTGGCAGCGCATGCGATCGGGGCGAATGCAAAGCTTTCGGGGGAGAATCCGCCGTGCGCTCAGACTATCGGAATACGAAGCGCAGCGTGTCGGTCACTGCGCGGGCGGGTACAGTCATGTGGATCTCGTCCTCGTAGAGCCGATACCGCGTGCTCAGTCCGTAGGCCGACAAGGGATCGAGCCGTGCTGCCAGCGCCCGCGCCGGTTCGGGGTCGTCGTCGGTATCCTGATCGCCGACGACCAGCATCAACCGGCTTGTTTTGACGATCTTGCCGCCGGCAAGCTTTGCAGCGAAAGCGCGCTCCTCGCGGAGCAGATCCTGCACATTCCATTCGAGCGACGGGCTGGCCGCGACGATCGACTGGAACGCATCGGGCCGCGTATAGAGCGTATGCAGGGCGAAGAGTCCGCCGAAGCTGTGGCCGAACAGCGATTGGCGATCGGGGTTGATTTTGTAGCGCTTGCCGATTTCGCTGCGGAGCTTGCCGGTCAGAAAATCGAGGAACTTGTCGCGGCCTGTGTTGGTCGCCCCCGGCTGCGATTTGGCTTGTGCGGGCGGGCCTTCGGTCGGCACCGGAAACAGGAAGTCGGCTGTCCGTCGCGCGTCATAAGCCTCTTCGGTCGGATAGCCGACGCCAACGACGAGCATCTTTCCCTTTTCGGCATATTCGAGCAGCCGCCGCGTTTCGGCAAAGGAAGCGAAATAGGCGTTGCCGTCGATGATGTAGAGAACGGGATAGCCGCCTGCGGGGGGCTCGCCCTTGGGGAAGGAGACGAAGATGCGATAGGTCTCGCCGCCGTTCGACTTGGTCTCGAACATCTGCGTCGACGGCATGGCATAGGCGGGGTCCGCCGCCGGCGTCTGCGCTGACGCGGCGGGCAGGGCGAGCGCCATCGCGGCGATCGCGGCCGATATTTTCCAGCTGCTGGTCATCCTGTCCTCATCTAACCATGAACCTTGTGCGCCGCGAGCGTGAAATCGGGTTCGGCCTTGCCGGTACCGAGCACAAGGTCCGCGACATAGCGGCCGAGCGCCGGGCCATGCTTGAAGCCGTGCCCCGTGCCGCCCCCGACGATCCAGCAATTGGCCCAATCGGGATGGCGATCGATCAGCATATGGCCATTATCGCTATTCTCATATTGGCAGACCTCGGACGCAGCGAGCGGGCGTTTGGCGAGCGCAGGGAAGCGTTTGGCCAGATAGGCGCGCACATCCGCCAGCCCCTTGTCGGTGATGCGCCGGTCGGCGCCGTCGGGGTCGTATTTCGGGCCATGGCCGTCGAGCGCGATCTTGAAGCCGCGCGCCTCGATGTCGGGAAACCCATAATGGAGGTCGGGGTCGCCGGCATCGACCCATGCCGGCATATGCGGCGCAGCGAAGCGGTCGTCGCCGGCTTCGGGTGCGAAGTAGAAGACTTCCTGCCGCGTCGGCACGATCCGTCCGCCGACGACCTCGGGGAACAGCTTCGGCAGCCAGGGACCGCAGGCGAAGACATATTTCTCCGCATGCAAGGTCTCGCCGTTGCCGGTGATCGCGTTCAGCGTAGCGCGATCCGAACGCGGCGCGTCGACCGCCAGTGTGCGATAGCTGCCGCCCGCCTTGACGAACTCCTCGACCAGTATCTGGACGCTGCGCCGCGCCATCAGCGCGCCCATGGTCGGTTGCATAACGCCGACCGTCAGTCCCTCGAAGTCGATTTGTGGCCAGCGTTTCGCCATTTGCGTACCGGTCAGCTTTTCGATCGGGATGCCGAGGCTGCGCTGGAGCGCGATGCTTTCGTCGATCTTCGCGGTGTCCTTGGGGTAGAAATAGAGGGCGCCGACTTCTTGGAAGATCGGGCTTTCGTGGCGCTTGGCGAGCGCGTGCCACTCGGCGAGCGATTCCCACGCCCAGCGCGTGTAAAACGCGTTGGCGGCATATTCGGTGCGGATGAGGCGCGTTTCGCCGCCTGACGACGAGCGGGCATGTCCCGCGCCCCACGCATCGAGCAGCAGCACGTTTTGCCCGCGGCGCTGGAGGTTCCAGGCGGTCCACGCGCCGAACACGCCAGCGCCGACCACGATGACGTCCCAACCGCCGGTCGATCTCGGCTTGGCCGAAGCCGTTGCGGAGCCGGCCAAGGCTCCGGCCGTTGCCAATCCGCCCAGCAGAAGGCGCCGCGACACCGGCTCCGCCAATATGCCGGTGGCCGAAGTTTCGGTGCGATCGCGACCCGCCATGGCTTCGGCTCTATTTCTTGGCCGCGACTTCGGCGCGCTGCGCGTCGAGTTCGGCAACCCAAGTTTCGGAAAGCATCGGCCCTTTCATGACCAGATGCGCATGATCGGCGACCTTTTCGCGTAGCCCGATGAAGAAGAGCGGTCCGCCGACGAGGCCAAGCTCTTTCATCTTCGCCGCCATTGCCGCGCTCTCCTCAGGCGTCGGCGCGCCGCGCGGAGGTTTGTAGAGCATGACGTCCCAGCCTTCGCCATCTTCGTGCAGATAAAGCTGGGTCTTAGGCTGGCCGCCCGCAGCGTTGACCTGATCCCAGATCGCGACGCTGCGGATGAACGCTTCGGTCTGGCCGGGCACGAGACGGAACAGTTCGAAAGCCGGGTCGGAAAGGGGCGCAGCCTCGGCGGCGACAGGCTTCTCCTTCTTTGCCTGTGCATGGACTGTGGCAGGAGCGAGCAGTGCGCACGCCAATATCAAACTTTTCATCTTCATCCGGGCCTCCCCATGAAACGCACCGCGATCCTCTCCGGATTTGGTGCGGTTCGCTAGTGGGCCGGCTCCGACTTACCCGCATCGACGGCCCTCTACCCGGAAAACAGAGCTGTGATCGGGGGACGAATTGGCGATGAAGAATTGGATATTGCCTCATACCAAGACGAAGCTGGGCGCTTGCGGTGGATGGACCGAAAGCCCGGCACGGCAGCGGCGCGGGCATTGGCTTGGAGGGACAGGGATATGCGTGGTTTGAAGTCGATCTTGCTCGGCGCTGTGGTGGCTTCGGGCCTTGCACTGCCCGCGGTCTCGCAGGGGCAGCCTGCCAAGCCTGCGCCACCCATCCGCCTCGACGGCCAGACGCTCGATCCCGGCATTCAGGCGATGCTCGAAAACGACAAGGTCAAGGAAGAGGCGGCCAAAGGCAAACCTGGCAACGATCCTACAACGGCGGCGGGAATGAAGGCGATCCGCGCCGAGGTGAACGCCGACTGGGCTGCCGGCACCGCCGCTCCGCCGGAGATGGCGTCGGTCAAGGATGCCGTGGTAAAGAGCGGCAAGGTCAGCATTCCGGTGCGCATCTATCGCCCCAAGGCGAGCGGCCCGCTTCCCACCATCGTTTATTATCATGGCGGCGCCTGGTTCGTGGGTGGGGTCGAGGGCTCGGACCTCTCGTCGCGTCAGCTCGCGAACGACGCCAAGGCGATCGTCGTCAGCGTTGAATATCGGATGGCCCCTGAAAGCCCCTATCCGGCGTCGTGGGACGATGCCGAAGCGGCCTTCGAATGGGTGGCCGGGCAGGCAAAAAGCCTCGGCGGTGCGGCCGATCAGGTGTGCGTCGGCGGCGACAGCGCGGGCGGCAATATGGCGATCGTCGTCACGCACCGACGCATCGCCAAAGGCAAGCCGGCGCCGCTGTGCCAGATCCTCTATTATCCCGCTGTCGACAATCGCCCCGTCGATGCGATGCGTGCGACCTATAATTCGTCGCGGCTGTTCGGCGAAGGGTTCCGGCTCAACAGGTCGTTCACCGACTATATCCTACCGATCGTCTTTCCCGATCAGGATCTCTCGCAGCCCGAAGTCTCGCCGCTGTTCGACGCGACGCGCAAGATGCCCCCTACGCTGATCGCGACCGCCGGCTTCGACCCGCTGCGCGATTCCGAGCGTGCCTATGCCGCAAAGCTGGCCGAAGGCGGTAGTTATGTGATCTACCGCGAGTTTCCGACACTGATCCATGGCTTCCTGCAGCATACCAAGCTGTCGGAAGCCGCGGCGCGCGCTTCGCGCGAGACAGCTCAGGCCGCGGGCGTGCTAGCGCGCGAGGCGATCGCTGCGCAGGAAGCAGCCGCCAAGCTCAGGTAAATATGGATGATGCGGCGGCGCCTGCCGGCGTCGTCGCAAACGGCCTAGAACCCCGCTAGCGAGAAGGAAGCTTCGGCGCGCAGTCCTATGACGATGGCGTCTTGGATGGCTGGATCTGCGGAGGGGTTACGGATGTAGTGGAGGCTGGGCTGGACGGCGAGCCATGAGGTGATGGGTGCGCGGTATGTGGCCTCGATGGCGACCTCGGATTGGCCTGCGCCGGTTGCGGTGCGGTAGCTGTTCGAGGTGAACGCGGCGGCGAGCGCGATGCCGAACTCGTCTTCGTCGCGGCCGGGCACCCAGCCGCTGAACTTCAGCCCGGTGCTCGCGAACGCTTCGAACATGTTGAACCGGCCGGCGGCTTTTCCGAGCCGGAAGAAGGCGTCGAGCTTGCGCTCTGCGGTGCCGGTCAGCGGGAACTCGCCGCGGATATAGGTGCCGGCGTTGCCCTTGGCCGTCCCGCTGCCGTCGTTGCGGTCGAAGCGGGCGGTGTAGTGCCAGCGGCCGAGCAGCAGCTTGCCGCCGCCGAGCGGTGCCTCGATCTCGCCGACGAGCAGCGCGCCGTCGCCATGGCCGAGCTTGATCGCGGTGCGGCCCGGATGGTCCGGGTTGCCGGGCACGCCGTCGAGCACTGCGGCGCGCACCGCCCAGCCGCCCGCGGGCGCCCATTGCACGCGCGCCGCGAGCGAGGTCGAGGGGAAGATCGAGGGGCCGTTCTGGCCGCTCTGCGCGAAGTCGGTGCCGATGCCGTGCGGGCTGCTGACGAACAGGCCCGCGGCGTCGAGCGCGTCGAACTCGGAGTTGAGGTCATAGAGGCCCGCTTTGACCGAAAGCCTCTCGCCGATCTTCTGGTCGATCCAGGCTTCGTAGAGGCGGAGCGCTTCGGTCCCCGCCTCGATATTGCTCACCGCCTGCGTGTCGCCGGCGAGACCGCTGATCGACTTGCCGTTGTTGTAGAGGCCGTAGATATGAACCTGTGCGCCGGTCCAGCCGACGAGCTTCTCCATGTCGGCCTCGAACACGATGTCGAGATTATCGAGATAGCGCGTGCCGCGGCGCAGCCCGCCCGAGGCATTGCCCATGACCTCGCCCGTATAGGTGAGCTGAAGGAGGATCGGACCGTGCGTCTCGTCGATCTCGGCGGGGGCGTGGGTGTGGCTGTGCGGGAGATGGCCGTGGTGCGTCGGCTGCGGCGCCCCTTCGAGGGTCGAGGTTGCAGAGGCGGCGAGCGCGAACGCGGAAGCAAGCATCAGAAGGTCACCATGAAGGCAAGGCGGATACGATCGAGCCAGTCGCTCGGCGACAGGCTTCCCGCATAGGCCGGATCGAGGGGGCGATAGTGATACCAGAGCAGGTCGAGTTGGAGATGTTGCGCGGGCACATAGCCGATGCCCACCCCGTGCAGCCGGTAGTTGGTCGACAGGTCGATATTGTCGTGGCTGAACGCGGCGAGCACCGAGTCCACTTCGACTTCGGAATAATTATAGGCGATGCGGACGTCGCCGGGCTTGGCGGTGCGGCCCGCCGCGAACTCGAGGTTGAAGGCGGTGTCGCCGGGGACCGCGGCGCCGAGGTTCTTCACATAGTCGGCGGTGAAGGCGAGCGGCCAGCGTTCCGAGAGGCCCGACCAGCCGAGCGTGCCGATGCCCTCGATCAGGTGGAAGTCGGACAGGTAGCGGCCGCCCGCTAGCAAATTACCGCGAAAGTCGCCTGCGTCGGCGCCCGCGACCGAGCCGAGGCGGTAATGATAATAGCTGCCGGTGAGGCCCGCCTTCAGATCGGAGCCCAGCGGCGCCGACAGGGCGAGCTGGCCTCCGAGCATGTCGCTGTCGCGCGCGACCGAGGCTTCGTCGATGACGAACCAGAGGCCGCGGGCGTCGATCCGCGCCTTGCCGATGCTGGCACCGTAAGAGGCCGCGACGCCCTGCGGCGAGACGTCGCTGTCCCACAGCATGTCGGTGCGCTGGAACTGCTGCGGGAACTTGCCGCCGTAAGCAGCGAAGCCGCCGTTCGTGTAGCGGATCCATGCCTGGTCGAGCGCGACCTGGAAATCGTCGACGAAGTTGCCGAGCGTGACGTCGGTCGAGTTGGGATCGTCGGGATCGCCCGTGGCGATCTGCGTCCCGACCGCGAAATGGTCGGAGACGGCGTAAGTGGCCCTGACGCGCGCACGCACCGCGGTGCGCGACCGGTCGCGGCCATCGACGAAGTTCCATTCCTGACGCACCCGCATGTCGCCGCCGACGTCGAGGCCGGGGATGCGGAAGGCGCCGTCGGGCGCCCCTCCTGCTGCAGCCAACGAAGGCATCGCTTGCGGCGCAGCAGCCGCGGTCGTGGCGACGCCTGTGGACGACGGCGCAGGAGCGGGCGACGAGGCAATCTCTACCGGCGCAGGCGCAGCCACCCCGCGCAGCTGTTCGGCCTGCTTCGCAACAAGCGCTTCCAGATCCTCAATGCGCCGATCCTGCTCCGCAAGGCGACGCTCGAGCGCATCCAGACGCGTATCCTGTGCATGGGCGGGGGCAGCTAGGCTCAGCGCCGTCGCTGCAAAGAGAAAGGAGCGCGTGCGCATTTAATAGTCTCCCGAATATGGCCGCGCCGATCGCGTGGCGATCGGCCTTTTAGGCATAGCCTCTGACATCAGGCTGACGTCTTCGCGCGAGGCTTGCGTCGCTTCAGCCAAAGTAGAAGCCCGGCGACGATCATCGTTACCAGCCACAGCCCGACCGCGATCGAAAGCAGTCGCCCGACAAGGCCCCCGGCCTCTCCCGTGTGGATCGGAAACAGCGCGCTCATAAAGGCGCGCGCCGGTTCGGCTTCGGCGATCGGGAAGACGCCGCGCACCGCGCCCGTATTCGCATCGACCAGCACGCGCGTATCGCCATAGGCGCGGCGAATCTCGCCCGGTGCGTTGACGCGGATATAATAGGTTGCGTCACCTTCCTTCGGCCAGGCGACTTGCGTCAGACTGCTGCCGGGCACCGCGGCGATCGCTGCTTCTGCGGCTCGCGCAAAACCGACCGGGGGGCCTGCTGGGGAAGTGACTGGGAGTTCGACGCCTTTGGCGTCAATCAGCGTGCTGACGCCCTCTTCGAATTTCATCAACGTGCCCGTCGCCGCGATCACGAGCGCGGGAAGCACGGCCCACAGTCCGATTGCCCGGTGCCAGCTGTAAAGGCGCGCGGCGGGCGGGCCCTTTTGCGTCGGCGTGAGCGCGCGGCGCCATGTCCCGCGCTTCGGCCAGGCTGCGATCAGACCTAGGACGAGGTTCGAGCAAAGCAGGACGCCGCTGATCGCGACGATCCAGCTGCCCCAGCTGCCGAGCAGGTCGTGATGAAAGTCGACGAGGAAGCCCATCAGCCGGGTCTCATCCTCGCGCGGGCGATCCACGACGGTGCCGTCGCCGAGGATACGGACCGAACGGCTCTCGCCGCCCTTGTCCTCCAGATATATGTTGAACCGGTCGCTGTCGCTGCCGGTGGTCCAGACCGTCGTGGCCTTCGTCCCGGGCTTCTCGGCGACCAGCGCATCGATCCGGCGCTCGATGGCGGGGAGGTCGGCCGAGCGGTGCGCGCTCGAGATTTGCGCGTCAGTGATTTCCCAGTGAAAGACGATGGCGATGCCTGTCAGCGCCTGCAGCAGCCAGAAGATGGCGGCACCCAGGCTGAGCCAGCGGTGGATCGCCAGCACCGATCGGCGAAGGGGCCTTCGCCCGGCAGGAACGGGTTCGCTCATGCTGCCCTAGTGCCGCTCGAAATGGGTCCCCAAAACATCCACTTTATCGGAAGCAATGGGTCCAAGCGCTGTTTATTTCCCCGTCGCGCGCCAAAGAAAATGGCCCGGCTGTCGCCAGCCGGGCCATTCGAGCGGCTGCTATCGCTCCGATCAGAACTCGACGGTCACCGACGTCTTGAACGTGCGCGGCTGGCCCTGGACCAGATAGCCGCCGAGCGATGACGACCAGTAGGCGTTGTTCGCGACGTTATCGACGTTGAAGCGGAAGGTGATCGGCGTTTCGCCCGCGGCGACGACATAGCGCGCGCCGAGATCGAAGCGGGTCCATTCGGGAATTTCCATCGTGTTCGTCAGGTTGAACGCCTGCTTGCCCGTCTGGATGATACGGCCGGTCAGCGTGACGCCCGGCAGGAAGCCGAGATCCCATTCGACGTTGGCGTTCGCGGTATATTTCGGCACCCCGATGGCGTCGCGTCCGTCGGTCGCGCCGCCGGTCGTCTTCTTCTGCGTCGCGTCGGTGATCGACAGGCCCGCAATGATGCGCAGGCCCTTGGCCGGCTCACCGTCGAAGCTCAGCTCGAAGCCCTTGTTGCGCTGGAGCCCGTCGACGGTGAAGGTCGGCAGCAGAGGACCCGCGCCGTCGGGGTCGGGGGTAACGAACGACTGCGGCCGGTCCGTCTGGAAAACCGAGGCGGAGGCGTTCCAGTTTCCGAGCGATACTTTCGCGCCGAGTTCATATTGCTTGCTCTTGAACGGCGGGAAGACCTCGCCGACGTTCGACGTGCCCGCGGGTGCCGACGGACCCTGCGAGAGACCTTCGATACGATTGGCGTAGATCGAGAAATTCTCGCTCGGCTTGACGACGACACCGACGACCGGAGTGGTCGCGCTCTCGTCATAGCCGCCGGTCCGTGCGCCGTTCGCATAGGAATAGCTGTCCGTCGAAATCTTCTGGCGGCGGAGGCCGACGGTCACCAGCAGCTTTTCGTCGAAGGCGCCGATGGTGTCCGACGCGAAGAAGCTGGTCAGGCGCGTCCGGCTGATCGGGAAGGGATCGGCGATATTGCCGCCGAGGAAGAAGTTGAACGCGGGCTGCGCCACATCGACGGGATTGTAGAGATTGGTGCCGTTGGTCCCGTCGCGCGAGAAGACGCCGAACTGATAGGCGTTGCGATTGACATAGCGGCTGTGCGAGCCGCCGATGTTGATCTGGTGCGTGATCGGTCCCGTCGCGAACTTGCCGCGCAGGCCGACCTGTCCGGCCTCGTTATTGTCGTTGCGCGGGATGTTCGAACCCGTCGCATAGCCGTCGCCGGGGTTCACAAGATTGTCGATCGTCAGGCTCTGATAGCGGCCCCGCTCGGCCGCGTCGCGCGCACCGACGGCGGCGTAGAAGGTGAAATTGTCGGCGATGTCATATTCGAGCTTCGCGATCCCGAAGATGTCGCGCAGCGTCGTATAGTTCCATTCCTGGCCGTAATTGCCGCTGGCGCTCGGCACGTCGGGAATGGTGGTGACGCCGAAGGCGAGCTGGACCATCGGCCGCATATGCTGGACCTTGGCGCGCTGATAGGCGAGGTCGAGCGACAGGCGGAGCGGCCCCGAGCGATAGTCGAAGGCTGCGCCAAGGACGGTCGAGCTGCGATATTCGTCGTCGATGGCGATGTCGCCCCAACGGCCGGCGCCATTGATCCGGATGCCGAATTCGCCTTCGCCGCCCATGCGGCGCCCGAAATCGAAGGCGCCGCCGAAGTGCGCGTCGGACAGATAGTTGGCGGTAACCCGGTTGATGTCCTTGTCGCGCGCGCGCTTCGGCGACAGGTTGACGGTGCCGCCCAGCGCGGTGCCGCCCGGCGCGGCGCCGAACAGAAACGAACTGGCGCCGTTCAGGATCTGGACCTGATCATAAAGTTCGGGCGAGACGAGCTGGCGCGGCGTGACGCCATAGAGGCCGTCGATCGCGATATCTTCGCCGAACAGCGGGAAACCGCGGATCACGAACTGCTCGGAAGCGTTGGCGAAGCCGAGCGAGGTACGGACCGAAGGATCATTTTCCAGCACGGCGCCGAGCGACAGCGACTGCTGGTTGAGGATCAGGGTCTCGTTGTAGGATTTGACCGCAAAGGGCGCGTCCATCGCGTCGATGTTGCCCAGCGCCCCGAGCGACCCCTCGCGGGAGACCTGCGTCTGGTTGTTGCGCTGCGCGGTGACGACGATGCTTTCGCTGTCTTCGGCGCTGTCCTGCGCGAGGGCCGGCGTGGCCGAAAGGAGCGCCACGCCCACAACGGCAAGGGCGCTTCCCCGATAGATGTTGCGATGGGCAACCATGATTACTTCCCCCTGTTGGTGTCCAAAACCCCTTCCGAGCGGGCTGTGCGCAGGGCCAAGCCTCAACTCGGTAGTTCGACACTAAACAGGCGGTTGGGCCATTAAACATCCAGTTCGTTGCGCCGACTGGGGACCAACTTTGCATTAATGTTACAAAGCGGGGAAAGTTTATCCGAAGCGCTGGATGCCGCCGACGATCGTGCGCAGCACCTTTGCCGTCGGCAGTTTGTGCGAATCGATCGCGATCAGATCGCTGTCCCACACGACGAAGTCGGCGAGGAAGCCGGGAAGGATCGCACCCATCTTCTTCTCATTGAACCCGGCGTAAGCGCCTTCCTGCGTATAGCTGTGCATGGCCTGCGCCAGCGTCACACGCTGTTCAGGATGCCATCCGTTCGGGTTCAGCCCATCAAGCGTCTCGCGGTCGACCGCCGCCTCGAGCCCCGTCAGCGGATCGATCGGCGCGACCGGCCAGTCGGAACCCATGCAGACGTGCGCGCCCGAACGGACGAGCGAACCGAAGGCGAAGCTGGTCTTCAGCCGCTCCTCGCCAATGCGGCGCACCGCCCAGCGGCCGTCGTCGATCGCATGATAGGGCTGCACCGAGGCGATCACACCCTGCTTCTTGAAGCGGGCGATCGCGTGGGGTTTCATATGCTGGACATGTTCGACGCGGAAACGGCGGTCGCGCGGGCCGTTCGCCTTGGCGACCGCGGCCAGCGTATCGAGCACGATGTCGTTCGCCTCGTCGCCGATCGCATGGGTCGTGACCTGAAGGCCGGCCTTGTCGGCGCCGGTGATCCATCGCTTGAGGTCGGCAGGATCGGTGACGATGATGCCGCGCGTTGCTGGATCGTCCGCATAATGCTCATAGAAGCGTGCGGTGCGTGATCCGAGTGAGCCGTCGAACACGACCTTGCAGGCGCCCCATTGGACCCAGTCGTCGCCGCGCCCCTCATCCTTGATCAGCGCGACCTGCTTTTCCCAATCCTTGAGCGGCAGATAGTGGCGGAAGCGAAGGCGTGTCTCGCCCTTTGCGCGCAGGCGGCGCGTCGCATCGAAGCTTATTGTTTCCAGCTCGGGCGGGTGAACCTGCGTCACGCCTTTGCTGAGCGCGAGATCGATGCCGCGCTCGACCGTCGCATCGAGCTGGTCGGGCGTCGGCGCGCCGATCGCGCGGATGACCAGGTCCTTCGCGGCGTCCTTGATGATGCCGGTCGGCTCACCCTTCACATCGCGCTCGATCACGCCGCCCGGCACGTCGGGCGTGTTGCGGTCGATCCCCGCGAGCTTGAGCGCGAGCGAGTTGAGGAACAGCATGTGCAGATCGTAGCGGATGACGGCGACCGGCGTGTCGGGGGTGACGGCGTCGATCCAGTCCTTGTGTGGCATCTCGCCGCCCCAGCGGTCCTGATCCCAATTGCCGCCTTCGAGCCATTGGCCCTTCGGCAGCGCCTTGGCCGCGGCGGCGATCCGCTCGACAAACTCTTTGGGATTGGCGGCGTCGCGCAGCGAGGGCTGCGACAGCATCGTCGAGGCGATGACGAAATGGACGTGCGGGTCGATGAAGCCCGGCGTGACGAAAGCTCCTTTCAGGTCGGTGACCTGCGTCGCCTTGCCGGTACGCGACCGAACCGCAT
>VFQN01006272.1_pt1 | contig 13725 bp, 16 predicted proteins | sample 3512371 | NCBI WGS metagenome assembly VFQN01 (sample SAMN10412370, study PRJNA504923) | tailings metagenome | isolation source: Replicate 2 from Balatoc abandoned mine | place: Philippines: Itogon, Benguet | collected 2017-08-28
AGGTGCAGGACATGGCGCTGAAGGCGCGCGCGCCGATCATCGGCCTGTTCGATGCTGGCGGCGCCCGCATCCAGGAAGGCGTGGCTGCGCTCGGCGGGTATGGCGAAGTGTTCAAGCGCAACGTGATCGCCTCCGGCGTGATCCCGCAGATCTCGGTCATTATGGGGCCGTGCGCCGGCGGCGACGTCTATTCGCCGGCGATGACGGACTTCATCTTCATGGTGAAGGACACGAGCTACATGTTCGTCACCGGCCCCGACGTGGTGAAGACCGTGACCAACGAGGTGGTGACGGCGGAAGAACTCGGCGGCGCGTCGGTGCATGCGACCAAGTCCTCGGTCGCCGACGGCGCGTTCGAAAACGATGTCGAGGCGCTGCTGCAGATGCGCCGGCTGATCGATTTTCTCCCGTCGAACTGCACATCGGGGGTGCCGGAATGGCCCTCGCTCGACGACGCCGACCGCATCGACAATTCCCTCGACACGCTGATCCCCGACAACCCGAACAAGCCCTACGACATCAAGGAACTGATCCTGAAGGTCGTGGACGAGGGCGACTTCTTCGAAATCTCGCCGACCTTTGCCAAGAACATCGTTACCGGCTTCGGCCGCATCGCCGGCCGCTCGGTCGGCTTTGTCGCCAACCAGCCGATGGTGCTGGCGGGCGTGCTCGATAGCGATGCGTCACGGAAAGCCGCGCGCTTCGTGCGCTTCTGCGATGCGTTCGAAATCCCGATCGTCACCTTTGTCGACGTGCCGGGCTTCCTGCCGGGCACCGCGCAGGAATATGGCGGGCTGATCAAGCATGGCGCCAAGCTTCTGTTCGCCTATTCGCAGGCGACGGTGCCGCTCGTCACCGTCATCACCCGCAAGGCCTTCGGCGGCGCGTATGACGTGATGGCGTCAAAGCATGTCGGCGGCGATCTCAACTATGCCTGGCCGTCGGCGCAGATCGCAGTGATGGGGGCGAAGGGCGCGGTCGAGATCATCTTCCGCGGCGGCGACGCCGACACCATCGCCGCGCGCACGAAGGAATACGAGGAGCGCTTCCTGTCGCCGTTCGTCGCCGCCGAGCGCGGCTATATCGACGACGTGATCATGCCGCACTCGACGCGCAAGCGCATCGCCCGCGCGCTGGCGATGCTGCGGACCAAGAAAGTGGAGATGCCGGCGCGCAAGCACGATAATTTGCCGGTGTAATTTTATTTTTTTCACCCGGAACATTAGGCCGGGTGGGCGCCGCTTAATTCATAGAGCAGCTAAAGGGTGCGACTATGAACGAGCTTTCCCCAAAAGACGTTTTTGCGAACGAAGACGAGCAGAACACGGACATTTACCCCGAACTGTACAATTTGTCGGCCGCATTCATGTATCGCTTTATGGCGCGCCCGGTGAAGCGGGCGAGACCCGAGTTCTTGTATCTGCCGATTAAAAAGTACAAGGGCCGTGGGTCCAAGTATCTTGAACTCACTGCATTGATTGGTGAGTGGAACTTGGGTTGGGAGCAGGCTCAACTACGTTCCGAAACAATCTACTATAAAGAGATTTGGGAAGGCGCACGAAAGTCGCTGCCGCATCGCGAGCTTCTGGAAGGGCGTAACGTATATTTGCTTCCGGACACAGCAAAGCGATTCGATGCTTATCAGCCGCTCTATGCAATGTTGCCCGCTTCCGTCCTCGCTCGGTTTGGATTGCCGCCAATTCGGCGGATGACTTGGCCGACAATCTCGACCCATGACATTCACCGCGTAGAGCCATGGTTGCCGGCTGACTTTAGGGACCGCCTGTCACGCGCCTTTGCATCACATGTGTGGCCACTGATCAGAGGTGGTTCACCGCTCAATGCGTTCAGTAAAAATGAGCCCATAAAGCTCCTCGCACATAACTTGGACTTCTGGCTGCCGCACGCAGTTCGGGTGGCGGAGGATAGGTTGTCTGAACTCCCGCTGGTTGAGCTTGAAAATGAGAAAGACAAAATTGACTTAGCAAGCATTCAAGAAAGTGTGCCGAAAGACGAAGGTAGTGTCGATCGCTGTCGGATGGGTGGGCACATTTGGCTTGGAGAAGCGGAGGCCGCCGAGGCGGCAGCGCAAATGGTTTGCATTGCTGACAAAGGGGCGGAGTTAAGTGCGCTTGTCGAAGCAATTAGATCAAATCGTGTAGAGGAAGATTTTTCTGACCGGTGGTCGTTTGCACGCGAGGATTTCGAGCGCAAGCTTTATAGGAAGCGCAGCAAAGTGCGAGTCAAGTTTGTGGATTGAGTGAAGCTGAGGGTGTTGTCGGCCCTCAAAGTGAGCTTGGCGATCGCCTCATTTGGCAAGATTTTTTTGCGGTTCTAAACGCAAGAGAGCGAGAGGTTGTTGTTTGTCTGGCGCGGTCTTCTTCAAGCTTGACGGAGGCGGCCAAAATGCTCGGGTATGCAAATCACACTCCAATCACTAAAGCCCTCGCTCGAATACGCAAGAAAGTCGAGCTGCTATTAGGCAACGATTAGCAAGCGTGTGGCCGGACGGAGCGCAGGAACCCATGACTTTTCAGCCTGCTGAACTTGGCGATGCAATCTCCAATTGGCTTGAATACAAGCGGATTTGCGGTTTTGAGAAGCTTTTGAGCGAGGCGCTGCTCGTAACGCCGATTTCCGAGTATTTGGTCGGCAAAGGTTGGGATGTTTCCGCTGAGAGAGACTACCGAACGATCTTTAACCGAGCCAACGGAGCGGGTTATTTTAACTACGATGTCGATGCGGAACGTTCGGAAGACAGGCTATTGATCGAAGTAAAATATTTGAAGGTCGCCAAAGGTAGAGATGTGGGTCCAGCGATAGCGACCGAAAGAATTTTCGAGGATATTGCCAAGCTCGCGTTCCCATCATCAGAATGCCGTCGGCTCTTGATAGTAGCAAGTGCGGCCAATGTTAATTCGTATCCCGCGTTAGACGAACTTATCCGATTGAAAGAGGTGGTCGTTGACTTTCCCGTTACGGGAGGCGGAATCTGCGGTGGTCGGCTATTCAAGTTTCGGGACGGGATATCTAATGCGATTAAAGCGATAGATGAAGGTGGTCTGCCCAATTCTTGCACTGTCCATCTCGCAAGTGGGGGTGGTTCGAGCAGGCGTGCGTTCATTTTCGAGGTGCGACGCTGAGCTGAATTGACGCAAATTTTGTGAATTCTCTCATTTCTCTGGCCTAAGAGCTCATGCCCCTCATCCCCATCCTCCTCGCCATCCTCCTCTTCTCCGTCCCAGCCCACGCGCAGCTGACGAACGAGAACCTGCTCGTCGCGATGCCGGACGGCTACATCGTCGGGTTCCAGGACAAGAACGCCAGGCAGCAGATGACGGAGATGGTGCCGCGCGGGCAGTCGGTCAAAGACTGGACCGAGATGGTCACGGTGCAGATCTTCTTCAACATGACCGACGTGACGCCGGAGGCCTACAAGCAGCGGCTCGAAAAGCTGTGGGCCGTAAACTGCAAGGGCGCGGAGTCGAGCCACATCGGGCAGGGCAGCGAGCGCGGCTATCCGGTTGTCGTGTGGCTGCAGGTTTGCCCGCGCAACAAGGACACCGGCAAACCCGAGGTCACGCTGCTGAAGGCGATCGCCGGCGAGGACTCTTTCTACGTCGTGCAGAAGGCGTTCCGGTTTATGCCGGACAAGCCGCAGGTCGAGCAATGGTCGCGCTATCTGCGCAATGTCTCGGTGTGCGATAGCCGCGTGCCGGAGCGGGCGTGCCCAAAGACCCAGTGAATCGCAGGGCGCAACAAGCGCAAGCAATTTGCGCCGCGACGCTGGCGTAGCCCGGATGGAGCGCAGCGCAATCCGGGACGATACCGCATGACCGGTCCCGCATTCCGCTTCGCTTCATGCGGGCTACGGGCTACGATGCCCCGTCTTGTACCCTTACCAGGCCATGTCATGCGCCCCTTGTCTCGCGTTCGCTCGCTCGCCCTGATTGCTTCAATGATCGTCCTCGCAGGCTGCGCCGGTACCGGTGACACCGCAATGCCCGCCGCGCCGCCTGTGCCGGCGATGTCCACCACCACGCCATCCGGCCTGCAATATGCCGACACCCAGCCCGGCACCGGCCGCTCGCCGCGGCGCGGGCAGGTCGCGGTGGTGCATTACACCGGCTGGCTCTACGTCGATGGCGCGCGCGGCAAGAAGTTCGATTCCTCGATCGACAAGGGCAAGCCGTTCGAATTCCGGGTCGGGCAGGGCGATGTGATCCGCGGCTGGGACGAGGGCGTCATCACCATGAAGACCGGCGGCAAGCGAACGCTCATCATCCCGCCCGCGCTCGGCTATGGCGAACGCGGCGCCGGCACCGACATCCCGCCGAACGCAACGCTGATCTTCGATGTCGAGCTGATCTCGGTGAAGTGAAGCATTCCGCGATAGCGCGCTCTGGCGCTGCTCTCGCACTGCAAAAGACATCATCCCGACACACACCGCGGCGAGAAGGCGGCCCGGCTTTGCGGCGCGCCTCGCGCGGGCTACAAGGAGCCGGCCGAAAATCGGTTATGGATCAAGGAGCAACGACCGATGCGCGCCTATTCGAGACGTCACCTGATGGCCGCCTGCGCGGCGATCGCAACTTTCAGCATCGTATCCACGGGAATTCTGAGCATGACCGACGACGCCTCCGCCCAATCCGCCAAGCCGGTCACCACCTCGTCCGGGCTGCAGATGATTGACACCCAGGCCGGCACCGGCGCGCAGCCAAAGCAGGGGCAGACCGCCGTGGTCCATTACACCGGCTACCTCAACGACAACGGCAAGAAGGGCAAGAAATTCGATTCATCGGTCGATCGCGGACAGCCGTTCGAGTTTCCGGTCGGCGCGGGACGCGTGATCAAGGGGTGGGACGAGGGCGTCGGGTCGATGAAGGTCGGCGGCAAGCGCACGCTGATCATTCCGCCGCAGCTTGGCTACGGCGCGCAGGGTGCCGGCGGCGTGATCCCGCCGAATGCGACATTGATCTTCGACGTCGAATTGCTCGGCGTGAAATAGTTTAACCTGACATTTAAAAAGCTGCGCGCGCCTGGCCTCGGCGCGCGCAGCGCTCGCCCGGAGTGCCGCACTTATTTCTGAAGACGCTTCAGCGTGTCGGCATTCGGGCAAAATTCTTCGAAATTGCCTGCGGCGCGCCCATGGCCGATCTCGTCGGCGCAGTGCAGCTTGGCAGTGCAGGCCGCGCAGGTCTTCTCGAGTGCCCGCATGGTGCCAGCCGGCACGCTGCGATCGTCGACGGCAGTCACGGCCATCATGTGACAGAGCATCTCGGTCGAATTTGGCTCGCGTGCCACCAGCCATCTCAGGTCGGCCGGACGCCCTCGGACATGGGCACGCATGCGCTCCATTTCCTCGCCCCGCGCCTTTTCCAGAAAGTCGAGGTCGCGCTCATAGGAGCTCGGTTTGAACCATTCGATCAGCGACCGCAGCACCGGCCATTGCGCCTGAGTGGAGGACATGGGCCATCTCCCGATAATCGTTCATGGGAAGTTTGACCTAACGGGAACTCGGCGCCTTGATCGGGATCAAGCGCAGACTTGCGCCGGAGCATCCAAGCCGACACTGTGCGGGCCGGGCAGGCGACACTTACGGACGGTATGACGACCCTCTTTGCATTCCTGCATCACCTGGCCGCCTTCACGCTTGTCGGCGCGCTGGCGATCGAGCTGATGCTGATTCACCAAAAGCTGACCGTGGCGAATATCCGCCGGCTCTTGATCGTTGACGCCGTCTTGGGAGCCTCCGCGGGCATCCTGCTGATCGTCGGCCTGCTGCGTGTCTTCGTTTTCGAAAAGGGCGGCGATTATTATTTCTCCAGCCTAGCCTTTGTTATCAAGCTCGGCGTGTTCTTCGGAGTTGCGGCGCTGTCGCTGATGCCAACGCTGGAGTTTTTGTCGTGGCGCAAAGCGCTTCGCGCAGGCGCCATGCCGGACATTCCGGAAAAGCGCCTGCGCATGATTCAGGGAACGATCCACGGCGAGATGATGGCGATCGTGGTTATCCTTCTCTGCGCCGCGATCATGGCCAAGGGCGGGTGGGTGTAGAGCCTATCGCGTCGAATCGTCTGGCACGACGCCGGGCTTGACCTGCTGAGGCACCGGTTCGGCAGCGGGCTGCTGCGGGCTCCCAGCATCCGATGCAGGAGGCTTCGGCGCGGCATTCTCACCTCCGGCGACATTACCACCGCTTTGCGGCGCCGGCGCTTCTGCCGGAGGGGCGGAGCCGGTGGTCTGCGCAGCCGGCGCAGATGCCGAGATGTTGCCGTCGGTCGTGGCGGGGCGGCCAAGCCCGTAGATCGTGAGCGCGACCACAGCGAGACAGGCCAGCGCGATCAATCCGATTTGCAGCGCGCTGGCGCGTCCGTGCGAGAGCTCGAGCTGCGGATCCGGCTGTGTTCGTTCCGCCGGCGGAATATCGTCGGGTTGTTGTTGCATGGCGCGCTCCGTCGTTGTCCTGCCGCCAATAACTGTCGGACCGAGTGCGCGGTTCCGCGTGCGCCGCAGCGTGCGCTGTCGCAGATGTCGGCGATTCCAGGCGCGGGATTTCGGCACGCCGAGTTGATCCGCATCAACCGATGCAAGGCACCATCATATTCAATTGCGAATAAGTGACGCTGGCGTCAGGATAGCGCTAATCGGGCGTCTGGCCGTGACGGCCGTCCGCCTTGGAAGCCTGGGAGAAAATGCCATGGTACGAGGTTGTTCGAATTGTGCGGCGCCGCTGACGGTGAGTCTGGCGCTGGCCTGTGCACTTCTTGCACCCCAGTCATTGGCTGCTCAGGACGCGCTCGTCACCTACAAGAGTCTCAGCCCTGAGATTGCTCTCGACCTCGCGCGGGCGACGCTCGACGAGTGCCGAAAGCGCGGCTTCCAGGTTGCCGTCGCCGTCGTCGATCGGTTTGGACAGACGCAGGTCATGATCCGTGACCGCTTTGCCGGTCCGCACACACCCGCAACCGCGGCAGGAAAAGGCTGGACCGCGGTCAGCTTCCGCACCAACACCAGCGATCTGATCGGCATCAGTGAGCCCGGTATGCCGCAGGCAGGCCTGCGCGATCTGCCCGGCGCCGTGATCCTTGGCGGCGGCGTTCGCGTCGAGGCGGCCGGAGTCACGGTTGGAGCGGTCGGTGTATCGGGCGCACCGGGAGGTGAGGCCGACGATGCCTGCGCCAAGGCCGGAATCGCGGCCGTTCAGGACAAGCTCGATTTCTGATCTGCAAGGTTGGACATTTCGTTCAGCGGCCGATGAACCGTCGGATCGCATGGCATTGGCGCAAGGAGCCGGCTGATGATCGCCGAGGTCGATTCACTGGAGATTCAGGTCCTCGTCGACAACGCGACCGACATGCTGTCCTCGACGCCTGCGCATGTGGAGAGCGAAGGTGCCGGGCTGATGCGTCGCGGCATTCGCATGATGGGTGGCAAATGCCTGTGCTGCGCGGCGCACGGGCTGTCCTGTCTCATCACGGTCGAACGCGATGGCGTGCGCCGGACCATGCTGTTCGATTCCGGTCCGGAGGAATACGCCTTCGAGCGCAATGTCACGCGGCTTGCAGCCGATCTTACACCGGTCGAGGCCGTCATGCTGTCGCATGGGCACTGGGATCACGCCGGCGCCATGCTGCTCGCGCTGAACATGATCCGCGGTCGAAACGGGGGCCGCGAGGTCGTGTTCGATGCACATCCGGACATGTTCCGCACCCGCGCCGTGAAGATGGCGAATGGCAGCGTCCGGCAGATGGAGGATATTCCGAGTATCGAGGATCTGACCGCGTTTGGAGCGAATGTGCAGACCAGCCGCGCGCCGCATTCAATTCTTGATGGCATGGCGCATGTGAGTGGTGAGATCCCGCGCGTCACGTCATACGAGCGCGGCTATCCTGGCCAGGTTCGCCGGACGGACGACGGGAAGGGGTGGGAGCCTGACGAATTGCTGCTCGACGAGCGATGGCTCGGTATCAACGTGAAGGGGAAGGGCCTTGTCGTGCTGTCGGCCTGCTCGCATGCCGGCATCGTCAATGTGCTGCATCATGCGCGCGCGAGCTGTTCGGATGTGCCGCTCTACGCCATCCTCGGTGGGCTGCATCTGTCGGGTGCCAACGAAGCCGTGATCCCGCAAACGGTCGAAGACCTCAAGCAATTCGGGCTGAATACGATCGCAGCAGGACATTGCACCGGCTGGCGCGCGATGACCGCTCTGGCTAATGTTTTCGGCGACACCGTGCTTGCGCCCACCGCCGTCGGCAAACGATATCTGTTCTGAAAGGCCGCGCCGGCGCATGTCGCCAGTCGGATTTGAAGCGCAGGCGCGGACCGGCGAAGCGCAGCCCTAGCGCTTGGCGACGCTGACTTTCTTTGGCGGCGCCTTCTTGGCGACCTGCGCTCCCGTCTTGGCGCTGGCGAGGGCGGGGCGCTTCTTTGCAGCGGCCGATACATCTTTCGATTTTCCGGACTTAGCGGAAGCAACTTTCGCGTCAGCCTTGCCCTTCTTGGCCTTCGCCACCTTCCTCTTCAACGAGGCTTCATACTTCTTGCACTCGGCGTGTTCGGCCTTTTCCAGTGCGCGGCGCTCGTCGCGCGTTGCCTCACGGAAAAACTCGTGACGGCCCGCCTGCACGACAGGCACGAATTCTTTGCGGAAGCGGCAAGCATTCTTGGGTGGCGTCAGCTCGGCGTTCATGTAGTAGCGCAGAAGCCGCTCCTCGAGACCGCTGCGGCCCTCGAGTTCGTCGCGGGCAATCTGCATCGAGTAACGCCACGCCTTGCCGCCGCGCGCTGTGCGCTCCTTGAGGGGAAGACAGGCGAAGGAAAACTGGCAGACCTTCGCGCGCTTGTAGAACACGACGTCGCAGATCTTGCCGCCGCCCCAGATCTGGCGATTGGCGCGGGCGCGGGCAACGACGACGTGTGCGATGTGGCGCTGGCCTTCCTCGGTTTCGTCGGTTGATCCGCCTTCGAAGTAGACCGCAAGCGCGAGGCAATAGAGGTCGGTTTCGTAAGCGATATCGCGACTTCGGTTGATCGGATCGCCGAGCGCGACCTTCGCGTCATCGGCGGGCGCACGATAAGCGAGTGCCGGTGTCGCAACGGCGATTGCAGCGATGATTGCGCACGCAAGGTAGAGCGATGCGAAGATGCCCCGCATGAGTCCCCCCAAAATAACTTGCCGCAAAAATCGATACTCAAAATGCGACGCCACAGACGCAGGACCCCCGTCGCATGACGCTTAGTTCCCAACGTAAATATGGCGTCGGCAGGGCAAGTGGTTAACGAGCACCACTGTTTTTCACTGTTTCGTGAGCGGGTGGGGCCGCCGCTCCAGCCGCAAATCACTGCTGTTTCAAGCAAACCTCAGAAATTGCTGCATGCTGGGTGAGCCAGATTGTCGCACGTTTGTTAACCATGCCGGCCTTACGCTTCGTAGCGACTCAGCATCGTGATCTGGAGCGCGATTCACTCATGCCGACACCGCCGATCAATTACGAAGACGCTTCGCCCGAGGTCCGCGCGGTGTTCGACGACATCAAGGCGTCGCGCAACGTGCCCGACGTCAATAATTTCTGGAAATATCTGGCACGCGATCCGGCTGTGCTGAAGCGCACCTGGGAGAGCGTCAAGGAGGTGATGGCGCCGGGCAGCCTCGATCCGCTCACCAAGGAGATGATCTACCTCGCGGTCAGCGTCACCAATGGCTGCGGTTATTGCATCGCCAGCCACACCGCAGCGGCCCGAAGGGCCGGCATGACGGATGCGATGTTCGGCGAGGTCATGGCTGTGACGGGGATGGCGAACGAGACCAACCGGCTTGCGAACGGCTATCGCGTCCCGATCGACAAGATGTTCGAATGAAGCCGAAGCGGCGCTACCATTCCTCGGGGCAGGGCAGCAGCATGTCCCAGAGATCGGGGCCGTTCTTCACCACCTTCATGTTCGGGGTCAGACCGCCATTGCGATCGATCCAGCTCAGTACGGGCTCGGAATAATAGGCCATCAGATCGCGGGTGCCCGCCTCGTGCGGCACTTTCTTCCGGATCGGCCATTCCACCACCGTATAGGCCTGATGGAAACCGAGGCTGGCGCGCGGGGTGACGCAAATCTTGTTGCGCGGCACGATGCCGATGACCAGCGTGCAGGCCGAATTGCAAATGCCATCAATGATGACGCGCTCGCCGCGCTCGGCGATTCGCTTGTATTTCGCCTTGTATTTCTCGACCTCGCCACCGTGATCGCGCGTGATGCGCAGATCGGCCGTGGCCGAGACCGTGGAAACACACAAGGCCGCCGCAACAGCAACCCCCAGCCGCCGCATACCCACCCCGAATTCCGATTCCAGACGCGTGACTTACTGGCGCCCGGGAAGGGCTACAGTCGGGCGAGATTTTGGCGAAATCCGGTTTTCAATTGGTTAAGCATACCGGGCGTGCCACGCGATGCCGCGGGGCACTCAGAGCGCCAGGAACGGCCGGGTCAGATGCCGCTCGGGATCTGCCGGACCGCCAGATGGCTATGGACGGCTCGGACGCCCGGCGTCTCCTCGACCAGAACCCGGACCGCATCGTGCTCGGTCGGGGTCAGCACCATGCCCCAGAGATCGACCACCCCGTCAGTGACGATCGGGTTCAGCAGCGAGGGATGCGACCATGGCTGTTGCGATAGCCGATCGATGATCACGTCGCGAAGTTCGGAGTCTGGCACTGTCACCGCTGCGGCGGAACGTACGCTTGCCAGCGCCTGCAGCAGGTTGGCGCGGCTCACAATGCCGATCAGCAGATTCTCCTCGACAACGGGAACGCGCTTGATCCGATTGCTCTCCAACAGGCGCGCCACCTCACGCAGCGGCGTATCCGGCTTCGCGACAACCACCTCCCGGGTCATGACGTCCGACACTTTTGTGCCGTGTGCCTTGACGAAATCGTAGGCGAGCTGGTCGGAACCGGAAATGACGTTGAGCCACCACGACGAACTGCGTTCCGTTCCGGTTTCCGCCCTGCGGATCAGGTCGCCTTCGGAAATGATGCCGATCAATCGGCCGAACTTGTCCACCACCGGCAGCGCGCTGATTCCGCGCTCGAGCATAAGTTTGGCGGCGGCCTGAACAGTTGCGTCCGGCTCTATCGTAACGACGCGAACGGTCATGACATCGCTGGCATTCATGGCGGGTCCTCCTGGAGTCTTTCGCCACGATAACCGCAATGGGGATGCTGTGATTTGACAGGGGTCAATCGTATTGGACGGCGGCGGGTTGACGCGCCCCCGCGGCGTTAATCGCGCGGAAATATCTCCAATCTACGGATTGACGCCGGGAATTTGGGAATGCCGCAATGACGTGGGCCGCGAATGGCCGCTGGTTGGACGGGGCCGTGATCGCCGTCGCGCTGGCAACGGGTCTGAGCCTTCAGGCCGGAATGCTCTCCAAGCCGAGAGACCGGGATGGGAATGGTGCCATCGCCGTCCTGTTTTCGCCGTGGACCGATGCCGCCAGTGCGATGCAGCGGTCAAGCGCAGCGGGCGGCCGCGTTGTCAGATTCGGCGCATTCCCGTTTATCGTCGTCGTCGAACCGGACGCGCCGGACTTCGCTGCCCGCGTGGCGGAACAAGGTGCGGTTCTGCTGCTCGATCCGCGTTCGCTGGCGGCCTGCTTGACAGTGAGCCGAGCATGATTGCCCCGATCAACAGCCTCGCCAGCCTGCAACGTACGGTGGCCATCGCGCTGACCGTCCTGGCCTTCGTGCATGTGCCGGTTCTCATCGTGCTGGCCTGGCTCCGCGGCTACGACATCGCCGGCGTGACGGCCCTTTCGCTCGTGCTCGCGGCGGCGCCGGCGTTTCTGCTCGTCATGCGGCGTCCGATTTTCGCGATCGCCGCCGCGCTGACTATAGCTTTGATCGCGCAGACCTCGTTGCTGGTGTTCCTGATGGAAGGGCATCCCTGGCAGGTCGAAACCCACTTCTATTACTTCGCAATCCTGGCAATGCTGTCAGGCTTCTGCGATTTCCGCATCCTGCTGCTCGCGGCTGGATTGATTGCGCTACAGCATCTCGGCTTCAATCAGATTCTGCCGGGCGCGCTCTATCCGGGCGGCACGGATTACGGCCGCGTCGCGCTTCACGCCTTTGTGGTTGTGGTCGAGACCGTGATGTTGGTGGGTATCGGCTGGACGATCCGTAGCGCATTCGATCAGGCGCAGATCCAACGACAGGCAGCCGAGGAAGCGGTTGCCAAACTGCGTCACGTTCTGGACGAGCGCAGCCGCGAACTCAGCGCGACCAGCGAACGTGCGAATTCGGTCGAGGATCTGCTCCAGGTTTTCGAGCAGGAGATGTCGCATTCGATCGGCATTCTGCACGAGGCGGCGCGCGTTTTGCACGATAACGCCCATACGCTCGGAACCGCCTCGGCGCGCTCCAATGCCCAGACCTCGACGGCGATCATCACGGCACAGGACACCTCCGCACGCGTTCGCTTCGCCGCGCAAGCCGGCGACGAACTCGCGATGACGATCAGCGAAGTCGAGTCCAATGCGGCGCAGTCGCTGGACCTCGCCAACACTGCGGTCGAAGCGGCATCAAGCGCAAGCATGACAGTCGACGAACTCGCGGTCGTGGCAGGAGAGATCGGCAAAGTGACCGAACTCATCAGCGCCATCGCGAGCCAGACCAATCTGCTGTCGCTGAATGCGACGATCGAGGCGGCGAGGGCGGGCGAAGCGGGCCGGGGGTTTGCGGTGGTCGCTCAGGAGGTCAAGGCGCTTGCTGGTCAGACCGCAGGCGCTACGCAGGAGATTGCGCGCCGGATCGCGGCGATCCAGCAAACCACCGCGCGCTCGGTCCAGGCGATCCAGTCGATCGGCAGTCTGATCCGCGAACTCGATACCTCGCAGGCGCGGATTGCGGCGGCGGTTCAGCAGCAGGCCGTCGCAACCCGCGAGATCGCCGGCAACGTCAATTCGGCAACCATCGGGGTCGGGCAATTGGCGCAGGCAGTGTCGGAGATCGAATCCGCGATGGCACAGAGCTCAATCGCCGTCGCGCAATTCAGCGATGCTGCCGGCGAGGTGACGCGGCAGGCAGCGACCATGCGCGAACGGGTCAGCGACTTCACCCGGCAGATCCACCGGCTTGAAGATCGGCAGGATCGGAACGCGGCCTGACGCAGTATCAGGCCCCAGTCGTCGGGCGCCCTAATACACCACCACGCTGCGGATGCTTTCGCCCTTGTGCATCAGGTCGAAGCCCTTGTTGATATCGGACAGGGGCAGGATATGCGTGATCATGGGGTCGATCTCGATCTTCTTCTCCATGTACCAGTCGACGATCTTCGGCACATCGGTGCGGCCCCTCGCGCCGCCGAAGGCGGTGCCTTTCCACACACGCCCGGTCACGAGCTGGAACGGGCGTGTCGCAATCTCGGCGCCCGCAGGCGCCACGCCGATCACAACCGAAACACCCCACCCGCGGTGGCTGCACTCCAGCGCCTGACGCATCACAGTGACATTGCCGGTGCAGTCGAAGGTATAATCGGCGCCACCGATCTGGTCGGCGCCTTGCTTGGTCATGTCGACAAGATAGGGGACGAGGTCCTTGCCAATTTCCTTCGGATTGACAAAGTGCGTCATGCCGAAGCGCTCGCCCCAGGCCTTGCGCTCGTTGTTGATATCGACACCGATGATCATGTCGGCGCCTGCAAGCTTGAGCCCCTGGATGACGTTGAGGCCGA
>VFQN01006273.1_pt1 | contig 13722 bp, 25 predicted proteins | sample 3512371 | NCBI WGS metagenome assembly VFQN01 (sample SAMN10412370, study PRJNA504923) | tailings metagenome | isolation source: Replicate 2 from Balatoc abandoned mine | place: Philippines: Itogon, Benguet | collected 2017-08-28
GGGGTATATAACGGCAAAGCCGCAAAGTAACGGAACCGGGGGGGGGGGGGGGAGAGGCGCTGCCGTGCCATGTGGAGATCATTGGGGCATCTGCGCACTTGCAAAGGCCGGACGACCACCTGGTCCTTGCCGTTCGCTGTTGCCCCGTTACTCCTTGCCGTCTGTCCCTGTTGGCCTCACACACGCCGCGCATCCACCTGTCTGCGTCTCCCCTTTGAAAATATAACCCTCCTTTGCGTCACGCGGTTTAACGCGACTCGAACCCCTTGCTTCGTGTGCACAGATCCTGGTGATCGCCCGCCTGGTGGGCGGCGCCGCCCGCAACTACCACTCCGAGAAGAGCGGCTACCTGGTGCGCGAGCAGGTGCACGTGCACGTGCCGCACACCGCCGCCGCCGCCACTTCGCCGCCTGCCGTACAACCGCCAACCGCCGCCGAGCCAGCGGAGGTCCTCGCGCCGCCGCCGGCCGCTCCCGTGGCCGCGGTGGCGGCGGCTGCAACCGAGGAGGGGCGTGCTCTGGACGCGAAGGAGTACCAACAGCAGCAGCCGCAGCAACCGGTGTTTGTGCTGCACCGGGGCCGGGAGCGGGTGCCCGTACCCGCACTGGCGGCGGTGGCGGCGGCGGCGGCGCCCGGCGGCGGGCACGGCGAGGTGGTGGTGTCGGAGGGCGCCGTGCGTACGGCGGCGGCGGAGATTCTGGCTACGGCGGCGCAGGACGTGCGGCCGCTGTCGTCGTACGAGGAGGATGTGGTGGCACTGGCGTGCGCGGCGTGCTCGTCTGCCACGGATACGACACCCAGCATGATGGCGCTGAGGAGGGAGCAGCAGGAGCAGCAGCAGCTGCAGCAGCATGGCAGCGGTGGGGGTGTGGGAGGGGGCGGTGGCGGAGGTGGAAGTGGAGTTGCAGGGTCGGGGCAGACGCTGGGCGTGGATGTTCAGGTGCCGTTGGAGGGGGGGCGTGGGGGGCAGGGGGCGGTGGGGGGAGGAGCGGGGGGCGCGGAGGTGCACAAGGTGGGTGTTCCCGCGGCCCCGGCACAGGACGGGACGCTGTAGGCGTGTGGAAGCCATTGGGGGGGTTACCGTATGTCAAGTAAGAAGGGGATGTTGGGTGGGGCCCAAAGAGGGTATGAGGCTGCAGAAGTGCAGAGCACATGGGATGTTGGTCAGCAGGAGTGCATGTGCGAGTCATGTTGTTGATTCATCACAGGTGCTGGCATGCTTGTTTTTGTTGTTGGGTTGCGGGGGGTTCATGAAGTATTGAGTATGAGCAACGCCGACCGTCTTGGCCGAGTACGTTTCCGCCCGGTGTTGCTGACAATAAAGTGGGAACGGTGCGATGGGCGTGACGATTAGGTGTTACACAGGTCAATGCTACTTGCCGCTGCCATGTTGCCTTCCTTGCATTCTGGTGTATTAACTGCATGGTCAGGGGTTTTGTGCCATGGTCGGGTACCGGTAGGGGGCTGGGCAGGTGTGCCTTGGGCGGCGTTTTGGTTTTGCGTCTGCTGTAGCGTGGTGTGAGGACGGCGGTGCAGGGAGCTGCATACCTTGCTTGCTTAACGACATATTCGGTTTCTTGGGAGGTTCATGGGGGGTACATAAGAGCGATACCTTTGCATCGCGCGCCCTCCAACAGCACCTGGCGCAATCGTTGCAGCTCTGCAGTACACAGTCAACTATAGTTTACTGAGATGTTCAAGGTCTGGGTTGAGGTTGTCCTCTTTCACGGTGATCCGTTTGCGGCGAGAAGAAGGTGATTTTGAGCAACGATGCGGGCTAAGGCAAGGCCTACCCAGATCTGACGGTCGGCCCAACGTCCGATCATCAGCGGGCGCTGACGTGAAGGGCGTGTGAGAGTATCCTGGAGTATCTCATTTAAATGTAGCGCAACCGTCATCATACGGGTTACAACGTTACATGAAGGCAGTAGTGCGCCTTTGCATGATTTTCACTTCACAGACTGCACCGTTGACACGTGTACGGCACGGCTCGTGTCCTGTGGTGACTCGCCAGCAGCACGGTGGGAGCCACCAAGGGAGCATGCACACACGTGCACACAGCTGCACACAGGGGAACCCTCCCCTACCTGTAAACGTCTTGTCAGCTAGCAGGAACACAAAACCGCAGTTCCACTTCATGTCCGGCCGAGCTGCAAACAGGCGTTCCACCTGGTTCCACACTTCCACTCCTCCCGACGCCGCTGACGGCGTTTGGCACAGGCGCCTGGCTATGCCGTTGGTTCCCCGGTCCCCGCGCAGCCGCCATGGGCCTGGCAGCTCCTACTCACTATACGTTGTAGTACCAAGGTCACTCACTGCTTCGCCTTTGCAGTTGCTCACACTCTCAATGAACGCCGACTACCCCATGCCGCCAGGGACATTGCCTCGGCCCCGTGCGCCACTGCCGCCCATGCCACGCTTGCTGCCGCAAAACCTCACATGCTTCTGTATCTGCTCATAGTTGCCCACTGCACCAAACGTGTGTGTCACACGGCCAGAAGTCGCTCGCCTGCCATGCACCACCAGGCCACCATGCCGCAAATCGTGCTGCACTGCACTACACTGCATCAACGGCCCAAGCCCCCACCAGCCCAAGCTCCCCAGCCTGATGCAACCCCAGGATGCTTCCTCCAGTGCAGCACGTCCTCTCCAACCTCCAACTGCATAAGCCATACACACTTCCACGCAGCAGCCGAGCGACACCCAACAAGCGCCGCGCCCCGTGGCCAAGCGTCCCCTTGTTCCCGTCCCCCTCCTGCGCCCGGCCGCACAATCACCGCCACACGGCGGGCAGGATCTCCAGCGCCACCTCCTTCAGTGAGGGCTGCTGCTGGCTGCTCCACAGCACCGCCAGGTCCTGCTCGTCCAGGGGGTTGCGCCGCAGCAGCTGCCAGGGCCCGGGGTAGCAGCGGAACAGCGTGGCTGCGGCCAGGGAGGAGGGGGGAGGGGCAGGGGTTGGTGACAGTTGCCCATTGCTCACTGCTGCATACCCTTACACCCCCGTTAGCCGTACACAGTGCACCATGGACCGTGCTCAGTGCGTCGGCACCCCGCACTTCCACCGTGGACCCCACCTGGCCTCGTGCCCTTGAAGTTGTGGATGTAGTAGGCGGTGGTGAGCTTGGGGACCATCTCCTTGTTAAACTGTGCATGGGGGAAAGGGCCGGAGAGGGACACGCAGGGTGACGGGGTTGTGGACGCAACCGAGTACAGTGCACTACGACGCCGGCCCCGCCCCCCCCCCCCGGGGATGGGGGTCCAGCTAGGCCTCTGCCCCGTATCCACATGCATCGCGCTTGCACACCTCCCAACAGACCCGCACCCGCTCTGCGCGGAAAACTGACAGCGGCCGGGCGTACGGTAACGCTGACTGCACGCGCGCGGAGCCCGCTGAACCCGTGGTACGCATGCACGCCGGCGTCTTCTCCCACTCCTGGAGCTTCAGCGATGCCCCTGTTGCTTAGTTGATTGTTTTGAAGTCCTGCCTCCCAGGCGTCGGCTCGCAGTCCTCACCTCGGCCCCACCCTGTGTCCTCTTGAGCTGTTTCCTCCCACCCCCCCATAACGCCCTCCTGGCGCCCCACCTTGGCAATCTCAGGGAAGAACACGGAGGGGTAGTACCCGCCCCGCACTCGGTCCAGCTCGCCTGCAGACAAGGAGAGCGCATTATGTAAGAAGCAATAGCAGCGTGCAGGTTCGTAAGATGTCGGGCGGCCAAGAAGCGCTCAGGACCCTGTACGCAAACCAAGATGCGCGTGGCCGCCGGAACCCAACGATCACGTTCCTCCAAGACACAGCTGTGCACACTCTGTGCGATAGGTTGGGTGGCATCCAGGGGAACCAACCACCTTGCCTGCTGCATTGACAAGACTCAGCCCCCGGTATTTAGGGACGCGCCAAGGCGCCTCTTCCACCCCAGCCCGAAACGGGAGAGGGCGGCGGTGCTGGCCTGAGTTGCAGCGGCTGGTGCGCGAGGCCCGGACGGTGGAGCTGTTGGAGCGTGTCGTCCACGCTGCGCGCTATGCACCCACCGTTGAATATGATGATGGGCATCTTGCGGCCCTCCGCCACACGCGTGTGCAGCGCGTACACCGCACTCAGCTCCTCTGGGGGGATGGGTGGGGCCACGGGCGCGGGCGCGGGCATTGGCATTTGGGTGCGAAGGGGTTTTGTGCGAGCGGCAGGGGAGGAAGGGCGGCTCAGGTACGGCTGCGGGTAGCCCACGCATACAGGTGATACAGCTGCAGTGGGCCTCTGGCAGCCATGGGCCGAGCTTCCTCCCATGCAGCAAAGCAAGGCTCCCTTGCGCACAGCAGCAGGCTCAGCTGCGCAATCCAGGGCAGGTACAGGAGGGCGGCCGGAGCCGCCGCGGCAGCGGACTGCACATGAACGCCAACCCTCTTCCACACGTTCCACGTACTCACGCATCCCATTTCTTCAAATCCCGCCCCCCAAGACCCCAGCCCACACCCACACCCCACCTCGCGGGTTGAACGAGGGGTAGGCCACCACCAGCAGGTCGTCACTGTCCTTGACCAGGGCAACGGGGTCGAAGGCGCTCTTGTAGAACCCCATGATGGCCCACGCCTGCGGGCATGCGGGTCAAGGGAATGTGACTGGTGCAGAGAAACGGCAGGGCAGGGGATAGCGCCCATGATGGCACACGCCTGGGGGCGGGGCGGGCGGGTCAACAGACAGGGCAGAGCATGGCCGGATGACCCATGCCTGCGGGTCGGGGGTTGGGGGCGCATGAATGCCTGACCCATGGGTCAATCGGGAATGCAGGATTGCAGGGGCCCGGCAGTTGATGCTTGGGGGGCAGCTGTAAAGGGTGGCAGTGGTAAGTTGAGCGGGTACCCTGACTGGACGGGCTGACCTCAAAAGCTGTGCGGCAGAGGCAGGTCTCCCGGCAGGAGCATTGCGCCTGCGGCAAGTCCCGCCCAGTCGCGTGTCGTGCACCCACCGCGTTTTGCTTGGTCAGGTAGCCCAGTTGGAACACGGAGTCTCCAAACACGGGCTCCAGGCTCTTGCGGCCTGGGCGGGGGTGGAGCGGGGCAGAGGTCAGCGGGCCGAGGGGTGCAGGTGGCAGGTGGCGGGTAGCAGGTGTGGTAGGGATGCCATTGATGTGCGATCAAGGTGTCAGGGTGGTGCGCGTCACACTATGGCGCTAAGGTGCTGAGGCGGGCCATATGGCGGTGGGCTAGACAGCCTACAACACGGACATGTGTTGTTGCTTGCAGATGTGGGCTTGACCCTCCGCCTTATTCCTGTTATTGGACAGGCGCCGCCCCAGGCCGTTTGCACGCCACGCCGCAGTCCGTGATAGGGTAGTACCAGTGGAGCTGGCCTAGCGTTACCTGCCGCTCTGCTCCAAAGACGCCTGTGCACGCCTGCCACAGGGCCTCACCTCCCGCGCCTACCTCCCATCCTTCCCGCCAGCCACCGGGCTCCCCGCCTGCCCCATCTGCACGCAGGGGTCCAGCCCCCCCGCCCCCGCACTCCGGGCACCCGCCCCTCATCCCCTCGGAACACAGCACCTGCCTACCCCGCAGCCCCGGCCACGCAGCCACACGCAGATGCCTCCCTGTACCTATTGCACACCGCATAGCCGCCCGCGTAACACGCCTCTGCATTCTGCGCCCCAATCCACTCACGACCCCGCCGACAAACCAGATGACCGCCTCCTCATCGCCCCCAACCCCACACCGTAATGGCACAGCCGTCAAGTACTGTCACCACGTCTGCACCCGCACAGTGGCCGTTCCCCTCCCACAGCCCCTTGCAGCCGTCCAGCGTGCGCACGGTTTCGCTGACGTGCCTATGCCACCGCAGGACGGACTCCTTCCCGCCCTCCTCCTCCTCACCCGCCGCCGGGTCCTCTGTCTGCCCCGACCTAGCCACCGCCAGCTCCACGTTGTCGGGGAAGAACACACGGGTGCTGGCGGCACGGGACCTGGGGGAGGGGTTGGAGCCAGGGCAACGGAGGGTGGGAAGGGCGGGGGTTCATGTGGTAAGAGGCGGGTCAGGCACGGCGGCCGCCCGCAACCCGGCAGCCCTAGGCCTTGGCGGACGTGCTGCTAGCTCTACCGACTGCTGTGTTGTACCATGTACGGCACTACATGGTGCCGTACACGCCATGGGGATGACTTGGCGCCCTGTCCTCGACCAGTGGCCCAAATATTTTTGATGGCCCGTGTGTCGCGTGAGTCCCTCTCCGCCGCAACAGCCCTCAGTCTCCCTTCCCCCCTCTTCCCACCCGCACACGCACCTGAATCCCCCCAGGAACTGCCTCAGGTAGGTCATGGACGCGTTCATTTCGTTCATGCCCTCGCCGTCGCCTGGACAGGGGCGGAAGGCCAGGCAGAGGGGTGGGCAATGTCAGGACTCAGGAATAGCCTTCTCGCAGTAGTACAAGTGGCAGCGTAGCTGTGCCAAACTCCCGAGCCGCCGGTCCTGACACCCAGGTGCACCCAGGTGCTCCCTAAGCAGGCCCCTGCTGCACGCCAGGGGAGGCGGCCTAGTGTGGTGCGGGGCCCGCCACCAGCCCCACCTGCTTCCCATCCGCCGCCCTCCTTGCCTCCCCTCGTGTGCTTTGCGGCTGCGGCTGCAGAGCCCCGCCCCACCCCACCCCGGGCCCCAGCCTCCATGTTGGTGCCACCGCACGCACTCGCCCTTTAGCTCCATCAGTGCACTGGAGTGCTGCTGCCATGGGCTGCTTCCGCCATTGAGCCCCCCCCAGCCCCCCCCCATCCACGATCCCACGCAGCCCCACCCGACACGGATGACAGGGTGGTGGAGGGGAACTCCACCTCCACCAGCAGGGCGCCGTCGGTCATCGCGGCCTTGGCTGCCTCCTGGGCCTGTGGGGGAGGAAAGAGGCCGGTGGGTACCCGTATGGGGGGCGGCAGAGAGATCCAAGCAAGTACTGGAAGTGGCCAAGTCTGGGTGCTGCAGGTAAGCAGGGGTGTGTGGTACGTGTTGCCGGTGCTGGGGGTTGCTGGTGCTGTGTGCTGACAGCTCCCTCAGGCAGGCTGTGACGCGGACTACACTCGCTGCGACAGTGATAACCACCAAGGACCTTTGTAGTTAGCCACTGCGACCGAGTCAGCTCTGGCGTTCAAGGCCACACGTGCCGCAGGGCACCAGGCCCTCCTCCCTCCCTGCCGTAGCGCTCGCACGGTGTGCCCTAAGCTGTATCCTACGAGTGCTGCGGTGGTGCGGGCCGTGCAGTACCCGCACCAGCACCGGGGTGCAGTATCCGCATTAGGTTGCAGTACCCGCTCCCGCACCTGGGGTGCACTAACCACACCTGCCGCATGGCCATGTCATAGCTGGTGGGGAATGTGGCTGGGGCCTGGGCGGCGCAGGACAAAAGGCCGGGCAGCCGGTCGTGTTGACATGGTCGAGGGGGCGGGTGCCGGGTGGGAGCAGCCAGGTTGTGTGAGTTTTCGGAGGCATGTGGGCTAGTTTGCAGTTGTGAGGAGGAATGTTAATGTGATTATTACATGTTATGCACCTGTGTTTGGGCCTCGGACGTGGACTGCTGGCTCGCGCGTGTGCGGATGAGTCTGGGGTTCACCCCGGCGCGCCGCGCAGCTGCATGAGAATGCGAACTTTGCCGCAAACGTGTATGTTGGAATAGCATCTTAGCCGTAGTACAATGCTGTTACACTGTTGTTTAGTAGGTAAAGCAATGAGCTCAGTCGCAGACCCAGAGTGCAGACCCACTACCTAGTCGGACCTATGTGTTCTACGCTGTGTATAGGCAATACGTCCTGCGTTGCGCGATGGCCGCGACTTTGCGCGAACGCGGCGTTCGACTCTGTACGGTGCCAGATCCTAACTGACGTCTTGGCGCCCAACGGAGAAGGGGTAGAAGAAGGGGTAGCCTACTAGCCTTATAGGCGACCTTTGCGTCATTTTGGCGGCATCAGCTATGGACTGGAAAGGAGCGCTACCCATCACATCCCTGGATGTTGCACTGGGCACGCCACATAGACCGCAGGACTCGAGTGGTGGTTACACGGCAGGGGAGAGGGGCCCTGTTACCGTACACGGCCCACAACACAAGACACGAGCTGCTAGGGGTTGTGAGCAGGGGCAAGTGTGGAATAGAGACAGGCACGGCCAAGGGCGTGGCCCACAAGTCCCATGCACGTGGCGAGTCATGTTGCAGGCCCAGGAACTACAATAGATAGTGCCTTTGCAGTCCACACTGCCTTGTTTCACAACAACACGGAAGCAATACCCGTGTTGTACTCCACACCTACATCCCTGTACCGGGAGCGATTGTCAGTAGGCCACGTTCCAGGCTGGGAGAAAGGCCCCGGACCAAGAATTCCAAGTAAGCACACGAGCGTATCGCAGCGCCAGGCACCACTCTACGAGCAAGCGAGCGCCGACAGGTCACGAAAGGACGAGGTAACGATACGAACCGCCGCTGCGGCGGCACCGACCCTCCCCTTGCGAGCAAGCATAAAACCACTAGCCAAAATACTTGACAGAGCGACGAAGCCAACAGACAGCAGCCATTACCAGTGTTTTTTGCAAGGTGCCATGCAGCGGGGAGCTAGGCAGGGCCCTGACCTCCTACTGACACGTGCTGCTGAGGCCATGTGCCCGCGTACACAGCTTGGGACAGCAGCTGTCCCGGTTTTTTTTTGCACGGTGCACTGGCTGCGCCTTTTTATCATACCTCCACCGACTCCAGTTATAGCCCCAGTCAAAAAGTACCCTCTGGCCGTTAAATCTCGCATCAAGCGCGTCACGGCAAGGGTCCAGTGTACGCGCCCCAAGGCTCCTTTCCCACGCCGTACACTGCCCTGCACCGGAGTATCACCACACGCGGATTCGCTCTGCTTTCCCCGAATTAACACAAACCGGAGATATGACTGCCACCGTAGCATACCGGTAGTCAGCAAGCCGCACTCACCACAGGGTGCCAATGCGTTTCAGCGTCGGCGTCCCGCCTGTGCGAGCCTTTCTTTGGCCTCGGCCCTCCCTGCCCGTCCGCTCTCTCCCTCTCGAGGTCTGAGGTACCGGTAACCAACTGCGTGGTGCCGCTGCCGCAATGCTACACAAGTTGTGCGTTGCGTCGGCTGCAAGCCCTTGCACCTCCCCATTTATTCACTTGGCTAAATTGGAAGTCCACTATTGGGGGCAATTGCTTACCACGGTACATATTGTATAAGTTCACTGTCTCCTGGCACTGCCCGTGTGGGATGGCCTCAGTGGGTCGGTGCGTACTTGATGGTACGGCCGTTGATGGGCTGCGTCAGGCGGTAGTTGAAGCCGTACGCAACTGCCGTGCAGTTGTCTGTTGGCGGTTGGCATGGGAGGGGGCAATTGCAGGATGCAGTCGGGGGTTACGGTTACGTGCATCACCGTGCATGGCGGTTAACGTTGTGCTTCAGGAAGGTACTGGATAGGCAACCACCAATGCCGCACTACCGGTACCGGTACCATGGGGCACCAACAGGCGAAGGAAACGTGCAACTGGTGCCTCCCTGCCACCGTACGATATGGCCACACTCATAGGTACCGGTACCGCAATACCACGAAACACGCTGAGACCCACGCACACACACCAGCATGCGTCCCACCCAAGCCCACCCATGGCCCACGCCCCCACTCACAGTCCTCGGGGTGGTGCTCCTCGCTGACGCTGCTGGAGCTGCCACTGCCGGTGACCTCCTTGCTAGTGGTGGCCAGCAGCCCGCGGCGGCCGCCCATCAGGTTGCGGCGGTGGTGGTGGTGGTGGCCGTGGTCGTGCTCGTGGGTGGTGGAGTCGGTGGCGGTGGTGGTGGTGTCGTTGCCGTGGTGGGCCAGCAGCTCGCAGTCCTTGAATGCGACGGCGTTCATGTACTTGCGCCACTGCAGGGGGAAAGGGGACCGGTCGGGGGGAGCAGGGGGAAGGGAAGCAGATGCAAGCGGTAAGGCGGCCGTGGGACAGCAGCTTGTTCCCTCATGGCAAAGCAAGCTCACGCGCAAAACCAGCCGTCACACCAACGTCCCGCAAGTACCGAAACTACCACGGTTTCTAAGCCAAAACGCTCGGCTGTGACAGGATTTGCATGCCCTCTCTACGACGACGTCTAAGCCGAGCCTTATGCAGGGTGCCTGAGCGCGATTAGCCTACTGGGCATGAGTCCTCGCCCGGACCAAGCCCCCAACGCCTTTTGCTGCCCTAGCCTACCTGGTTGTGGCTGATCTTGCGCGGGTGCGCCAGCACGTGCCACAGCAGGCCCTCGCTGCAGGGAGGCGTGGTGAGGGAGCCCTCGTAGGTCACGTAGTCGCGCTGCGAGGCGGAGGGCAGCAGCCGCTCCAGGCGGATGCGCGCCCCGGCGGGCAGGAACACCTTCTCCTGCGGGCGGGGGCGGGGGCGGGGGCATAACAACCATGTGATGAAAAGGATATGGCGGGTTGTGCAAGTCAGCGTGGCTGCTGGCAGCGCAGCTGGCACCTACAGCACGGCACGGTGGCGGCGTGGGTGCAGGGAGGGTGCGGTTTAGCGGCGTGTATAGCCGCGGCGGTGTTTGCTTTATGGGCAAGCCCGCTTCGAATGGCTCCCTGCTGCCGGGCGATGCATGTCACCGGTATCTGGCTTGCCCAATGGGGTACTTAGTGTGGACGGTGCGGGGCCCAAAGACGGCACGTGGCGTCGGGCCGCTGACGACTCACCCCCTCGTGCATGGGCATGTGCGCCCAGATGGGCTCCAGGTCCGGGTTGTCGGGCTCGTCCGTCAGCTCAAACAGCACGCCTACCACCGAGAAGCAGGAGGGGTTGCAGCCGGGCAGGCCCGTGACCTGGTGCACTGCGGGGCCGAGGGAAATGGTGGTCGGTAAGCGGCGGGGTCAGGCGGGGGTCGGGCGGCGGGGTGCAGGAGCAGGGCGGGCAGCTGGGCACTGGGGAGCGAGGTATCGTACGCCAGGTGCGCTGAGGCGGGCAGCGGTGCGAGGGTACCTACTGTACGGAGGGAGGTGGCGTGCATGCATGGGCCCATGAGAGGGAGGGGTGTGTGCGGCAGCCGGTGGGGTGTCAGCGTACGGGTACCCATGGAGAGGAGAGGCAGGCGTGCACGGTACGCACAGTGCAGGCATGAGCTCTGTCTGCGCTGCGTGCAAGGGCTGTGCATGTGCGTGGTCCAAGCAGCTGAACGCGTGCCCTCCTTGAGGCACTGAAGGAGAGGGGCGGCGACGTTCGGCGCACAGTGTTGCACGTACGGCCACCAGCATGGCGCGAGAGCTAGGCAGTGGCGGCCGTGTACTGAGTACGGGGGCAAAGGCAGAAGTGCCTGCACTCACCAATGTGCATCTCGAGCGGGTAGTGGCGACCTGGGAATGGGGTGCGGACAACAGAGGGTGCTTTTCAGCCCGGAGAAATGCATGTGCGTCTGGGCAGTCACGCACCCGTGAGCCTGGCGCTTCACGCCTGCACTTATTGCACCAGGCAGATGCACAGAACGCCTAGGGGCACATCCAAGCAACGCGTCCAAGCTCCCTTTGAATTTTCCCTTGAGCAACGTGACACAGGAGGACATCTTACTTTCCTGTCCTGCCATGCCACAACAAACGCCCGCACACGTACGCGCCCCTGCACTCGGCCCCTCACTTGCGCACCCTGCAGTGCGCCACGCTCACGTGCTCTGAGTGGCTGTGAAAATAAAACGGCAGGGGCACGTGTACTATCTGTGTATTAGCTGCTAACCCACACGGTTCCCCAACCCACCGTGGATCATGTGCTCCGAGTGGCTGTGGAAGTGGAACTGGACGGGCACTGCGCGCACGTAGGTGGCGTTGTCCTTGGCGGTCATGTCCAGCACGGCGGTCACAGAGGTGCGGGGGCCGGGCTTGGCTGCGCGCAGGGAACAGGGACGGGTAAGGAGGGGCGGCGGGAAGCAGCAGGGACAGGGGCAGGTCAGGGGTGCGGGGTGTGCAGGACGACCCTTGTGCTGCTCAGGAGCATCCAGGAGTTCTGGCGGAGGCAGGCAAGAGCATCAGGGTAACTCCGGTAATACACATGCGCAAAAAAAAGGGTTCACTCGTACAGCGGAACGCAGCCGCCTTTCAACGTGGCGACGGTGCGCGCCTTGTGGGTCAATCAGCTGACAGGGCGAAGCTTCCTTCCGGTTGGGTGCTGTTCTGGGTGGTGTGAAGAGTACTTGCAAAGTAACCTATGAACAGCCACCTTGGCAAAGAGGGCAGTGCGCGAAGTAGGGCCGCCAAGGAGCCATAAAACGGAACACCAGATGCTGTACTGTACCCTGCGTCGGACGCCTGGACCTTTTGCCCGGGTGAGGAGGCCGCAGCTCCGAATCGTCACTCGCCCCGCCCGCCCGGTGCCCAATGCTTGAACAAAACCCCACACCCACCGGGCGTGGCGATGCGAACGTCCGACGCGTATTCGTACAACCACTCAATCTGGATAGTGTGTCCGTTGTTGATCACCTGCAAGGGTAACGTTGAAGGACGCACACGGCATGCGTGTCCTTACTTTGCGAGTACCGTAGGTTACAGGGGGGCTGGAATGCGCGGAGAGCGCGCCTGGAAAGCGTATGGTACGGCACGCAAGCAGGAACGCTTGCCATTTGGGCAAGCAGCTGCTGCTAGGTGGCGGTTGGGGCTAGCGTCAGCGTGCGTCAGGCAGGCAGGTGGCAGCCGGCTACCCCTGAACGTATGATGTGCGCTGACGTAGGCGCACAGCTGTGAAGCTGGGACCACAGGGCGGTCGCCACGAGTGGGGCATAGGAGTATTCACTACAGCGCTGGCACAGAGATCCAGCAACGCTGCCTACCCTTTCTGTAATGCACGTGGAGCAACACGATATGCGCGCGCCTTACCTCGACGTTTGAGCCGTTGGAGACAAGGTCGCTGTAGTTGAGGCGAGTGCGGAGGGCGGGGATCATGGGCCCTGCAGCATGAGCATAGCAGCCGCATACAGCGTTACGGATGAGGGGTAGCGGGAGGGTTCAAGTGATGACCGGATGCACGATTATGTTGCGAGCGTCAAGAGCTCAGGACCACCAGGGCGCCTTAGCGCAGAGCGGAACACAAACACGAAGCGCTTTCCTCAGCACATGTTGAGCATCGACTCCTACCAGCAGAGGCAAAGTGCACGCGTCTATGCTACAAGCAAAGGCGCCCGCATCTGTGCACGCGTCTTTCCGCACTTACCAACATGGGTGCTGACGCTGGCGGAGGGAATGTTGATAGGCGACTGGCGGCTTCCCGACATGCACACCCAAGGCTTCCCTGTCGCGTCAACGCCAACCCAATCGTCCCCAAGGAAGCCGTGGTTCCACAGGGTTGCATTCGTATGCGCTGCCTGCGGTCAGTTTGGTGTGATACCATACGCTTACTCACTCGGAACACACCGTCATCGCCGCCCCAGTATGCTTGCAACCGTTGAAAGCTAAGCTTGACGAACGCAGCTCAGATTCAAGTGAAACATGCGGAAGATCGGTCGTAGATAAACGCGTGATCGCTACAGAACATGAAGGTGTGGAAAGTGCGCCTTCGAATCGCCGCAGGCGGACATAGGGCAGCGGCGTGCGTGTAAGCGTGCACAGCCCCGCTAGCTGTTGTGTAATGTGTAGCGATGTTTTGTGCTGTATAATTGCGCTGAACAGAAAGGGCAATGGTGTGGACGGCGGGCGACACCCAGGGGAGGTCCAGGGCGCCTGTCAGCCAACCGCCGAGTCTCCCAGACCGGTAAAGTTCGTT